>Ga0315555_1002541_pt1 | contig 12759 bp, 14 predicted proteins | sample SalMarSW160380MG_FD_202113 | JGI IMG/M metagenome (GOLD analysis project Ga0315555, IMG submission 202113) | Salt marsh sediment microbial communities from the Plum Island Ecosystem LTER, Massachusetts, United States - Salt Marsh Sediment SW1603-80 ...
ATCTCGGAACCGCTCCATTCGGCGCCTGGCGTGGTAATGGTGGCAACCCTGGCGGTGATGTCTACGGTGAGCTCGGTGTTGCCGGTGAACGACCAGGTCATCTGTTCGTCGGTATTATCGGCATCGGAGACATAGTCGTCGAGGTTGATAGTAGCAAAGGAAGCACCCTCGGCGATGGTCTGGTCAGGTATATCGGTGACCACCGGGGCATCATTTAGTGCGGTGGTGAAATCCCAGGTTGAGCCAATCGTGGTGGCACTGCCGTCCGAAACCTCAACATACCACTCGTACTCGGTATCCGGATCAAGGTCAGGCCAGGGGATGGATGCATTGTTACCGCTGGTCACACTGCTGACCGTACCAATTACCTCAAACGCAGGACTGCCGGCCATATCATAGGCCATCTCCATCTGGTCAGGGGAGGTGATTATGGATGCATCAATATAGGGTGAATAGGTCGTTGCGTATATTGTGTCATCTACTGGTGAAAACCTGAGAATACGCAGGTATCCATTGCCATACGTCATGTCTTGGTAATCTGCCAGCATAATGTGAATCGTATGCGAATCATCTCCCAGTTCCGCTCGATAGGCTGCCCCATCTGAACCGCTGTGCATGTGCCCGCAGAGCATCAGGAACAGGTTGGGGTTATCCTTCAGGGCGGTAAAGGGGGCTTGATTATACCATGAATCATTGATATTTAGGAGGTCATGCTGGACGACGATTCCCCGGCGGGTGGGGTTAGCTTTCAGCAGGGCGTCCGCCCAATCATGCATCAATGAGGTGGAGCCGTACTGCAGATTGATGAGGATAAAGTCCATTCCTCCGGCGCTGAATAGCGAGTAGTTATTGTAGTTATCACTACCGTAATATCCGCCGTACCAGCTTTTACCCGAGAAGCGGGAGATACCGAAATATGTTTCGTATAAGGAGCTACCTCCGTCATCATGATTGCCGGGCCCCACGCTATATGGAACTCCGGCCGGGTCTAGTAAATCCATAGAGGCATCGGCATTATCCCATTCTGTCGTACTGGTTGCATTATTTACGATATCGCCCAGGTGGGTAACGAATACGATGTTTTCCGCTATTTCATTATCCACAATCCACTGTGTCTGGGAAGTGAAGGCTGCCGGGAGAAACTGGGATTCATTTTGAGTATCCGGTATAGCTATGAGTATAAAATCTTCACCCGCACCCGTTCCCCCAACCTCACGCCCGTAGAAGGTGACATCCATAACATCAGAATCCGGGTCGGTCACCGTGACCTCCAGGGTGGGTGTCGTGGCTACATCCGTAGCGCCATCGGAAGGTTGTACCAGTACTGGCGCGTCGGGGGCATGGTTGGCCGGACCTCCCGATTCGTCCCGCAACAGGAACACAGCCGGGCCGTAAGCAAGGGTGTTGCCGCCTGACCCATCTACTTCAAAACGCACCTTGAAATCACCGTCAGAACCGGGTTGGATGCCCGTCCAGCGGGCAACGTAGCCATTTATCGTGTTATAACCGGTGCAAAATGACACGGACAGGTTGCTATTAACGGTCACCCCTGAAGTGCTGGCATTAATCGCGTTATCTAAATCCGAGATGGTAAATTTGGTGATGCGGTTGGTGTAGTCGGAGTCGGAATTTGCCCGGTTGGCGGTAGTAGCAAAAGTATAGGTTTTGGTTGAGGTAAGGCCGGTGAAGGTCAGGTCGACAAAAGAACTCGAAGTACCGAGTCTTTCACCTCCTATCATGTTTACGAAATCGTGGAAAGTGACATAGGCGTCTGTGCCAGAATCGGTCTCCGCTCCGTAGAGGTCGCTGGTGAGTTGTGACTGGACAGTCCCTGATGTATTTACCAGCACATTGACCGGTGTATTCGAACCGTCAGCATAATTTTCAAGTAATCCCCCAGCATTGTTAGTGTAACCCTGGTAGATAGTGATATTGTATGATAATTGTCCATCAATAAAAGCACAATCATTATAGGCGGTCCAGCCGGTGGCGGCCGTACCACTAACACTTACATTCCGCGTGGTCGCCCCGCTGCTGGTATGGGCAATATCCCCGCTGGAGGTCCCCTCGGTACTACGGTTGAATCGCACATAAATAGGTGTCGACGATACTGAACCACCAGATTCAGGTAGAATCAATGACGTAAGAAAACCGCCGCCGCTGGTGGTTGAAATCTCAAAATCAGCCGGAGCCGTAATCGTAATATCAGCCGTCAGATTAATGCCGGATACCGTGTAGCTCTGTTCGGTCGAAGGTGTCCCCGGCTCGCTGCTGAAGGCATCTAACGGTGTGCCCGAGATGGTAATCGTTGGACCGGTGCTGGCTTCCTCCTGCAGCATGAACACGCTGAAAGCATACGCCCTGTACTGGGTACCGGGGTCATCCGCTTCGGCGCGAACTTTGAAATCCCCGTCCGGGCCGGGCTGGATGCCCGTCCAGCTGGCAACGTAACCTTCTGCGGTATTTTCACCTGTATTGAATGCTGAGGTATCGTCGGTAAAGGTCGTGGTGGTTATTGTTACCCCGCTTGAACTGGTGTTAATAGCCGTAGTCGCATCCAGAAGTGTGAATCTGGTTACACGGTCGGTATAATCGCCATCCCTGTTAGCAGAGGTGACGAAAGTATAGGTTTTCGCAGGATCCAGTCCGGTGAAGGTGACATCCACCCACCAGCCAGAACTACCGTATTGGATAACGCCCGGCATGTCGGCGATCCCGTGGAAGGTAACATAGGCATCCGTTCCCGGGTCGGTTTCAGACCCTCCGTAGGTCCCGGTCTGCACACCAGGATTACCCGATGCAGTTAAGGTTGCCGTGACCGGTGTATCGTCACCGGTGGCATAATCCACCAATAATCCCGTTGCCGTCCCATCATCGGGGATGGTATAGGTGGTGATATTGGTGGTAGTCTGTCCGGAAGCCCACGCACAGTCGTTGTAGGCTGTCCAGGTTTCAAGTGGTATGGCCGCCGTGCCACTGACCGCTACGTTCTGGGTAGTGGCACCGCTGCTGGTATGGGCAATATCCCCGCTGGAGGTTCCCTCCGTGGCGCGGTTGAAATGTACATAGATGGGTGTCGACGTCACCGAGCCGCCAGATTGAGTTAATGTCAGGGGGGATGATGTCCACCCGCTGCCACTGGTCAGTGAAATTTCAAAATCAGCCGGAGCCGTAATCGTAATATCATCCGCCAGGTTGCTGCCGGATACCGTGTAACTCTGTTCTGCCGACGGTGTTCCCGGCTCGCTGCTGAAGGCACCTAACGGTGTACCTGTTATGGTAATGGTAGGACCGGTGCTGGCTTCCTCCTGCAGCATGAATACGCTGGGGCCATACCCTTGATTACCGGCAGTCTGCTCTTGAACTCGAACAACAAAACTGCCGTCCGAACCGGGGTTGATTCCAGTCCAGCGTGCCACATAGCCGGTTGTTGTATTTAAGCCGGTACTAAAATACACAGAATGAGCGTTAATTACAGTAACGCCTGAAGTACTGGCGTTGGTGGCTGCATCATCACCTGAAAGGGTAAATCGGGAGATGCGACTGGAATAAGTGGATCCAGCCCGGTTTGCGGTGGTGGCGAAGGTATACGTTTTGGCAGGATCTAGGTTTGTGAAAGTCATATCCACCCAATAACCCGAAGAACCATAACGGATCACACCTACCATGTTGGCTTTGTTGTAGAATGTGGTATAGGCATCCGTACCTGAGTTAGAATACGCACCTTGAGTTTCTACGGATGGCGAACCACTTGAGCTAAACGTGACAGTGACCGCTGTATTGGTTCCGGTGTCGTAGTTTTTCAGCAGCCCTGTTGTGCTGCCAGAAGTAACCGTATAGGTTGTTGTATTCCCCCCTGTAGTGCCGGAACAGTCATTGTAAGCCGTCCAGACAGGGGAAGCAGCTTGTACCGCGCTGGCCATCGGCAATAGACTCGATAGAAATACGATTACCAGAAATAGAATTAAAATCCTGCTCATTTTCATCCCCAAATTTCCTCCTCTTTGATTTGGATACTTACTACTATTTTCAAAAAAAAGAACCGACTTTAACAAAGGTCGGTTTCACTATTGGCTCCCTACATCTAAAGTGTCCAAATTAAGACGCAGTTCAAAGCTACCTTGAATTCTGGTTAATTAATTATTTGACAGATTACATATACTTATAGCTCTCCTATATAGTATCGTTAACGTCTTCACACAAGAATTCAAAGCGATTCAGAGTCATTATTAGTGTATTAGCGCCTAATATTACTGTCAATCTCACTTTACTTAACATATCTTAACCAATCCTCCCATGGTGTATTAAGTTTTCATAAATATTTCATTAATCAGGGTAATTTTGGATTATTCCCCCAAAATACAGCTACTAAAAAGGGTGATTTTAACCAAGCAAGATACTCATCAAATATCTATATTTATTGGATTATTTACCCAAAACTAAACAGGATGCAGAAAGGTCAAGTCGTTTCACTGCTCAGTTCATGGTGTAAAACCATGAAGTAAATGGGTCTTGTCAATAATACTGACTTGGTGATATGATGAAAATCGCTGGGATATTCAGTTGAAGAAGCAGTAATTTTTGCCAGCGTAGCTCAGTGGTAGAGCAGCGGTTTCGCAATTCCAAACCTATATGGGAAAATGTTTATTTCAGCTACAAATCCGGTAAAATGTGTTATTTGCTATATCACCAGCTTTGAGGCTGAACCATAAAATATCCTTGCAGCATTCACTACTGTTTTAACTACAACTTTCACCCTTATTTCCGTATGGGCAAGCAGGTGCCCTTTTCGGGATTATCGGAGAGATTTTCAGCTAGAATTTAAACAATGGTGGGCGGTGCTTTACCAAAGACAGAACCTTTGAATTGGCATTTCACCTCTCAACTTAAAACCATTGTAATTACTCAGTGATGTTATATTCCAGACCCTCGAATACACTTCATTATTGTTGGTATTCTCTGAATCCATCAATCAACTGCTTGAATGAAGTGGGGTTGTATTGCTCAAAGTTTTCCATATCCACATATACGAAATCATAGGTTACATCAGACTGGAACTGATTGATATCTGTACACCATTGCCTTAAACGTTGCATCTTGAGGGGTACGTCTAGGTCTTCCTAGCCTTTAGTCTCGACAATATAAATATGTTTATCGGACAGCTTTACAAAGAAGTCAGGGTAGTAATTGGAGATATTACCATCGGCGTTTACATAGTCTAACTTGAAGTGTACTGCCATATAATTCTTAGCGTAGGAGACCACATCGCCACAGTCTTCTAGAAATCGGGCGAAAAGCAGTTCAAAATGGCTGTCACCAATAATCCTGTTAAAGACGCTTTTTGTTGGGATTAGGTATGCCTGCTCCTTTGTCACGAATGGACGGGTTTGACGCAGCTTGATGCTATCTCGAATCTCGGCATCACCATTAACCATTTTCTCCACCTCACGATAGGATACTCTGCCTCTTTCAGAGGCGCGGGCTAAGACTTGCGCCAAACGATTTGTAAGCTCTCCATGACTTAACAGCCTGTTTAAAGCCTTCTCCAGCTTATTCATGTAATTCCCGTCCCTGTTCACGTAGTGCTAATCGCGGACTTTACTGCGCTTAGCAGTCGCAGATGCTGCCTGAAGAAAAACTCCTCTTTGGAGTCGGTAAAACCCTGAGCACAGAGCATGCCCTTTATATCGAGCTTAAGGAATTCCACAGCCAGCTGGCACTCCCACCGGGCGAATGCCCAGCGAAGGGGAAACCACATCCTGTCAATGTCGAACTCAGCATAATCCAGAATGTAGAAACTGCCTCCTACCTTCAAAGCTCGGTAAGCATTATTGATAATCCCCACCTTCTGGTCATCCTCAAACCCATGCAGGACAAATGAAATAAACACCTTATCGAACTCCTCTTTATATGGCAGGGATAGCTCTATCCTCTGTTTTTCAAAAGTGATGTTAGAATACTTACGGCAGCGCTCCCGGGCTCGTACTAACATCTCGTTACTGATGTCCAGACCCACAATCTGGCCCTGAGAGCCTACCTTTTTCACAATGAAGCAATCATTCTTGCCAGTACCTGAACCGAGGTCGAGTATTGATTGACTGGGATTGATGCCCATCTTGTCAACAACCCCTTTGGTAAAATGAGGATACGCCCCTAGCGAAAACAAGTTCAAAAACAGGTCATAGTAACGGGCTTCCGCTGGCCCAAGCTCTACTTTGGATCTTGCTGATGGCAATCATACCTCCTATTTGAACATCGCTGAATACTCGCCAGTTCACTTATCCACTTTTAGTCCACCATTCCATCTACTCTTGACAATATTCCCCTTATTGAGGAAACGGCGGGTGAGTTCTCCGGTAATTCCAGGAGCGACTTACCAGCTAGATTGTATTCCTGGGCATCGGCATCGTATTCAATTTTGCCGAGGTAAGCCTCTCCGGTACTCCTCAGATATTCTTCGGTATCCCTATCAAAGTTATAGTTACCCACCAAGTAAAGGTGACCATACCTTATCCCTATCTGGCGGGTAATATCCTTAATTCTCTCTACATGTTTTAGAGATTTTGAAGACGGGTCCAGTATCACAAATAAGTCATCTATATCCGATACTATTTTACGGTTCAGGTGCTCCAACCCGGCCGGCGAGTCAATTACTACATTCGGATAGTGGTTAGCCATCTTGGGGATTATCGCCTTTATCAGGTCATCCGGAACGCAATAACAACCTTCGGTCAGCTTTGCCCCCAGTACGAGAAGATCAAACCTTTTCCCCTCATAGAGGCATTCCCGGTTAAGCAAATATTCCATCTGGTCATGCAGGGGCGTGGGATTCCCACCATCGTGCCTTCTCTCTTCAATGATGTCATAGAGCGCATCTGAAATGGTTCTGACTTTCTCCTTCTCCAGATCTATTCCGAGCATCTCGGCCAGACTTTGGTCAGGGTCGATATCAATAAGTAACATAGGAGCAGCTAGATACCGGCTGGCTAAAGCGGCAAATGTTGATTTCCCGGTTCCTCCCCTCCCGGTAACAACGATTTTCTTACCCATGTCTCTTCACTTCCTCTCACCAGGAATACCGTGCACTATCTCTTCATTGACTGATACGCAGAGGGTGGCAGGAAAACCCATGTAGCCTTTGAATGACGGCGCGGCTCCCTACCTTGTTAGCTCGCTTACCGCGATATCATTGAGGTGGCGAATTGTGACCCCGGCTTTTATTTCCTTAGAAAGTGTCTTTAAGATAGAAGCAACAACGCTTCCCGCTCGCCGCATAGCGGCGATCTCCGCTGCTGACTTAATGATGATAGCCACTTTATCTCCTGTTTTCGCTCCCCGTCATTTAAGATTTGACCTCATCTGAAAGCAAGCCTATCAGAGAATATCAACAATATGTGTGCCCCGCAGGCATTATGATGAAGCCCTCTCCATCTGGTAAATTCACATAGTCAATCGTATTTCCATCGGTGAAGACTTTAACTGCATCAGCAATTAAAACATCAATGCCGTTGACCTGAGTTGTCTCTTCATTCTCATTTGGCTCATCCAGAGCCAATCCCAAGCGGGGACCCCCTCAACCTACCTCCGTAATAATACGTAAATATTTACCAAGATTCTCATTGAGCACTTCTTTTAGCTTGTCTTTGGCCACATCAGTTATTTCAACCATTATGCATCTCCTCTTTATAGTTTTTATAACTTCGACTCATTCCTCAGATTTGACCTCATCTGAAAGCAAACCTAGTAGACGATCAAGAGTTACCGGGTAGGGTTCCAGAGGAATCCCCATCCAGTCGGAGAATTCCAGAAGCTTCTCCGGGTCATTCTGCACAATCTCGTCGTAATAGCCTACGGCATCGAGCATGATGGCGCCGCCAGTATGCTTGGGGAAATTCTCGTTTGCCAGACCTTTATCCCAGTCCTGAAATACGTGGTGACGGTACTTCATCCATCCCGGCGTAAGCCAGTAGACATCTCTACCATGGCTTATCTGCTCTCTCTCCTTTTCACTTGCCAGCATATCCATGCAATGGGTAGCTTTTATCCTGGAAATCCTGACTCCGGGTTCTAGCTGCTCCTGTATTATGGTGTCGATCTTGCGGTATGGGTCATCAGCATTAACGTAGCAGAATTTACCGCCATAGACCACAATGATGTTCGAAGCGTATGTCTTGGCTGTTTTTATCTGTCTGATAAGCTGGCTCTCAAGCTCCCGAGGCACTTCGTGGCGACCGGGCTTGGTATAAAGAATTTTCCTGGCATCCAGAACACCACTGTCCTTGAGATGGTTCAGTTCCATATTGAGTGTGCCGCAGGCGACAATGGCATAGTCCTGAAACGAGACGCGCTTTTCCATGTTCACCCCCTCTCAAAGCTCTTTCTGTTTACAGAGGCACTCTAAACAATCATACTTAACATACTTCATCAGCCACCTTTCCACCTTCGTTGTTCTATCGTAACTCTTTAGTTCCTTTTTCCATATCATTGAGTAGAGAAGCACCAAGCATCAGTCGAGCTTATGTATTAGCTCCCTTATTCCATCCCCAATCGGGTCTCTTCCAACCGCGGGCGAATAAGGAGTCTCGAGCAGGGCCAGCCTGTGCAGCGGTACTTTTTCGGCTATGGCCAGGGCCAATTCGTTGACGGTACCCCTTATCATCTCCTCCGAGATAACCTGTGCTCCGACTAAGGTACCAGTCCGGCGGTCAGCTATCAGCTTGTAGTGTAAAATCTTGCCGCCTAAATGGGGTCGTGAAGTTGGCCTATTCCTCGTGACGGAGACGACATCCAAGCCCCTCTCTCGGGCAAGCCTCTCGGTAAGGCCCACAGCACCTACCTGATGACCGAAGATTTCTATGACAAATGTCATAAGTATACCTTCATAGGGAGTGGAATTCCCTGAAACCAGATTTCTGGCGGCTATATCGCCGGTAGTACCTGCCGTGGTAACCATCAGGTGCTGGGTCTTCGAGCCGGTGATACTGTCCCAGAGCTCTATACAATCACCGGCGGCATAGATATCGGGGTCACTGGTTTGCAGATACTCGTTTACCAGTATTCCTCCCGTCTCCCCTATTTCGATTTCCGCTTTACGTGCCAGTTCAATGTTGGATTTAGCCCCCGTGGCCAGGAAGACGAAGTCCACTTCTAGCTCACGGTTAGAAAGGCGTATGTGCTTCTTTCCTGCATTGCTTGCTATGCCCTCTATCTTGGCCGGCAGGATTAATTCTACACCGTTCTTGCTAATCACCTCTTCCAGCTTTTTAGCCATATCGTCGTCCAGATGTGCGCGCAAGATACTCCGCCTGACCAACAGGTACACTTTGCTATAGCCCCTGGCGGCGAGAGTCAAGGTCATCTCTATCCCGATTGCCCCTGACCCGATGATGGCAGCACTGGTGTATTTTGGAATAATTTTTTCCAGGGCCCTGCCATCCGCAATATTCGCGCTGAGAGTATACTCATTGTCACCATCCAGTCCGGGTATTGGAGGAATGGAGGGGACAGCCCCGGGGCTTAAAATTAGCTTATCGTAGGAATAACTCTTGCCCCCGGCAACAATGCGCTTTTCCTTCCTGAGAATATCAGTAACTTCGGTGCTCAAATGAACATCAATGTTTCTCTCCTCGAAAAACTTGCCGGGATAAAATATATCATCCCAGCGGGCAACTCCTCTAAGCACAAAGGGCGGCTCACAGGGTGCGTAACCAATCTCGCTCTGGGTACTAAAGATGTCTATCTGGGCTTGTTTATCAAGCTTTCGGATCCACCCCGAGGCACTCCTACCGCCGGCGCCGGCACCAATGATGCATACTTTCATGTCTGTCTATCTCCTTATAATTCCATCAACACCTGGGGCAGCTACTCGTTGGCTTTTTCCAGCTATTTTGCTGCCTGTAGCGCCCTACTGTATATGGGGTCGCTCTCAATATTTTTTGCTTGCTGAGTCCACTTTCTGAATTTCTCGCCGTGCTTTTTATTATGCTCAACCCAAGAGGTCAAAAGCACTTTGAGCTTCCCCATTTAATCGCTTGGGAACTTCTTAAGAATATCTTCAACCATTGTCCGGATCGTGGGCTCAGGAACTGCACCGAGGATTTCATCAATCTTCTCTCCATTATTGAAGAACATCTGCATGGGTATACTCATAATCTGATATTTAGCTGCTGCGCGCTGGTTTCCATCCACATTAATCATGCAGAATTTAAATCTGCCCTCATACTCTTCGGAGAGTTTTTCGTATATCGGTATAACCATCTGGCAGGGGCCGCACCAGGGCGCCCAGAAATCTACCTCTGTGGGAAGGTCTGACTCTAGAACTTCCTCTTCAAAATTTTGATCTGTAACTTCTACTATCTTGCTCATATTGCCTCCTTTAACGTTCGTTTATATTTCGTTGCCCTTTTTTGAAATTTAAAAATTTGCCCCTTTCAGGGTCCTTATTATCATCAGTAAGCGTCTCAGAAGCCTCCTTTTCCAAACGAAAGTTTGCATTTTTTATCTCATCTTCAGTCTCTGTCTCTATCAGGTTCGGCCAGACTGATATAGAAAGAAAGGCAGAGGGCTTCATGATCCTGTGTATTTCACCTAATAGTCTTCTTCTATCACCTGCCTGCGGGAAATAGAAAGAATGAAATACTTCAAATAGAAGAACTCCATCCACAGACTCGTCAGGCAATTCGATTTCTAAATCCCCTGACGTCTCCATTCTCTTGACGTTTTTCAAGCCCGCTGACTTGGTTTTTTGCATCAACACATCCAAAGCTTCCTTATCCTTATCCAGGGCATACACTCTTCCCTGTGTACCAGCTATCTTTGCAACCGGCATAGTATACATTCCATAGCCACAGCCAAAATCCAGTATGGTTTGGCCTTTTCTGATACCTACCTTTTGCAGCATATCAAGGACTCGTGATTCCAATTCCATTTTCTTGCCATTGAATATATTTAAAGGCGGACATGGCCGCCCTGAGAGAATGATTCATCAGGCACGGTAAGTAGTCAAGATAAGTCTTCATGCATTCTCCTATTTAACTTTGCCGTTGTTTCTCCTTTAGCCTCTCGATTCTGGCAATGATATCTTCCGCTTTATCCTTCAGTCCGTTAACAGCTGCCCGAAGCTCACGCCTTGACACTGGCGTCAACTCTATAATTGCTCCTTGGGGGCAGACATCAAGGCACAAACTGCAGCGGTTACACCTGCTGGGGTCTATCTGGGCTAGGCCCGACTGTAAGAAAATAGCCTGCTGTGGGCAGCTTTCAACGCAGTCACCACAGCCCCGGCAAAGAAAGGGGTCTGTCATGGGTATCTCAAAGGGAGCCTCTTGCCTTAGCAGACCGTGAGAGCATACCAGAGCTGCCGCACAAATACCGCTATCACACTTCTCTGGATGGCATTTCTTATAATCTACTAACGCCATCTTGCTTGGCATAAGTTCCTCTTTATCGTCATTTTAACTATCACTGATTCATCCTGCCCTGCTCACATCCCATTCTTCGCCCGACGAGCTTTACAGCTTAAGCACAGGTTCGCATGGGGAAGGGCTTCTAATCGGGCTGGCTCTATAGGTTGACCACAGCTGTCACATAAACCATAGGTTCCCTGGTCAAACTTGTGCAGAGCATGTTCTACCTCTGATAGCTGGTCTCGTACACGCTTCTCTAAGATTAACCCCTTTTCTATCTCGACAATCTCTGTAGCCAACTCCCCCTCTTCGCCATAGGAACCGCGCTCCCGTCTCTCAGCTACAAGAGCAGTAGTCTTTAGTTCTTCCAACAAGCTTTCCTGTTCAGTCTCCAAACGGCGACGAAGCAGATTAAAGTCGGCAGTCATCTCTTCCTCCTGTCCCATATATCCATACTTAAAGCAGGTTGTTTAATTTCAAATGCTTGGCACCTGTTTTCTCCTTACACCGCACACACCCCATAAGAAAACAATATTCGCACTGTCTCACCTTCCCCTTGGTTCATGTCCTGGCGTTCCTACAGGCCTCTTGTCTTTTCGTACCAAGCTCTGTTGTATCTCGCTTAAGCCCCTCAACTCACAGCAGTAACCGCACTGCAAGCATTTCTCATACCATCCGTAAATATCTCTATCAATGAACATATCGCCGCCACACCGAGGGCAACTCTTTGCCTTCCACACCGCCATGTATATCACCCCCTTAGGCCAGGAGACAGCACCCTGCCGAAAGCCTATTTTGACTTTACCTCAATAACACGAAGAAAGACCAAGCCTAACGTTATCCCCTTTTTGCTTCCTCATTGTGTTCTTCCGAAACGCTTATCGGTGCCTCAACCCCTGCTAATAGGGTATCTAGCAGGTCCCTTAGCGCCCTTTCCTCCTGATAACCCAGCAGCTTCTTTGTCATTTGAGAATCTTGAAAAAGGATTATAGAAGGTATAACTGTGACGCTGTACTTATCCGATATTTCGGGAACTTTTTCCTTGTCTATCCTGACAAACTTTATCCGTCCCTCATACCGGTTAACTAACTCATCAGCGACAAGACATGTTGGGAAACAAGCTCGGCACCAGGAGGTTGTGAAACAAGCAAAAACAGGTAGTTTAGAGTTTAGCACCTCTTCATCGAAATTTTGTTCGGTAACCTCAGTCAACATTTTGCCTACCACTTTCAGTTATCTCCTTTCTCTTCCTGCTCACACTGTTCGCAGTATCCCTCCAGGCATAACTCCGCTTTGGTAATCTTAAAGCCGTGTTCCCGTTGTACTGCCTTGATTAACTTCTGGAAGTGAGGGT
>Ga0315555_1002542_pt1 | contig 12757 bp, 16 predicted proteins | sample SalMarSW160380MG_FD_202113 | JGI IMG/M metagenome (GOLD analysis project Ga0315555, IMG submission 202113) | Salt marsh sediment microbial communities from the Plum Island Ecosystem LTER, Massachusetts, United States - Salt Marsh Sediment SW1603-80 ...
TTTGGCCCTTTCACTCCCATTATCATGAAGTGCTCGGCCAGCCACCCCTCCTGATGCGCCTTACGGATGGCCAGCCGCAGGGCCAGCTTCTTGAAACCTATGGAGTTGCCGGCGTACTGGTTGTTGATGCTGTAGACGGTGTTGGATGTGTAATCTATATAAATACGCTTCTTTTCGTGATTCACGCTCACCATTCTGTCGTTAAGCTTACCCGCCGAGTGCAGGGTATTGAAGAATTCCGTCCCCGGACCCGCCCGGCGGAAGGCGTCATAACCCTTGCGGTAAAGCAGGTCGACGCTGTGGGCGACGTACCAGGAATCGGTGCACTCCAGGCAGTAGATGGTAAATTCGGAGTCGGCCGGGCCCAGGGTAAGGAAGCGCACGATCATGGTGCGCCCCTCCATGGAGTCCTTGCACAACCCCTGTACTTCGGTAAGCCCTTCTTCCCGTTCGATCTGGTTGAGAGCTTCGTTGAGAGATTCCCCCCTGGGCACCAGGAGCTTGGTAACCCCGCGGTCGCGCCCCTGGTCGTGGGGGCCGTCGAAGTGGAAGGTATGCCCGGGGATGGCCAGGGCGGCGCTCTCCTCGCCGGAAACGATAGCCATGTTCCGGATATAGGCGACCTCATCGGGGGTGTCGCTGCAGATAAAGACGGTATCCGGGTTACAGAGCTCCGCCGACTCGTAAACGGCCCGGTGCACCTCGGTATTGTCTATGGCGCTTAACTTCTTATAGTCATCCTGGCTGGTTTTCGCCTGTAAAGCCGCGAGATAGTTTTTCAAGACTGCCTCCCTGAGGGTGATTTATTTACTCGTTGTTCGTAAGGGCCCTGCCGGTAATTCAAACACTTTCCCTAGGATAGCACATTTCAGAGAAACCGGGCGAGGCGGGAGCCCTGCGAAGACCGCTCCCGATAGCCTTGCGGGGGGTACCGGCAGCGTATAAGACAATTATAGCATAAAATTTTACGGGAAAATACCGGCCGCAGCTTTATTTTATGGCGCCGGGGGGTTTTCAGGACGGGGTGCCTTGGGTATAATGATAGTAACCGCACGGTTGGCGGTAACGAGAAGGAGGCGTCATGGCCAGGGAGTGGATTGTTAATTTCATTGAGGCGGCGGCGATTACCGTCACCCTGGCTATCGTCTGCCAGGAGCTGGAGAAACCCAGGGAGGAGCGGCACTGGCACGGCAAGCTGGGTTTCATCCCCTACGATTTCCGGCTGCCCACCCTGGAGCGGTTCAAGGAGGCCTACTGGAACCCGGAGAACACGGACATCTTCACGCCGGAGGCCTGGGGCATCGGCTGGGCGATAAATTTCCACGCCCTGCTGGAGAAGATGCGGCTCATCGGTGAATCGTACCTCTCCGAGGACGAGTACCTCATGCCCACCGCGTCGCTGCGCCGGGTGCTGGAGCACCGCCCGGCGGTCTAGCCGGGGCGCGTCAGACCTCCCCCATCATCCCGTCCTTATAAAGCCCGGTCAGCCGTACCGGCAGTATTTTGTTGGTAACATCCCCGCGGCTCTTTACATAAACCTTGATGTAGTTTCCTGTCAGCCCGTTGAACAGGCCGCCGCTCGCCCGCTCGAAGAGCACCTCCGGCGTCCTGCCGATGTGCTGCTTTAAAAATCCCCGCAGGCTCTCGCCGGCCAGCGCCAGCAGCTCTTGAGTGCGGGCCTTCTTCAGCGGGGCGGGAATCTGCCCCGGCATTTTAGCGGCGGCCGTGCCCGGTCGCGGTGAGTAGGGGAAGCCGTGGATGCGTGCGAAGCGCATCCGGCGGCAGAATTCCAGGGTCTCGCGGAACTCGGCGTCGGTCTCGCCGGGGAAACCGGCGATGACGTCGGTGGTGACGGCGGCATCGGGCACGCTATCGCGGATAAGGGCCACGGCGCGCGCGTAGTCGGCGGTGGCGTAGCGCCGGTTCATTCTCTCAAGTACGGCATCGCTCCCGCTCTGCAGGGACAGGTGAAAATGGGGGCAGAGCCTTTTGTCACCCCATAACTCAATGAGTTCCGGCTTAATCTCCGGCGGCTGGAGCGAGGAAAGCCGCAGGCGGGCGATATCCGTCCCGGCCAGGATGCGCCCCAGCAGGCCGGCCAGGTCGAGCCCGCCGTGGCGGTAGGTGCCGATTTCGGTGCCCGTCAGCACCACTTCCTTAAATCCGGCGGCGGCCCGCTCCCCGACCTGCGCCACCACCTCGTCCGCCGGGATGCTCATCTCGCGGCTGCGGACGAAGGGGACGATGCAGTAGGCGCAGAAGCTGTGGCAGCCGTCCTGCACCTTGACGAAGGCACGCGTGCGCCGGCCCCCTTCGCCGGGACGGGTGGCACCCTGGCCGGTCATATCCTGCCAGGTGGCACCGTCGCCGAGAATGCGGGGGAGCTCGGCCTTGTGGTCATTACCCAGGACGAGGTCGACGCCCTCGATGGCGGCCAGCTCTTCGGGGGCGCGCTCGGCGTAGCAGCCGATGGCCACCAGCCTGGCGCCGGGATTGCGGCGGCGGGCCGCCCGCAGCAGCTTCCGCGACTTGCTGTCGGCGGTGGCGGTCACCGTGCAGGTATTGAGGATATAGATATCCGCCGCATCGGCGGGCGCCACCAGCCGGTAGCCGGCCCCGGCGAGGCGGCGCGCCAGCGCCTCTATCTCCGCCTGATTCAGCTTGCAGCCGAGGCTGTCCAGGGCCACCCTGGGGGCGTTATTCATGTCGCTCATACTCTTTCCGGTAAGGGGCGGTTCCCTGAAATTATACCGTTCGTGTTACGATGGGGTCAAAATGTCAACATTTTTGACAGCTGCCATTGACAGCTACAGCGTTATGGTGCATAATAGGGGACGTGTAACATTTTTTGCCTAGAAGGGCAGGTGTAAATGCTCAGAATCAGACTACGGCGCATGGGAGCCAAGAAAAAGCCAAGCTACCGGCTGGTTGTTGCCGATATTCGGGCGCCCCGCGATGGGGCGTTTGTCGATATCATTGGTCATTACGACCCCCTCACCGACCCGGAGACCATCGTTGTTGAAGAAGATAAAGCACTGCACTGGCTGCGACAGGGGGCAAAGCCGACAGAAACCACTGCCAGACTGCTGGGTAAGGCAGGTATTCTAGAAAAGTTTAGACCAGTCAAGGAGAAGGCATGAAAGACCTAGTGGAATACATCGCCAAGTCAATCGTCAATGAACCCGATGCAGTGAATGTGGAAGAGGAGACCAATGAAGAGGGCATCACGCTGAAGCTGACCGTGGCCGATGACGACAAGGGGAGAATCATCGGCAAGCAGGGGCAGATTGCCCAGGCCATGCGCACTTTGCTCAGGGTGAAGGCCGCCAAAGCCGCTACCAGAGTCCGACTCGAAATAATGTAAATTGTCCTTAATCAGCCCGCCTCACCGGACGGGGAGCCGGGGCGCTCCCCCCTGTCATCGTTCGAGCCTCCCGCTTGTGGGATGCCCAGAAGTCTACCGGCGTTCTGCTAAAAATGGAGCACAACCAGGATAATCATCCGCCCGAAGACCGCTACTATTACGACCAGATTATCGGCCTGCGCGTCGTCACCACCGGGGGAGAAATCATCGGGGATATCGTCGATATCCTCTCCGGCCAGAGCAACGATAATTACGTCGTCCACGGCCCCCGCGGCCAGGTGCTCATCCCCGCCATCGAAGACGTTGTCCAGTCCATCGACCTTAAAGAGAAGACTATTACCATCGAGGCCATCGAGGGCCTCCTGGAGCTTAATGAAAAAAAGCCGCCGAAATAGCCCGGCGGCTTTCGTGCTTGCTACCTTTTTTACCCCCGCTTTCGTAGCTGGGCCCGTTGACCTACCATACCCCTCTGGGGTATAATTATACCGAGCATAGCGTCTATTTTCCTGTCCATTATTTCAACCCGCCACCTTCACGCGCCATGCCCAGCAAATAATATTCAGGAGGTACGTACGTGCACGCGACCATCCAGAAGCCAATCGATGAAATTATAGGTAACCTTGAGCCCGGAGAGAGGGTATTCGTGGTCGGCTGCGACAACTGCGCCGCCAAGTGCCATTCGGGGGGCATACCTGAGACTGAGGAAATGGCAAACCGGTTAAAAGAGAGAGGGGTGGATGTAATTGGCTGGTGTGTACCTCAGCCAAAAGGAGTTTCGCTCTGCAAGCTCGCCAACACCAAAAAAGTGCTTCAAGAGGAATATGGTGAGGAGACCAAACGGGCCGATTCTTTCCTCATTCTCGCCTGCGGACAGGGAATCCACACGGTTATGGACGCTACCGATGGCGGTATGGTCCATGCGGGGTGCGATACCATCTTCGGCGGGGAAACGGTAACGGATGACTTTATCACCGAATATTGCTCCCTGTGCGGCGATTGTATTGTCGAAAGCACCGGTGGCCTTTGCCCGGTGACGCTCTGTGCCAAGAGCCTGCTCAATGGCCCCTGCGGCGGCGCCAAGAACGGCAAGTGCGAGGTGGACCGGACACGGGACTGCGGCTGGCAGCTTATCTACGACCGGCTCAAGGAGCTCGGCAAGCTGGAGGATATGGCGGTCTACCAGGAGCCCAAGAATAACTCCCGGTGGAGCCGCCCCCGCTCCCTGACCATGGCCGGCGCGGCGGCGACCTTCAAGTCGCTGGCGGGGGACTGCACCATTTCCCGGGAGGATTAGGCAGGCATACTTTATAAGTAAGGAGCAGAAGGATTAATGAGTAACCTAAAAGAGAAGCTGGCCAGCGGAAATTTCGTGGTTACCGGGGAAATCGGGCCGCCGAAGGGCGCCAATATCGATAACTGTCTCCATGACGCGGAGACATTACGGGACTATGTGACCGCCATCAACGTAACCGACCAGCAGAGCGCGGTGCTGCGGGTAGGCTCGCTGGGCGTTTCTAGAATGCTGGTCGAGCGGCATCTGGAGCCGATTTTCCAGCTTACCTGCCGCGACCGGAACCGGCTGGCCCTCCAGTCGGACCTGCTCAGCGCCTGGGCGCTGGGTATCGAAAACGTCCTGTGCCTTACCGGCGACCATCCCATCATGGGTGACCACACCGAGGCCAAGCCCGTTTACGATCTGGATTCCGTGCAGCTGCTCAAGGCGGCCAGCACGCTTAATGATGGGCACGATATGTCGGGCCATGAGCTCGATAGCAGCCCGAGCCTTTTCCTGGGGGCGGTGGTGACCCCGGCCCTGGAGCCGGTCGAGCCTCAAATTATCAAGATGAAAAAGAAGATAGAGGCCGGCGCCCGCTTCTTCCAGACCCAGGCCGTCTACGAGCCGGATAAGTTCGAGAGCTTCATGAATCAGATAGCGGGGTTCAACGTGCCGGTTATCGCCGGCTTCGTCATCCTCAAGAGCGCCACTATGGCCAAGTTCATGAACGAGAATGTGGCCGGTATCAATGTCCCCGACAGCATCATTGATGAGATGGCCGCGACGCCCAAAGACGACCGCAAGAAGAAGGCCGTGGAGATTACGGCCGGGATTATCCGGCAGGTGAGGCCCTTATGCCAGGGGGTGCACATCATGCCCCTGGGGTGGGACGAGCTGGTACCGGAGGTCATCAAGGCGGCGGGTATTTAGGCTAAAGATAGCCTCAGGCCGGTAACGCCTTTACAGCTTCCGGCGCCTCTTTATCTTCTCGGCTACGGAAAGGCGCGCGATGGCGCGCCGCAGGGCCGCCTCGCTCCGGGCGATATCGGCATCGGCGGGCTTTTCGGTAATTCTCTGCTCGGCACGTTTTTTAGCTGCCTCGGCGCGCTCGGTATCAATTTCCTCGGCCCGCTCGGCGCTGTCCGCCAGGACGATGACGCGGTCGGGGCGCACCTCCAGAAAGCCGCCGGAGATGGCCAGCGAGTCTTCCGCCCCGCCCTTGCGCACCACCAGCTCGCCGGCGGTGAGGATGGTCATCAGCGGGGCGTGGTGGGGCAGTATGCCCAGCTGCCCTTCGGCGCCGGGGGCGATGACGGCGTCCACTTCCTCGGAGTAGACGACGCGCTCGGCGGTGACGATATCCAGCTTGAGACTAGGCATTGGCCTCCGCTCCCAGTTTCTCGGCGGCCTCGGCTACTTCCTCGATGCCGCCCACCATGTAGAACGCCTGCTCCGGCAGGTCGTCGTACTTGCCTTCCAGGATTTCGGCGAAGCCGCGCACGGTATCCTCTATTTTCACGTACTTGCCGGGCCGGCCGGTAAAGACCTCGGTGACGAACATCGGCTGGGAGAGGAACCGCTGGATGCGCCGCGCCCGGGATACCGATAGCTTATCTTCCTCGCTCAGCTCCTCGATGCCGAGGATGGCGATGATGTCCTGTAAATCCTTATAGCGCTGGAGGACGCGCTGCACCTCGCGGGCGACGCGGTAGTGCTCCTCGCCGACGATGTTGGGGTCGAGGATGCGCGAGGTGGAGGTCAGCGGGTCGACGGCGGGGTAGAGCCCCTGCTCGGCGATGGAGCGCTCCAGGGCCACCACGGCGTCGAGGTGGCCGAAGGTGGTCACCACGCCGGGGTCGGTGTAGTCGTCGGCGGGGACGTAGATGGCCTGGAACGACGTAATCGAGCCCTTCTTGGTGGAGGCGATGCGTTCCTGCAGCTCGCCCATCTCCGTGGCCAGGGTGGGCTGGTAGCCCACCGCCGAGGGCATGCGCCCCAGCAGCGCCGATACCTCCATGCCGGCCAGGGTATAGCGGTAGATGTTATCGATAAAGAGCAGGACGTCCTGGTGCTCCTCGTCGCGGAAGTACTCGGCCATGGTCAGCCCGGTCAGCCCCACCCGCAGGCGTACGCCGGGCGGCTCGTTCATCTGGCCGAAGACCATGGTCATCTTGTCCATGACCCCGGCCTCTTTCATCTCGTTCCAGAGGTCGTTGCCCTCGCGGGAGCGCTCGCCGATGCCGGTGAAGACGGAGAAGCCGCCGTGCACCGCGGCGATGTTGCGGATAAGCTCCTGGATGATGACCGTCTTGCCGACACCGGCCCCGCCGTAGGCGCCGATTTTGCCGCCCTTGGTGAAGGGGACGATGAGGTCGACGACCTTGAGCCCCGTCTCCAGCACCTGGGTGGAGGTCTCCTGCTCGTCGAAGGTGGGGGCGGGGCGGTGTATCGGCCAGCGGTCGGCGGCCTTGACCTCGCCCAGGTTGTCCAGGGCGGTTCCCATCACGTCGAAGAGGCGCCCCAGCGTGCCCTTGCCCACCGGCACCTTGAGGGAGGCCCCGGTATCCACGGCCACGGCGCCGCGTGCCAGGCCGTCGGTGGGGGAGAGGGCCAGGCAGCGCACCCAGTTATTCCCCAGGTGGTCCTGCACCTCCAGGATAATCTTGCCGCCGCCGGACTCGATCTCGACGGCGTTAAAGAGCGCCGGAAGCTCGTCGGGCGGGAACTCGATGTCCACCACCGTACCGATTACCTGAACCACTTTTCCCTTAGCCATAGCAACCTCACCGTCCCGTCATTGCGAGGGCGAAGCCCGAAGCAATCCGTTATTCCTTCAGGCAGATTGCTTCGCTACGCTCGCAATGACAATTAAGTTTTTCTCCTTTTTTGTTATCCCTCCAGGGCCACCACGCCGCCGATGATATCCAGGAGGTCGGTGGTGATGGCCTCCTGACGGGCCTTGTTATAAAGCAGGGTCAGGTCGCCGATGAGCTCGTTGGCGCTGTCGGTGGCGTTGCGCATGGCTACCATCCGGGCCGACTGCTCGCTGGCGATGGACTCCAGTATGGCGTGGTAAATCTCCATCTCCACGAAGCGGGGCAGCAGCCCCCCCAGCACGTCCTCGGCGCCGGGCTCGTAGATATAGTCCACGTTCTGGGCGGTGGGGATGACCGCCGGCTCCACCGGCAGGAGCTGCTTGAGGACGGGCTTCTGCACGAGGGTGGAGATGAAACCGGCGTAGAGGACGTAGACCATGTCGATGACGCCCCGGGTATAATCGTCGATGATGATATGGGAGATGGGGAGGGTATCCAGGAAGGGGGGATTATCGCCCAGGCCGCTGAACTCGGCCATGCTATCGACGCCGTAGCGCGCCGCGAAATCGCGTCCCTTGCGCCCCACCGTGATGACGCTGACCGGCTTGGGCTCCCCGGTGATGAAGGTGCCCAGGCGCCGGTTGAGGTTGGCGTTGAGGCCGCCGCAGAGGCCGCGGTCGGGCGTGATGTGCACCACGGTTATCCTTTCCACCGGGCGCCGCACCAGCAGGGGGTGGCGCAGGCCGATATCGGGCAGGGCGGCCAGGTCGGCGATGACCTGCTCGATTTTCTCCGAGTAGGGCCGGCCCGCCAGGCCGCGCTCCTGGGCCTTGCGCATCTTGGAGGCGGCAATCATCTCCATCGCCCGGGTTATCTTGGCGATGTTCTGGACGCCCTTGATGCGGCGGCGTACTTTACGAATATCGGGCATGTTTTAATTTATCCCCTTCTTGACAGCATCTAGTCTCTCTCTGGCGACCGGATAGTGCCTGATAACGAACTCTAGTTGGGCACACGGGTAGTTTAGACAATACCCGCAGTTTTTCAAGCCTTTTTCTTTGGCGCACGTGCGTATCTGGCATACGGCGCAATGACCCATTCTAACACCCCGGGAATCACAGCCGGTGCAGTTAACATCAGAGGCTTTCATCACGGGAATATTGTACTGTTTAGCCCACTTTTCCGCCTGCGCCTGCCGCAGCTTATCATCGTTTTCCATGGTAGCGATATATGCGCCGCATTCAGCACACACAATACCGCAGTAGGCGATTCGTTCTTCTTCCATTTCTTATCCTCCCCCCCTTGCCCCTATCGAAGTCATCTATTCCCACCCTGGCCGCCCTCGCGGCATCGGTGGCTTATCCCTTACTCCTTGGCGAACCCCTGCTTAAATTCCGTAATGGCCTTTTTCAGGGTCTCCTCGCTCTTTTCGTCGAGGTCTCTGGTCTTGGCGATGGCCTTGCCTACCTCGGCGTAGCTGGCCTCCATGTGCCGGTAGAACTCCGCCTCGAAGGCGCTCACCTTGCCGATGGGGATGTCGTCCAGGTGGCCGTTGATGACGGCGTAGAGAATCATTACCTGGTTTTCCAGCGGCACCGGCACGAACTGGGCCTGCTTGAGCACCTCCTGGATACGCTGGCCGCGCTCCAGCTGCGCCCGGGTGGCCTTATCCAGCTCGGACGTGCCGAACTGCGCGAAAGCGGCCACCTCGCGGAACTGCCCCATGTCCAGCTTGAGGCGCCCGGCCACCTTTTTCATGGCCGGCGTCTGCGCCTTGGAGCCGACGCGGGAGACCGAGATGCCCACGTTCATGGCGGGTTTGATGCCGGCGTTGAAGAGGTCGCTCTCCAGGTAGAGCTGGCCATCGGTGATGGAGATGACGTTGGTGGGTATATAGGCGGACACGTCACCGGCCTGTGTCTCGATGATGGGGAGGGCCGTCATCGAGCCGCCGCCCGATTCCTTATTGTACTTGGCCGACCGCTCCAGGAGGCGCGAGTGCAGGTAGAAGACATCGCCGGGGTAGGCCTCGCGGCCGGGCGGGCGGCGCAGCAGCAGCGAGAGCTGCCGGTAGGCCCAGGCGTGCTTGGAGAGGTCGTCGTAGATAATGAGGACGTCCTTGCCGGCCTCCATAAACTCCTCGCCCATGGCGCAGCCGGCGTAGGGGGCCAGGTACTGCAGGGCTACCGAGTCGGAGGCGGAGGCGGCCACGACGATGGCGTGCTCCATGGCGCCGTGCTGGGCCAGCGTGGCCACGACGCGGGCCACCTGGGATACCTTCTGGCCGACGGCCACGTAGATGCAGATGAGGTCGCCGCCTTTCTGGTTGATAATGGCGTCCAGGGCGATGGCGGTCTTGCCGGTGGAGCGGTCGCCGATGATAAGCTCGCGCTGGCCGCGGCCGATGGGGAACATGCTGTCCACGGCCTTGATGCCGGTCTGCACCGGCGTGTCCACCGAGGCGCGCAGCACCACGTTGGGGGCGACCCGCTCCAGGGGCCTTACCTTATCCGTCTTGATGTTCCCCTTGCCGTCGATGGGGCGGCCCAGGGGGTCGACGACGCGCCCGATGAGGGCCTCGCCGACGGGCACCTCGGCGATGCGCCCGGTGCATTTCACCTCGTCGCCTTCTTTGATGCCGGTGTAATCGCCCAGGATGACGGCGGAGACGCTGTCCTCCTCCAGGTTCAGGGCGATGCCGATAATATCATCGGGGAAGGCCAGCAGCTCGTTGTACTTGGCCGAGGCCAGCCCGTGAATGCGGGCGATGCCGTCGCCGACCTCGATAACGGTGCCGACGTCCACCATCGTTACCGCCGTGCCGAACTGCTCAATCTGCTGTTTGATAATGGATACGATATCTTCGCCTCTCGTTGCCACCTGAGCTACCTCCTTTGGGTCCTGTTTCGTCTGGTCTTTGCCTCCGTGTCATTGCGAGGGCGAAGCCCGCGGCAATCTCTAAGACCAATGATAGAGATTGCTTCGCTTCGCTCGCAATGACAGATGATTGTATGCCTCAGCCAGAACCGAACACGACCTCCTTTTCCACTTGATTCAATAACTCCTAATTACCGCTTGCCTCCCCCGCCGACCAGGTCTTTTTTCAGGGCGGCCAGCTTGGAGCGGGTGCTGCCGTCGAGGAGCCGCCCGCCGACACGGGCGACAATGCCGCCCAGGATTCCCGGGTCTACCCCGGCCTCCAGGGTCACCCTGGTGCTCACCAGCTCTCCCAGCCGGGCGGCCAGTTTTTCTTTGTCCTTTTCGTCCAGCGGGACGGCGGTGGTCACGTCGGCCTTCTGGATGCCGTGGTAGGCGTCCACCAGGCGACGGTACTCCGCGGCGATATCCCCCACCGCCCCGACGATGCCCCGGCTGACGAGCAGCATCACCAGGTTCATGGGTAGTTTGCCGATGCCCCCCAGCCGCTCCTTGAGCAGCCGGGCCTTGTCCGCGGGCTTGATTTTGGGGCTCTCCAAGGCGGCCAGAAAGGTGGCATCGGCCGTAGCGGCCGTAATCTTATCAAGGTCGGCCTGCCACCGCTCCAGTTCCTTTTTCTCCAGCGCCAGCTCGAATACCGCTTGAGCGTAGCGCCGCCCGTAAACTTGCTTCGGCATATTATCTTCCCGTGTAAAAAGGCTATTTCTTCTTTTTCAGAGTCGGGCTTTCTTCCAGCACCTTATCGATGAGCTTGCGGTGCTTTTCCTTGTCCAGCGAGCTCTCGATGACCTTGCCCGCCGCCAGCACCGTCAGGTCGGCGAACTCGCGGCGTACCTCGCTGATGGCGTCGTCGCGCTCCCGCTGTATATCGCCGCGGGCCCGGTTGACCAGGGTTTCCGCCTCCTTGCGGGCGTCTTCCAGCGCCTTCTGCCTCACGTCCTCCCCGGCCTTGACCGCCCGGGCGATTCTATCCTGCCCCTCGCGGCTGGCCGCCTCCAGCTGTTTCTTCACCTCTTCCTCGGCGCGCTCCGACTGCTCCTTGACGGACTCGGCCTGCTCCATGCTCTCCTTAATGCGCTTGGAGCGCTCGTCGAGCATGCGCATGATGGGCTTGTAGGCCACCAGGCGCAGCAGTATCAGCAGGACGATGACGGTCACCACCTGCGTCACCAGCGTCGGCCAGTTTATTCCCAGCTCAGCAACAGCATCCATTTTAACCCCCTAGCATGCCTGAAAACCACCATCCTCCGGGTGTTCCTGAAATTACAGATGAACACCCGTAAAGACTACATGGTCAACACGGCGTGCACCAGGATGCCGGCAATCACCAGCGCCCCCAGTATCACCGCCGCGATGATGGCGGATATGAAATTGGGCAATCCTTCGTGGTCCATAACTTACCCCCTTCTCCCTTATCCGAGCAGACCCAGAATAATGGCGATAATCAGGGCGTAGATGCCGATGGCCTCCGCCATGGCGATGGCGATAAGCATGTTGGTCATGATGGGGCCGCGGGCCTCGGGATTGCGCGCCAGACCCTGCATGGCCCCGTAGCCCAGGATGCCGATGCCGATACCCGGCCCCAGGGCACCCAGGCCGATGGCCAGTCCTGCTGCCAGCATTCTCATTGCTTCTGCGTCCATGTTTGCCTCCTTAGAGTAATTCCTGTCTTTATAATAAATTATTTAACTTGCTTCTTGCCCGTGCGGTGTTACCGCCATGGTGACGAACACCAGCGTCAGGCCGCTGAAGATAAAGGCCTGCACGAAACCGACCAGCAGCTCCAGCCCGTAAAACGGCAGGGCCAGCACTATCGGCACCAGGAAAACGGCGATGAGCAGTAGTATCTCCCCGGCCGTCATGTTGCCGAAGAGACGGAAGGTGAAAGAGATAATGCGGATGAACATACTCAGGAGTTCCAGCCCGCCCACGAAGGCGTCCACCGCCCCGGAGAAAATGCCGGACATCCCGGACTTGACCTTGCCCTTGAATACCTGGCCGATAGAGCGGAAGAGCCCGCCGAGGTTGATATACTGTCGGATGAAGCCCAGGCGGGCCTCCTTGAGCCCGAAATAGGCCACAAAAAAGAACGAGACCAGGGCGATGGCCAGGGGGGTGTTGAGGTCGGTGTTGGCGCCCCGCAGCGGCTCGTACTCATAGCCGCCGATGGGGAAATGAATCCCGAAACCCGGCAGGAGCGAGAGCCAGGCGTTAAAGAGCACGAAGAGAAAGATGGTGGCGATGACGGGGAAAAACTTGCGGCCGTTGGTCTCCCCGGCGACGCTGACGCAGAGGTCGTAGACCCAGCCGAGGGCGGCCTCGAAGAGCATCTGCAGGCGGCCCGGGATGAGCTTCAGGCGGCGG
>Ga0315555_1002546_pt1 | contig 12748 bp, 12 predicted proteins | sample SalMarSW160380MG_FD_202113 | JGI IMG/M metagenome (GOLD analysis project Ga0315555, IMG submission 202113) | Salt marsh sediment microbial communities from the Plum Island Ecosystem LTER, Massachusetts, United States - Salt Marsh Sediment SW1603-80 ...
TGAGCATATATCACCAGGGGAATGAAGCAAAACAGCAGCAGGTATCTTGGAAAACATCTCATAATATCTCCTTTCGCTGATATGGTCAGATATTCGGAAATTTACAGCTTAAAGTTGTATAAAAAAATTTTTAATTCATTTTATCCGGGAGTGTTAAATGAAACTTTTAAGAATTCCTCCCGGTAAAACAGACATGTTTTAAGTATAAACATTAAATGTATAAACATAAATTAAACGGGCATGACATGGAAATTGGTCAGGAAATTAAACAGTCTGCTTTCAGGAGTGAATATCATAAGCTTTCGGTAAACCTTTTGTTCACCAGCAGCTGGCTGCATCTGAAGAATAATGCATTTTTAAAATCTTACGGGCTTACCATTCAGCAATACAATATCCTGAGAATTTTACGGGGGCAATATCCAGGGCCGGCCACCATCAACCTGTTGATGGAGCGTATGCTGGATAAAACCTCCAATGCGTCCCGACTTGTGGAGAAATTGCGACGCAAACAGCTGGTGGAGCGCAATATCTGTGAAAAGGACCGGCGGGCGGTGGATGTAGTGATTACGAAGAAGGGATTGGATGTTTTGAAAGAAATTGATACCCGTGACGAGGAATGGGAGAGCATTTTAAAACATCTGTTACCGGAAGAAGCGGGTCAGCTTAATGCATTGTTAGATAAATTGAGAGGATAATTGAGATCAGGCATGAAGTGCTGCCTGGCTGCAAAAGTATGTATATGGAGGAATGGTATCAAAAACGGCGTAAACTGCATCAAATGAAGATTAGCGGGGTGAGGTGGAAAGACAATGCCTTTAAATAGAGGAGAATTAGTGAATGTTAAAATATATTGAAAATGATGAAGCGGTGTTCTTCGGGCCGGGGCAAACGGAGCTGGATATTCCAGCGCAAGATGAACTGCTGGATGCGTATTCCCGGGCCGTGGTGGGTGCTTCTGAAAAAGCCAGCCTGGCTGTGGTTAATATCCGGGTAGAGAAGAGAATGCTATCCCGGGGGCAGAGATCTTCCCGGGATCCGGTGGAAGGCGGGTCAGGTTCGGGGTTCCTGATATCACCGGAAGGTTTTATCATTACCAATAATCACGTGATTTCCGGAGCCACCCGCTGTGAAGTGAACCTGCAGGACGGCCGTATATATGATGCGGAAATTATCGGCAGGGATCCCTTTACCGATCTTGCAGTTATCCGTATTTACGGAGATAATTTCAACCATGTCATTTTCGGAGATTCGGACAAACTGAGGGTAGGGCAGCTGGTTATCGCTATCGGGAATCCCTATGGGTTCGAATATTCAGTGACCACCGGTGTGGTGAGCGCGCTGGGGCGAAGCCTGCATTCCAGTACTGGCCGGCTGATTGATGATGTTATTCAGACCGATGCCGCATTGAATCCGGGCAATTCAGGCGGCCCGCTGGTAAATTCCAGCGGGGAAGTGGTAGGCATCAATACCGCCATCATATTGCCCGCGCAGGGAATCTGTTTTGCCGTGGCGTCCAATACTATTCAGTATGTGGTTTCCAAGCTGATTATTGAAGGACGGGTGCGCCGGGGATTCCTGGGGATTGCCGGTCAGATTATAAAACTGCCCCTGCGTTTTGTCAATTTCTATCATCTTTCCGTTCTGTCAGGTGTGCAGGTACAGAATGTGGAACCGCAGGGTCCAGCTCAGAAATCAGACTTATTGCCGGGTGATATCATCATCGGACTGAACGGGCAGGGCGTTTCCAGCATCAACGAATTGCATCGCCTGCTGGATGACAATTCCATCGGGAAGCCGGTGCAGCTGGATGTGCTGCGGCGCGGAAAAAGAATGGAAGTCAATATGGTGCCCGGGGAATTGAAATAAGGCTGTCAAAATTTTAGGACTTTATAGAAAGCGCACAATCGGGAAATGGGTTATTTAGTATGAAAAATTCATCAATAATTACACGGAGTGTACGGAGATACATAAATAACAATTAATTGAATAAAGAATATTGGAGATTTTTTTAAAATTTTTAATCGAATCCCGGATACTCTGTAAATGAAGCCGGTTTTAAGATATAAGTGTGAATATAATCTGGGCCAGCGATGGTTGATAGATTCGGCTAATTTCTTTGATTCCTGGTGGCTGGTAATAATAAAAGCCACAGAGAGCGCAGAGGGATTTTGAGAATTATTGGTTTACTATTTATAAGGGTTAAGAAATGTTTTCTCTGTGTCCTCAGCGCCTCTGTGGCAATATTATAAGCCATAGAGATAACAGGGAAATTCGTAGGTGACAAAAAGATAATTATCCAAATCAGTGGGGGACACTGTATTATTTCCAATTTGTATAATATATTAAAAATCAAAACTCTCTGTACTCCGTGTCACAATTGCCATGAATTATTCAGATTAGTTGACGAATCAAAAAAATGAGCAGGCGTTTGGCTCTGTATTATGAATTGGAAATTCAGGCAGATGTATTCAACAAATTCAGAATGATTATAAAATAAGGAGTGAAAAATGAGATATAAACTGCTAGGAAAAAGCGGACTGCGGGTGTCTGAACTGGCCCTGGGTACCATGACATTTGGTGAGGAGTGGGGATGGGGCGCCTCGCGGGAAGAAAGCCGGAAAATTTTTGATGCCTATACCAATGCCGGCGGGAATTTTATTAATACTGCCAATCGCTATACCGAAGGCACCAGTGAAAAATATGTGGGTGAATTTATTTCAGCAGATCGCGATCACTTTGTTCTGGCTACAAAATATTCACTCTTTACCCGCGAGAATGATCCCAATTTCAGCGGGAATCACCGTAAAAATATGATGCAGGCCCTGCATGCCAGTTTGAAACGGCTAAATACGGATTATGTGGATTTGTACTGGGTGCATGCCTGGGATTTCCTGACACCGGTGGAGGAAGTATTGCGCGGGCTGGACGACATGGTTCGGGCGGGAAAAATTCTGTATATCGGAATATCCGATACTCCTGCCTGGGTGGTTTCCCGGGCCAACACACTGGCAGAACTGATGGGATGGTCTTCTTTTGCGGCACTTCAGATTCAGTACAGCCTGGTGGAACGAACGGTAGAACGGGAGCTGCTTCCCATGGCCCGTTACCTGTATCTGGCGGTAACCCCCTGGGGTGTGCTGGGAGCAGGAGTTCTTTCAGGAAAATATAATTTGAATAAAGATGCAAAGGGTCGGGCCAATCTTCGCAGCGAGGTGGGAAAAGACAAATTACGAATCGCCCAGGAGGTGATTAAAGTAGCCGGGAAATATGATAAAACTCCTTCCCAGGTGGCTCTCAACTGGGTGAGGGAGCAGCCCGGTGTGATTATTCCCATCCTGGGCGCCAAAACGGTTGATCAACTGCAGGATAACCTGGGGTTTCTTGATTTTCCACTGGACCGGAAAGATCTGGAACGGCTGGAGCGGGTGAGCCATATCGAGCCCGGTTTTCCCACGAATTTCCTGCAGGCCAATTATACCCGGAAATTACTCTACGGGGGTACCTTCGATCAAATTGATAAACACGGGTCAATACTTTGAAAGGCAGGTGTCAGAATACCGAGTTATTCTAATAAACAGGTTGAGGACCATGACAATTACCGTATACATGCTCTGAAAGGAATGAACCATGGCAAATTCACAGATATCGGGGATTCATCATATAACTGCCATAGCCGGTAATCCGCAGGCCAATGTGGATTTTTATACCGGTGTCCTGGGATTACGATTGGTAAAAAAGACCGTGAATTTTTATGCTCCTGAGACTTACCATTTGTATTACGGTGACAGAACCGGTAATCCCGGCACTGTTCTGACGTTTTTCCCGTGGGGAGAAGGTGCCTGGCGTGGCAAAGCAGGTACGGGGCAGGTTACGGTTATCTCCTTTGCCGTTCCGGTCAATGCGCTTGCGTACTGGATGGAGCGCCTGGAGCTGGAAGATGTTTCTTTTCAGGGACCGCTGAGTCGTTTTGATGAAGAGGTTGTTACTCTGCGGGATCCGGACGGTATCCAGCTGGAGCTGGTAGCCACGCAAATCAATCACGGCACGCCCCAGGGAGTATGGCTCCATTCCTCCCGACAAGGCCATCCGGGGATTTCACAGCGCAACCCTGGCGGTACAGAATTTTCAGCGAACGGCACAGCTGCTCACCGAGACTTTTGATTTTTTATTGCAGCAGGAAAGCGGTAACCGTAGTCGTTTTGTGAATAAAAGCGGTCACATCGGAAATATCGTTGATCTGCTGGAGCTGCCCCAGGTCAGCAGGGGGAGCATGGGAGTGGGCGCCGTTCATCATATTGCCTGGCGGACGCCGGGGGAACGGGAGCAGGAAGAGAAACGTTCGGAACTGCTGGCGCTGGGCTATGAAGTAACGCCGGTAAAAGACCGCAATTATTTTCGCTCTGTATATTTCCGGGAGCCGGAAAATATCCTGTTTGAAATTGCGACCGATACTCCGGGCTTTTTGACGGATGAAAGCGTTGAGACTCTGGGATCGGGCCTGAAATTGCCGGGCTGGCTGGAATCGCAGCGGGCGGAGATTGAATCCAGGTTGCCAAAAATTAAAATACCCGGGCCTTCCCGCCAGGTGGAACAGGAATCGTGATGATGGTACGGGAGGCTGATCATCCCCACCAGCATATGCCGCTGATGTCTGCCGGGGCGGTCATGATTATGCTGCATGGCCGGGGAGCCACCGCCGGGGATATCCTGCTGCTGGCGGACGAATTGCAGGGAAACGGGGTGCATTATGTAGCCCCGCAGGCTGTCGGAAACAGCTGGTATCCCTTCCGTTTTATGGAAAGCATAGAAAAGAACCAGCCCTGGCTGTCCTCAGCCCTGAAAGTGCTGGATGCTATTGTCCGGAATGTCCGCGATAATGGCATTCCGCCGGAAAAAATTATCCTGCTGGGATTTTCTCAGGGTGCCTGCCTGGCCCTGGAGTATGCCGTGCGGCATGCGCGACGTTATGGCGGATTGGCAGCCCTCAGCGGTGGATTGATCGGGCCGCCCGGAACATCGTGGAATTATGGCGGATCTCTGGCTGGCACCCCGGTATTTCTGGGCTGTGATGAAGAGGATTATCATATTCCGCGGGAACGGGTGTTGGAAAGTACCGGGGCGATGAAGGGTATGGGTGCGGAGGTAAGCATGCAGCTTTACCGGAATATGGGACATACCATCAACCGGGATGAAATTAAGCAGGTGCAGGTAATACTGGATACAGTAACGGGTAATGGCAGGAATCAGTAAAACCATGCACGCTCCTGAAAAGTGCAGTCCGTTAAACCGGCTGCATGGAAGCAGGCCGGCAGACCGATGTCATCCCTTGCAGGGAAGACATCAATCAGTAGAATCCTCAAAGTTATAATAAAGAATTATTCAAAATATAGAGGATTTATTTGCCACGAGTTAAAATTCGCGGCAAATTGGAAAACCCCTTCAGTACAATTTCATATAAAAACTGGGATTAGCTAATAAATTTCCACAACATGTTTTTCCATCAATCCAGCAGTTAAAACGTGTGGCAAATTTATATCCTAATCAAGATTTTCAATGAAAGAAGAATTAAAAAAACGCCAGGAAAATATCAGAAAACTTCTGTAAAAAATCGGTAAATAAAAAGTTTGTGAATTAATAAGGTTAACATATGTTATTACAACAAATTCATTTACTATATTGACATTTATTGAAATTATAATTACTTTTTTTCGACAGTTAGTTATCAGTTACACCAATGTGGTGGAACTCAAAGCAATTTACATGGCTATTGTTTTACAAATGATTAAAAAAAGTTATCTGTTTAAAAGAACTATACTCTTCCTATTCTTTTAAATGTTCAGTGGATTATTTTATATTTGATTAGTTCAGTAAAAACCAGAGTTTTGCTTCGCGCCACCCCAAAAACTATGGATTCTGGATTGAAAATTAAATCATAACTTTTAATAGATTCAATTGTCAAGAATAATAGGAGCAAATAAGGATGTCCACCTGCCAACATGAATGGGAAATGACAAATATCCAGTTTGGCATTATCGTTTTTGAAAAATGTTCTCACTGCAATGGTTTAAGAACTTATTTCTCCCCTATAGTTGTTGGAGATGATTATCGTGAAGGCGACTGTCTATGGAGAGTCATGGAAAATGCCCAATCATTTCGGTTTGACCTGAGGTGTAAAAAATGCAACCGTCTTGAGAAATATGATGATATTATGGGATTTATGTATTGCACCGGATGTCTGCCTGATTGTAAGGTTGAAATTCTACAGAAAAAATATGCGATTAAAAAAACCTGGGTTATGGTGGCGTTTGGTTTTCTGACAGATAGTTTTCCCAAGCCAATTTCCCCGGAAAGACTTATGATTCTTGATGATTATTTCAACCAAAAGAGAGATACTTCTCGTTCCACCATAAAAATTCTGTCCTATGATCTGATTGAAAACTTTTCCTATTGTAAAGGTGAATTTATTTTTGACGTGGGCATGCTCTCCCTGGAACCACCAACAGAGAGAAAACCTTTATTTTAGGATTGATATTTATTATGTGTGTAAAATTCAATATAGGAGAGATTGAATGACGACTAAAGAGCTAATTGAAATTGTAAAACTCAAACCGTTAAGCAAATTTGAGCATCGGGAAATAAATGGTGTTTTTGTTTCGGATATGTTGAGTGATGTTATGGCAGGTGCTCAATCCGGTAACCTTTGGGTAACTGTGCAAACACATAAAAGTATCGTTCCCGCAGCCAATCTGGTGGATGTTTCTGCGATCATTATTACCAGTGGTAAAGTCATTCCTCAAGAAACTGTGGATCTTGCTACAAAGCACGATATTGCCATCCTATCTACCGAAGTGTCCACTTTTGAACTGGTCGGGAAACTGTATAGTTTAGGACTCGTCTCTTCATAGCTGAATTGATTTCTTTCTAATAACTATGATTTAAGGACTAGTTTATATTTTTTATCTTTGCATTTAAAGCCGGGTTATCAATGTGAAAGTAAAGATGATAAAGAATGTGCTGGAAGCTTCCGTAATTGTTGGTGAAGATAAGCTTGACACAATGGTTGAACATGTTTATGCCTCTGACTTGATGAGCGATGTTTTAGCTTTTGGAAAACCCCATTCAATTTTGCTTACCGGTTTAGCAACCCAGCAAGCCATCATATCTGCTCACATGGCTGAATTTGAGGGTGTGGTACTCATCCGGGGTAAAATGCCCAAGGATGGTTCAGCGAAATTTGCCCAGGAGAACAATTTGATTTTACTCTCCACGGATTTGGACATGTATGATGCCTGTGTCAGAATAAATTCAGTCGAAAACGGAAGTTTTTCTCAAGTGAAAACTGAACCTGCAAAACACAGGAGAGAAGAAATTTTGCTCAGTCATGAGTTCCATATCGAAGGGAACGATTTTACCAATGCAGGAATGGTATCTACCGATATCAAGTCTCTCTTAAAAAAAATAGGGTTAGACCCGGTCCTTATCCGCAGAATTGCGATCTCCTGCTATGAGGGAGAAATGAATGTTGTGATGCATGCGAAACGGGCAAAAGTTAGCCTGACAGTAACTCCCAAACTTATTGAAGTGCTGATAGACGATGAAGGCAAGGGAATTCCGGATGTTGGATTGGCTATGCAGCAGGGATTTACTACTGCCACTGAAGAAATGAGAGCTATGGGATTCGGATCAGGGATGGGATTACCTAATATAAAGAAAAATTCAGATGAACTGCATATCGAAAGTAAAGTCGAGAAAGGGACAAAACTACAGATAAGGTTTTTTATTTAACGGCACCTTTTTAATAATTATATATCAGAAAGGTCGATTGTAAAATGGTGCAATACTATCACGCGCACAAAGTAATTGATGACAAATGTCAAGGACACATGAAGTGTTTACGACATTGTCCTACCGGAGCCATTCGAGTTAGAGGGGGTAAGACGATTATTTCCGAAGAGCTTTGTGTCGATTGCGGTCTTTGCATATCAGTATGTCCTTCACAGGCCATTATTCCGATTACCGATTCCTTTGGTGAAATTTCCAATTTCAAATATAAAGTGGTGGTGCCTTCGCCGGTACTTTACTCGCAGTTCGATTCCAGCATTCATCCTTATATTATCCATCTTGCTCTCAAAGAACTTGGCTTTGACGAGGTTATGGATGTAAATACTTCGACTGCTGCACTGGCTAAGGTCCTGTTAAAATACATAACAGATTATAATGGCAGGTTACCTTTAATATCTTCTCATTGTCCTTCAATCTTGCGATTGATCCAGGTCAAATATCCTGATCTGGTGGAACTTGTGGTACCATTAGATGTACCCAGGGAAGTTACCGCCCGGGAAATTAGAAAGAACCTTCCAGCCAGAAAAGGACTTAAACCGGAAGATATTGAAATAATATATATATCTCCCTGCCCGGCCAAGATCGTTTCCATTAAACAACCTGCAGAGAAAGAAAAATCCTGGTTCGATGGGGGTATATCGATCAAGGATGTGTATCCTATCTTGCTTCCTCATGTAGTAGCAATAAAGAAAAAATTTGATGAAAGCCAAATTCCCGAGGACTTCTCTTTTAACGCCGGTTGGGCAACACTTGGGGGTATCACCCGGGAAGTTAAGACGGATAATTGGCTGGCTGTTTCCGGTTTAGATCATGTGATGAAAATCTTCGATGATATAGAGAACTCACGTTTGCGAAATATCGATTTTGTAGAAGCCCATGTTTGCATGTTGGGCTGCATCGGAGGCCCTTTTAGTATCGAAAATCCTTATGTTGCCAGAAGTAATAGCATTAAGCAACGCGCCAAGTATGAGAAACCCGTAAAGGTGAATGAGGAAGATGTATTCAAAAAATTTGAAGAGGATTACTATTACTTGGAAAAACCGGTTTTACCGCGCCCAACCAAGTTTTTCGACTCCGACCTTGAGACATCAATTAAAAGGATGAAGGAGATCGAAAGGGTTTATCAAAAACTACGTCAGATTGACTGTGGTTGTTGTGGTGCACCTACCTGTATGGCTTTTGCTGAGGATTTTGTTAAAAGGGAGGTCAAACTGACGGATTGTATCTTTTTAGCAGAGAAAGAAGAAAGCGAAGAATAGGAGAATTTTTTTTATAAATCCTCCCAATGCATAGGTGGATAATTCTATGAAAGAGAAAGCGTATATCAACATATTTTCAAAATTTAAAGGAATAGAGGGAGATTTGATCCCGATCCTCTTAAATATTCAGGAAAAATTCGGGTATATCTCCCTAGAAGCCATCAAATATACTTCTCGATTTTTAAAAATATCAGAAAATCAAATCTTTGGAGTTGCCACGTTCTACCCTAAGTTTCGCTTTACCGAGCCCGGCAAAAAATCTATTAAAGTTTGTATGGGAACAGCCTGCCATGTCCGGGGCGGACAGTTTCTATCCGAGACAGTGGGGTGGAAGTTAGGTATTTCTATTGGGCAGGTAACAGCGGATAAGCGCTTCGATTTTCAGCGAGCAACTTGTTTAGGATGCTGCACATTAGGACCAGTCGTTCAAATCAACGAGGATATCCATAGCCGTATGATAGTGACTCGCTTAAAGGAGATATTAGAAGAACATGATTAGCCTGGAGGAAAAAAGAAAAGAAGCTTTAAGGAAATGGGAGTTACTTGAAAATAATAATATCCCAATCATATACTTAGGTACTGCAACTTGTGGCCGTGCTGCTGGTGCTATGAATGTGCTCGATACTGTTCGGAAGACCCTTAAAGAAAATAAATTAAAAGCTAAAATTATTCAGGTAGGATGCATTGGACCTTGTTACCTGGAACCACTCTTGGATGTCAAGCTTCCAGGTCATCCACGAATAAGTTATGCAAGTGTTAATCCGGAGAAGGCAAAATTAATAATTGAGAGCTGCCTTATAGAAGAGAATCCATTGCCAAATCTTGCGGCGGGATATTTTGGTAAAAATGGTCAAGAATCTACTAATGGTATTCCCAAATTCTTCGATCTGCCCATGCTAAAACCCCAGGTAAGATTGGTGTTGCGGAACTGTGGATTTATTGATCCGGAAAATATTGATCATTACCTGGCGAATAGTGGTTACGACGGTCTCATAAATGCATTTAAGATGGGCCCGGAAAAAGTAATTGCAGAAGTCAAAGAAGCTGGTTTACGCGGACGGGGCGGAGCGGGATTTCCTACTTACAAAAAATGGGAAATATGCAGAAATTCCCCTGGTTCTGTAAAATATATGATCTGCAATGTTTCGGAAGGCGATCCGGGTGCATTTATGAACAGATCTTTGATAGAGAGTGATCCACATTGTGTGCTCGAAGGTCTGCTTATTGCTTCCTATGCTATTGGTGCTAACCATGGTTATGTTTATATAAATGCGGACTACCATTTAGCCATTGCTCGATTAAAGAAAGCTGCGGGCCGGATGAAAGAGTGTGGCCTCTTGGGAAAGAACATTCTGAATTCAGGGTTCGATTTCGATGTCACGATAAAAGAAGGAGCAGGAGCCTTTGTCTGTGGAGAGGAGACCGCCCAGATCGGTGCTATCGAGGGAAAAAGAGGCATGCCCCGGTCACGCCCCCCCTTTCCGGCAGTTTCAGGACTCCACGACAAACCAACAATCATTAATAACGTGGAAACTTTGGGAACCATTCCCAATATTTTGAGGAATGGAGCCGCCTGGTACAGACAATTTGGAGTTCAGGGTAACTACGGGACGAAAACATTCTCATTGGTAGGCTCAGTACGTCGAGGCGGGCTTATTGAAGTGTCCCTGGGAATAAAAATGCGCCAGATTATCTTTGATATAGGTGGGGGCACATGGAAACCGTTTAAAGGAGTCCAGACCGGCGGACCATCCGGTGGATGTCTTTCGGAAGAGTTTTTGGATATCCCTGTTGAATATGAAGCGATGACGGCCGCGGGTTCAATTATGGGATCAGGTGGCTTGATTGTGATGGATGAAGATACTTGTGTGGTAGATTTAGCTCTTTACTTTCTCAATTTTACCCAGAAAGAATCTTGCGGGAAATGCGTCCCCTGCCGGGTGGGTACCTGGCAGATGGTGAATATTCTTGAGAGAATTGTGAAGGGCCGAAGCGAGCCTGAAGATCTTTCCAAACTTCAGATCTTAGCCGAAACTGTTCAGCGGGCATCGTTGTGCGGATTAGGGCAAACGGCCCCGAATCCGGTTCTAACAACACTGCGTTACTTCCGTTCCGAGTATCTTGCCCATGTGAAAGAAAAATACTGTCAATCCGCTGTCTGCAAGGAACTCGTGGTTTATGAAATAGATAGCGATAAATGCAATGGTTGCCAACTTTGTGTTAATGTGTGTCCAACTGATGCGATAAAAGGAGCCAAGGCAGAATTACATAGCATAGATTTATACCGATGTATAAAATGCAAAGCCTGTTATGAAGTTTGTCGTTATGATCCTTTGGCCGGTAATGCTATTGTGATCAGGTCGAAAAGGAATGTTGCATGAATCAAAAAAGTGTTACAGTAACTGTAAGTATTGATAATAAGCCTTATCGGGTTAATAGGGGGCTAACGATCCTTCAGGCTGCAGAACAAAATGGTATATACATCCCAACACTTTGTAACCATCAGGATTTATCGCCTCATGGTGGATGCCGTATGTGTATTGTTGAGGTAGAGGGGATACGCAATTTTCCGACAGCCTGTACCACACCAGTTGAAGATGGGATGGTAATCAGAACTCACACCGCTCAGGTTCAAGTAGTGAGGAAGGAAATTATTCAGTTATTTATGAGTGAACATCCTTCCAGTTGTTTGATCTGTGACGAAAAAGAGGAATGCAATTTATACTCAATGACTATCTCCAAGGCAGGGGTAGTAACCGGATGCCGGTATTGTCCAAATAACGGTCAGTGTGAGCTTCAGGATGTGGTGGAACATCTTGAAGTGAAAGAGATTAATTACCCTATTTTCTACCGTAATTTAAGAGTCGAAAAAGAGGATCCGTTTTACGAACGAGACTACAACCTCTGCATTCTGTGTGGAAGATGTATTCGCATGTGTCAGGAAGTTCGCCTTGCCAATGTTTTGGCATTTAAACATGGAGGTCGGAATACCGTAATTGGTCCGGCATACGATCGTACCCATTTTGATTCGGGTTGTGAATTCTGTGGCGCCTGCGTTTCTGTTTGCCCAACCGGAACTCTGGCAGAAAAAGTCCGAAAATGGGATGGCAAACCGGAACGAGAGCAGATCACCACCTGCTCATTTTGTGGTGTCGGCTGTCAGTTGCGACTCCTGGTAAAGGGTGAACGAATTATTGGAAGTTTACCGGTGGACGATCCTTTGGTTAATCATGGACAGCTTTGTGTTAAAGGCCGGTTCTGTATTACTGAAATGGTGAATGGATATAAACGGCTTAAAAAACCCTATAAATCTTTCAATGGAGCAGACGTTGAAATTTCCTGGGAGGAGGCCATTGGGATTGCTGCTCAAAATCTTTTAGATTGCCCGCCGGACAAATTCGGTATGCTTATATCTCCCAACTGTTTTAATGAAGATTTATACGTTGCCCAAAAATTTGCACGAGTGGTCATGCATTCTAACAATATCGATACTTCTGCGAGATCATTTTATGGACCAGGATTTAACGCTTACCTAAACCTTTTGAAAAAAGCAATTCCCCTCTCCGATATCAGACATGCACCAGTAATTCTCTGTATCGGATTGGATACCCGATTTGGAAGATCTGTGGTAGGTGTGGAACTTAGAA
>Ga0315555_1002549_pt1 | contig 12740 bp, 10 predicted proteins | sample SalMarSW160380MG_FD_202113 | JGI IMG/M metagenome (GOLD analysis project Ga0315555, IMG submission 202113) | Salt marsh sediment microbial communities from the Plum Island Ecosystem LTER, Massachusetts, United States - Salt Marsh Sediment SW1603-80 ...
CAACAGCCTCTTTGGGTTACCTGGCCTGCTTACCTTGATGTAATAAAATAGATGAGGTTTTGGACGATGGCAGAGAAAAAGGATATCAAAGAGAAGATAAGGAAAAGTCTATTCGATATCAAATCATTTCTGAGATGAAGAGGGTTGTCAAGCAAGACGGAGCCCTTATCCTTATAGATTTCCAGGTTCCATTACCAAGGAATATATGGGGTGTGTCTGCGAGAGCCATAGAATTCCTCGCTGGCGGGTCGCACTATCAGAGCTTTAAAGATTATCTTGCAAATGGGGGGCTCGAGGATATACCGAAGAATCACGGTTTGCGGGAAGAATGTAGGACCAACCTCAAGAATGGACTACTAGTGGCTACGAAGGCGGTGAATGGTTAAGCTATTATCGGTCATTCTGGCCAAGACCTTCAACAAATCGCGATTTCTTGAATTCCTGGCTACCCGCATGAAGAGTGCACAGAAGCTTGGATTGTTACCCCAGCCCCGCATGTGCTCTAGGGGGAGTTCGTTCGTTTACCTCGTTGACTTCAAGTTACAGAGCCTGTATAATCTATTCGGAAAGGAGGCAAGCGGTTGGTCCAGTAAGCGATTACTAGCTTGTCTCTGGGCAGCTTCCCAAGCAAGACGTCGAGGGTTCGAATCCCTTCACCCGCTCCACCGCCTCATTTCCCCGGGATTCTTGACCTCTACCACCTTTACCCACCACTCCTCCCGATGTTCGAATCCCTTCACCCGCTCCACCACCTCATTTCCCCGGGATTCTTGACCTCTACCACCTTTACCCACCGCCTCTCCCGATGTTCGAATCCCTTCACCCGCTCCAATTACGTATTGAAGCTTTTCCTGGTGCCGCTGTATTTCTGCCTCATCTTGGTCTTTTCTATTTTACCCGTCGGGTTTCGGGGCACCTTGTCGAATATAATGCGCCTGGGCCTCTTGTAGCGGGGCAGGTTTTGCTCGCAGAACTTGTTTATATCGTCTTCGGTCAGGTTAGCCCCGTCGCGGGGGGTAATCACGGCGCAGGCTATCTCGCCCAGCCTGTCGTCGGGTAAGCCGATAGCGCCGACGTCATGGACCTTGGGGTGGCGGCGGATGACGTTCTCCACCTCCACGGGGAATATGTTCTCCCCGCCGGTGATAATCACGTCCTTTTTTCTATCCACGACATAGATGAAGCCATCGTCATCCATCTTGGCCATGTCGCCCGTGTAGAGCCAGCCGTCCCGGAGGGTTTCCGCCGTTTTCTGGGGGTTCTTGTAATAGCACTTCATCACCCCGTCGCCCTTGACGATGAGTTCCCCCACCTCCCCGCCGTCCACGTCCTTGTCTTTATCGTCGACGATGCGCACCTTCCAGTTAAAGCCGGGTCTGCCGGTAGCCTCTAATTTATGGTTGTTCTCTATACCGAGGTTGACACATCCCGGTCCGGTGGACTCGCTCAGGCCGTAGCTGGTGTCGTACTGCATATCGGGGAAGTATTGCTTCCAGCGTTTAATAAGGCTGGGGGGGATGGGTTGCGCTCCCATGTGCATAAGCCGCCAGCTGCTCAGGTCGTAGTCTTCTCGCCTCAGTTCCCCCCGTTCCAGCGCGCCGAGGATATCCTGCGCCCAGGGCACCAGCAGCCAGACTATCGTCCCTCTTTCCTGCTGGATGGCTTCGAAGATAGCCCTGGGGTCTATTTCGGTTAGTATCGTTCCCCTGCCGCCGACAAGCAGGCTGCCGAACCAGTGCATCTTGGAGCCGGTGTGGTAGAAGGGGGGGATGATAATAAAGTTATCTTCGTGCTGCTGGGGGTGGTGGTGGGCTTCGGTGACAGCGGCGCACTCCAGGTTCTTGTGGGTGAGCAGTATCGGCTTGGGGTCGCCCGTGGTGCCCGAGGTGAAATAGAGCCCGCACTCGTCCTCGGCGGTCAGTTCCACGTTTAGCGGCTGAGGGGAAGCCTTGTCGACGAAATCCTCGAAGCTCTCCATATCCGGGGGTGTATCTTCACCGACGAAGATATAGTCTTTTATCGTGGGCAGCTGGGGGCGGATAGCTTCCACCCTTTCGGCGAACTCCTGGCCCAGAATCATTACCTTGGCTTCGGCGATATCGGCGCAGTATTTAATGTCGCCGCTGGTGAACCTGAAGTTGAGCGGCACCGCCCAGGCGCCCGTCCTAAGGATGCCGAAGTAAGCCTCCAGCCAGTTTATCGAGTTCAGCATAAGGTGCAGCACCTTATCGCTTTTGCCTACCCCTCTGGCGGCGAGGGCGTTGGCTATCCGGTTAGCTCTCTCGTCGAAGACGCGCCAGGTAATTTCCCGCCTTAACTTCTGGCTCGGTTTCAGCTCGATAAGGGCAATCTCATCGGGGTACATTCGGGCGTTTCTGGCTAACATCTCGACTATGGTCATCTATCACCTCGACTTAATAGAAACTCGCCGCCTCGCCCCACGCAATTATTATAGCTTTTCCTGCCTCGTAAGACAATAAGGACGGATTTGCTGTAATTTGGTACTAAAGTATGAGGGGTAAATAGCTAAAACATTACTAATGGGTTATTTACGCTTGAGGCGTCATATTTTAAAGTTAGAGTATATTCGAGCATTATCATAAATCAGAGGTTTTAATATGACGGTAACAGTAGATGGTCAAGTCTATTATAGGACCGCTGAGGTCTGTCGTATAGTTGGTATAAGTCGGGCCACCCTGTTTCGCTGGCTGAAAGAAGACATTTTCAAGGAAGCCAAGCACCGGGATAGGCGTGGCTGGAGGCTTTTTACCGAAGACGAAGTCGAGAGATTGAAAGCGGAAGCTAACCAGGTAAATAATACGGACCAAGTCGGAACGGTAAAGGACTTAATCTAAAACGCTATTCCGCCGAGGTGAAAATATGAGTAACGGGAACGGAAACGGTGCTAAGACCAAGAGGCAGCTTGTCAAAGAGAGTGGAGCTCTGCCCTTGCGCAAAAGGGGTTCGGCTATGCTCGAAACCAGGCGCGAACGGGTTGAGAAGGTTTGGGGAGAGACGGAGCAGGACAAAACTACCGTTCTCAATCACTTGAAAGAGCTTATGGTCTTTCAGGACCTGGAGCATCGGGTGTTGTGGGCCAACAAGGCCGCTGGCGAATCGGTCGGACAGCCTTCTGGAAAGCTGGTGGGGCGATATTGCTATGACGTGTGGGGTAGCGGGGGCAAGCCCTGTGCCGGCTGCCCGGTGGAAAAAGCCCGCGAAACGAGAAAACCGCAGGCCAATGAAATGACCTCCCCTGATGGGAAGGTGTGGCTGGTAAAGGGCTACCCGGTTCTGGATGACCGCGGCGATGTTACCGGCCTGGTGGAGATGACACTGGAAATCACCGAGCGCAAGCAGGCGGAGGAGGAACTTCAGGGAGAAAAGAATAAGCTGCAGTCGGTAATAAACGCCATGGAAGATGGCCTCAATATAATGGATAAAGACTATAACATCATCTATCAGAATGAGCTGCCAAGGAAACTTTTTGGTGACCGACTGGGAGAGAAATGCTATCGTGTCTATGCAGGCAGAGACACGCTCTGCGACGGCTGCCCGGTAAAGAAGGCATTCAAGGACGGCAAGTCCCATACCTCGGAGCGGAAGATATTAACGCCTTCGGGGGAGGTTACCTTCTGGGAGACTACGGCCAATCTCATTAGAGACGCCGGGGGAAACATTGTTTCCTGCCTTGAGATTGCCAGAAATATCACCGAGCGCAAGCAGGCGGATGAGGAACTGAAGGATTCAGAAGCGAAATATAAAGCTCTGACTGAGGATGTTCCTATAGGTATTTATTTCATGGATTTGGCGGGAAAGTTTCTTTACGGAAACGATAAGGCTTTGGAAATAGTGGGCTACAAACGTAAAGAATTGCTGGGAAAGAATTTCCTTAAACTGAAGCTGCTCGATTCCAAAGGGATGGCTAGAGCTATCAAAGTGCTTGCCCTGAGCAAGATGGGGAGGGCAACGGGTCCTGATGAGTTCGCGCTAAACAGGAAGGATGGAACTAAGAGTATTGTTGAAATCAGTACCCGGATAACCACTGTCGGTGACAAAAAAGTAGTTCTGGGAATGGTTGATGACATCACCGAGCGCAAGCGGGCGGAGGAGGAACTTCAGGAGGAAAAGAACAAGCTGCAGTCGGTAGTAAGCGCCATGGACGATGGGCTCACCATACAGGACAGGGACTTTAACATCATTTATCAGAACGAGACGTCTAAGCGAGCCTCGGGTGACCATATCGGGAATAAATGCTATCGAGCCTATGAAAACAGGGACGAAATCTGCGACGGCTGCCCGGTACAAAAGGCGTTTAATGATGGCAAGTCACACACTGCGGAGAGGCGGAATATAGAGCCTTCGGGTGAAGTTATCTTCTGGGAGAATACGGCTAACCCCATCAGGGACGCTCGGGGAAAGATTGTTTCCTGTCTTGAGCTTAGCCGGGACATCACCGAGCGCAAGCAGGCGCAAGAAGCGCTGGCCGATGAAGCAACCCGTCACCGTATCCTTATCGATCAGTCCAGCGATGGCATCGTTATCCTCGACCAGGACGGCAAGGTATATGAGGCGAATCAGCGCTTTGCAGAGATGCTTGGCTACACTCCCGAGGAAGTCCGTAAGCTCAACGTGTGGGATTGGGAAGCCGAGTTCCCACGTGAACAAGTTGCCGAGATGGTAGCGAGTGTCGGCCCCGAGGGTGACCACTTCGAGACTCAACACCGCCGTAAGGATGGCACGACCATTGACGTTGAAATCAGCACCAATGGGGCTGTATGCTCGGGGCAGAAGCTTATATTCTGCGTTTGCCGTGATATTACCGGGCGCAAGCAGGCTGATAAGGCGTTAGTTGAGGCGGAGGAGAAGTACAAGAACCTGGTGGAGGCTACCAGCGACCTTATCTGGGAGGCGAATGAAAAGGGGATGTATACCTTCGTCAGCCCCAACATTAAAGACCTCTTGGGCTACGAGGTGGATGAGGTGGTAGGCAAGAAGAGGACACTTGACTTTACCCCTAAAGAGGAATTCAGGAAGTGGCTTAAGCGTTTCAAGGAAGTCAACGCCAAGAGGGAGGGCTTCTCCGGCTTTGAGGTTCTACATCTCCATAAGAACGGTACTCCGGTCTTCTTTGAGGTTAGCGGCATTCCCTACTTTGATAGTGCTGGAGATTTCAAGGGGTATGTCGGTATAAATAAAGACGTCACCGAGCGTAAGCAGATGACGAAGGCACTGAGGGAAAGCCAGGAGTTCAGCAGCAGCTTGCTGGAAAATTCGCCGAACCCGATATTCGTTCTTAATCCGGACACCTCAATAAGATATGTAAATCCAGCCTTTGAAAAACTGACCGGCTTTAAGCTGGACGAAATTGTCGGCAAGAAAGCCCCCTACCCATGGTGGCTGAAAGAAGAAAGCAAGGCAATGACCATTTCCATTAGAAAGGCGATGGTGAGTGGCGGTAAGAGAAGTGAAAAGGTCTTCCGGAAGAAGGACGGCGAGCATTTTTGTGTGGCGCTGAACTCAGCACCGGTGGTCTACCGGAAAAAGTTACTCTACTTTCTTATCAGCTGGCTTGACATCACCGACCGCAAGCGCGCTGAAGAGGAGAAGGTAGAGCTGGAACAGAAGGCTCACCTGGCCAGCCGCCTGGCTTCGGTAGGGGAAATGGCATCGGGCATCGCCCACGAGATAAATAACCCCCTCACCGCCGTCATCGGTTTCGCCCAACTGCTTATGGATACCGATCTTCCTGAAGAGATTAAGGAAGACTTGGTCATCATCCATAAGGAAGCCCAGCGCGCGGCGGGCGTGGCACGCAACCTGCTTACCTTCGCCCGCAAGCATGCACCCGCCAAGCAGCCGACAGGTGTTAACAGCATTATAGAAGGAGTACTGGCGTTACGCGCCTACGAACAGAACGTGAGTAATATCCAGATTAGTACCAAGCTTGCCCCCGAACTGCCTGAGGTTATGGCTGACTATTCTCAACTACAGCAGGTCTTTATCAACCTTATTCTCAACGCCGAATCGGCTATGCTCGAAGCGAATAACGGGGGCACGCTGACGATTACTACCCAGAGGTTCAATCACAGCGTCAGGGCGTCATTTGCCGATGACGGCCCCGGAATCGATAAAGAAAACCTGAATCGCATATTTGACCCGTTCTTCACCACCAAGGAAGTAGGCAAGGGTACAGGTCTGGGACTCAGCGTTTGTCATGGAATAGTCGCGGAGCACGGCGGCAGGATATATGCCCGGAGCAAGCCTGGTAGCGGAGCCACCTTCGTCGTCGAGTTACCGATTAATTCTCATGAGCAATTGGAGAAGCCAAATGAACCAGCCTAAGAGCCAGGGCAAAAGAATCCTGGTAGTTGAAGACGAACCCTCTATTTGTCAGGTATGCCTGAGGACTCTCACCGCCGAGGGTTTTGAAGTTGATATTGCGGTCAACGGTGCCATCGCCGGCAAGATGCTGGGTGAGACGGAGTATGACCTTTGCCTTATCGACATCAGAACGCCGATTATGAACGGCCGGGAGCTTTATCAGTATATAATGGATAAATACCCTAAGTTTACCGGAAAGATTATCTTCACTACCGGTGATGTTCTGGATGAAAAGCTGGCTTCTATGCTCGAGGGAGCCGAAAGGCCCTATCTACCCAAGCCCTTTACTCCCGATGAGCTGAGGACTATAGTAAAAGAGGCGTTAGAAGGCTAGAGATATGGTGGGCAACGAGGTAAAAATACTGGTTGTGGACGACGAAGCGATGGTCAGGAAGCTTCTCTGTCAACGGCTGTCCCGAGAGGGCTACCAGTGTGATGAAGCTAACGGCGCTGACCAGGCACTGGAGAAGCTGAAAGCCAACCCGGCTGACGTGATGATTCTTGACATAAAAATGCCGGGCAAATCGGGAATGGAATTACTACCCGAGATAAAAACCGCTTACCCCGATACCGCCGTCATGATGGCTTCTGCCCTTAGCGATGTTAATATCTCCATCCAGTGTATGAAAGAAGGGGCATACGATTATATATGCAAGCCCTTTAACCTGGCTGAGGTGGTGCTGAGCGTGGAGGGGATGCTGGACAAGAAGCGGCTGGAGCGCGAGATTAAAGAATACCAGCAATACCTGGAGGAAAAGGTCGAGGAGCAGACCAAGGAAATCCGTAAGGTCTTTCTCGGCGCTATCGAAGCCTTAGCCTTCGCCCTCGAAGCCAAGGACCAGTATACGGCGGGGCACTCCCGCAGGGTAACCGAGATTGCCGTGGCAATAGGCAAGGAGATGGGTCTATCCGACGAGAGCGTCGAAGACCTGCGCTGGGGAGGCTTGCTGCACGATGTGGGCAAGATTACCATTGACCAGATTATCCAGAATAAACCGGGAGAGTTGACTCAGGAAGAATATGAGCATATTATGACTCATGCTAGCGTCGGCGCTGGTATCGTAAAGCCGGTGGTTAACGATAAGGTGGTGGAGATGATCGAACATCACCATGACCGTTATGATGGCGGTGGCATGAATCAGGTCGTAACCGGGAAAAAGATACCACTGGGAGCTAGAATTCTGGCCGTGGCGGATTCCTTTGACGCCATGACCTCCGACCGCCCTTATCGCACGGCGATGTCTGTAAAGGAAGCCCTGGATGAAATCAAACGGTGCACCGGCACCCAGTTCGACCCGGAGGTAACGGACGCTTTCCTTAAAATACCGGTTACCGGAATAGTGCTGGCAGCAGCCTGAAGGTCTGCCGATAAAAAAGCGGGGAGATGTTTTAAAATGAGCGGGAATGAGAAAATACTCATCGCCGATGACGAAGAAACGGTAAGGTCGCTGGTAAAAAGGCTTCTGGGCAAGACCTATAAAGTCATTGAGGCCGATAACGGCGAGGAAGCGGTAAAAGTGGCCGTCAATCAGAAACCCGACCTCATCCTGATGGACATCCTGATGCCTCATATGGACGGTCTTACTGCCTGCTACGCCATTAAGAGGAACCAGGCAACCAAGGAAATCCCGGTGATTATGCTTACCGCCGTGGACTACGACCTTAACCGCAAGCTCAGTCAGGATGTCATGGGCGCCCAGGGCTATATAACCAAGCCGTTTAACTCTGAGGCGCTGATGAATATGATCGCTAAATTCTTGAACTCCGACTGACCCTGGGATATTCGGCTGGATTAGAATGACATCGTGCCGGAGGTTATACGCTTATCAGGCCAGATTTTAATCTCCGGCGCTAGTTTATTATTCTTGCCCACCACCACGTTATCTCCCAGGACGCAGTTATCCAAAACCTGGCTCTCCTCTCCGATTTGGCAGTTAGCAGCCACGATACAGTTTCGCAGTAATGCCTTTTTGCCCACCTTCACGTCCTGCCACAGTACCGCCCCTTCCACACGGGCGCCTTCGGCAATCACGCAGCGCGGACCCAGAACAGCCGGTCCTTTCAACACCGCCCACTTAGCTACGGTGCACCCCTCGCCGAAGAGCACGGGGCCATCAATCTCGGCGGAGGGGTCGATGTTGCAACTGTCCCCCATCTGGACGCCCTGGTTGAAGTTGTTCCAGTAGGCGGCTAGAGCCGGTGCCTCCCCCGAAAGCAGGTCGTGGTGCGCCTTGAGGTATTTTTCGGGCGTGCCGATGTCGATCCAGTAGCTGTCGGAAGGATAGCTCAATATCGGCTCGCCCTTCTCCAGTAGCAGAGGGAAAAGGTGGCGCTCGACCATGGAGGGGGTGGCGGGGGGAATATAGCCTAAAACCGCGGGGTCGAAAATATAGATGCCCGCGTTAATCATGTTGGTGGTGACTTCCTCCAGGCCCGGTTTCTCCACGAAGCGCTTTACCATATCCTTGGGGTCGGTTTCAACCACCCCGTATATCGTCGGGTTATCTACCGGTGTCAGGGCGATGCTCACCCTGGGCTTGACTTTGCGGTGACGGCTCATCATGGCGGTGAGGTCGATGCTGGTCAGGACGTCACCGTTGAGGACGAAAAATGGTTCGGTCAGGCGGGCTTCGGCATTTTTAATCGCCCCGCCCGTCCCCAGCGGCTCCTTTTCTATGGCGTAGCTCAGGCGGACGCCCAGCTCAGACCCGTCGCCCAGGTGCCCCTGGATACGGTCGGGCAGGTAGCTCATGGCCAGGATAACGTCTTTTATGCCGTGCCCTTTGAGGTAACGGAGCACGTATTCCAGGAAGGGCATGTTAAGTATGGGCACCATTGCCTTGGTGGTGTTGTAGGTCAGGGGAAGTAACCTGGTTCCTTCTCCACCCACCAGAATAACTGCTTTCATGGCTTCTCTTCTCCTCGGGTAGGAGGCTATCCCTCCTCTTTATTGGCTTGCATTGTAGACGGTTTCCAGGTGGCAGTCAACCTACCTTCATTATTTCTTTTCCACCTTTATAAATCGGGCGTTGATAGCCACGATTATGGTGCTCATCGACATTAGCGCCGCCCCCACCGCCGGAGAGAGCACAACGCCGAAGCTGTAGAGCGCCCCCGCCGCCAGCGGTATGGCCAGCACGTTGTAGCCCGTGGCCCAGCCCAGGTTCTGCAGCATCTTCCTGTAGGTGGCGCGCGAAAGCCCAATGATGGATACGGCGTCCAGTGGGTTGCTCCTTACCAGTATGATGTCGGCGGTAGCCACCGTAACCTCGGTGCCGGCGCCGATGGCGATGCCCACGTCGGCTTGAGCCAGTGCCGGGGCATCGTTGACCCCGTCACCGGTCATAGCCACTATCATTCCCCGTGCCTGTACCTCCTTGACCTTCTCCACTTTCTGGTCGGGCAGCACCTCGGCGAAATACTCATCGAGACCTATCTCATCGGCGACCCACTTGGCGACCTCTTTGTTATCACCGGTTATCATCATGCACCTGATACCCATCTCCTTGAGCCGCCGGATGGCTTCTTTGGATTCGGGGCGGATAATATCGGCCAGGGCGATAGCGCCTTTTAGCTTGCCGTCGATGATGACGAAGACCACTGTCTTGCCCTGTTCGGTGAGCTTTCGGGTTTGCTCGCTATCGACCTTAATCTTGTTTTCCTTGAGGTAGCCGGGGCTGACCACCTTCACTTCTTTGCCGTTGACCCTGCCCTCGGTGCCCTTGCCCGCCGTCGCCCTGAAATCCTTGACCGGGAAGCTCTCTTTTGACAATAAGACGATTCCCCTGGCGATGGGGTGCGAGGAGCGGGCTTCCACCGAGGCGGCGTATTTCAACAGCTCGTCTTTATCCATGCCCCTATCGAAGCTGACGATATCGGTGACGCCGAACTCGCCCTTGGTCAGCGTGCCCGTCTTGTCGAAGAGTATGGCTTCTATCTTTCGGGCGCGCTCGAAGTTGTTGCGGTTCCGAATCAAAAGCCCGTTACGCGCCGAGATAGCCGTGGAGACAGCCACCACCAGCGGCACGGCCAGGCCTAAAGCGTGGGGGCAGGTGATCACCATCACGGTGACCATTCTTTCCACGGAGAAGGCTAGACCCTGGCTGGATAATGTCAGCCAGAGAATAATGGTCAGGGCGCCGGCGCTGATGGCGATAAAGGTCAACCAGAGAGCGGCGCGGTCAGCTACCGTCTGGCTACGCGACTTGCTCTGCTGCGCCTGCCGCACCAAAGCGGTCATCTGGGCCAGGTAGGATTCCTCGCCCGTCTTTTGCACCTCCACCGTAATCGAGCCTTCGCCGTTCACCGAGCCGCCGATAACGGTGGCTCCGGCCTGCTTGGCTACGGGCAGGGACTCACCGGTGAGCAGGGCTTCGTTTACCGAGGACTCGCCCTCGATTACTTTGCCGTCGGCGGGTATCTTTTCACCGGGTTTCACCACCACCTTGTGTCCCACCTTGAGCATCTCTATGGGCATATCGTGCATGCTGCCGTCGGGCATGAGATGGTGCGCCTGGGCGGGCAGCAGCTTGGTCAGCTCCTCCAGCGCCGAGGAGGCACCCATTATCGATTTCATCTCCACCCAGTGTCCCAGCAGCATGACGTCAATCAGGGTAGCCAGTTCCCAGAAGAAGGCTTTGCCCTCCACCCCAAAGACCACGGCGCTGCTATAAACATAAGCCACGGTTATGGCCAGGCCGATAAGGGTCATCATGCCCGGGCTTTTCGCCTTCAGCTCGTCCCGGAGTCCCTTGAGGAAGGGGAGCCCGCCGTAGAAAAAGACGATGGTAGCCAGTCCCCAGAGGACGTAGGAATCGCCGGTGAAGGCGATTATATCTTCGATGCCGAGCAGCTCCTGAACCAGCGGGGAAAGGATGAGAATGGGTACGGTTAATATTAACGATACCCAGAAGCGCCTCCTGAAGTCGGCGACCATGTGGGCATGATGCCCCTGGTGGTCGTGCTCGGCGTGGTCGTGCCCGGCGTGCATATCGTGCTTGGACATGTCGTGCTCAGGCATGTCGTGTTCGTGCTTTTGTTGCTCGTGCTCATTCATTTTCATTATCTTCTTCAGCCAGTTTGCCCACTACGGGGAACTTGAACAGCAAATCGGGGAGGTGGGGGGCTTCTTTTAAGGCTTCGGTCAAATCTTGCCCGGCCTTATGGGTAACCTGGTGAACCCCTTTCTTCCACTGTAAGCTTTTTGAAACGTCATATACCTTGCCCCGGTAGGCAACATAGCTAATGCCGTTGGTGCCGTCGTATTTTTTCAGCTCCTCCCGGGTAAATACTCTCATTTCGCTTTAACTGAAGGCCACATCGAGTAGCATCATTACGGCAAAGCCGATCATAGCGCCGCTGGTAGCCAGGTCGGCGTTGCCGCCGCGTTGTGCTTCGGGTATTACCTCCTCGACGACGACGAATATCATAGCCCCCGCGGCGAAAGCCAGTGCGTAAGGCAAAATGGGCTGGGCGATAACCACCGCCGCTGCCCCGATAACCCCGGCAATGGGTTCGACCACTCCCGATAGCTGCCCGTACCAGAAGCTCTTGCGTCGCGAAAGCCCCTCACGGCGCAGGGGGATGGAAACTGCCATCCCCTCGGGTAAGTTCTGGATGCCGATACCGATAGCCAGGGCAACAGCGGTGCCGAGAGAGGCGAAAGGCATGCCGACGGCCAGAGCCCCGAAGGCTACCCCCACCGCCAGCCCCTCGGGTATGTTGTGCAGGGTTATGGCCATGACGAGCAGCGTGCTCCGGTGCCAGCTGGTCTTGACCCCCTCCGCCTCCGAGGTGGGGAAGCCGAGGTGGAGGTGGGGCAGCACCTTATCAAGGCTCCAGAGGAAGACGCCGCCGCCGAGGAAGCCAACCACCGCCGGCACCCAGGACGGGATGTCCTTGCCCTCGGACATGGCGATAGCCGGTGCCAGCAGCGACCAGTAGCTGGCGGCAATCATGACCCCGCCGGCGAAACCGAGCATGGTGTCCAGGACACGGCGGCTTATGTCTTTAGCAGCAAATACCGCCGCTGCTCCCAGAGCCGTCATCGCCCAGGTGAAGAGAGTTGCCACCAGGGCCTGAACCACCGGATTGAGATTTTGAAGGAAGCTAATTTCCATTACCGCCCCGGCTAGCTATGATTTTGGGGAGGCCCGCATTAGTCCTGAGCCTCCCCATTATTATAATACAACTCGGGCACCTCGCGCTGTTATCTCAAGAACTTGGAGACGAAGGGAGAGGTCTCACCGCGACGCAAGAAGTGACCGGAGGGACCCTCGCCCAGGAACTCGGAGAACCACGATTCGTGCTCTATCTCTTCGTTGAGAATGGACTGGGCTAAATCGTAAGTGCGGTGG
>Ga0315555_1002555_pt1 | contig 12727 bp, 10 predicted proteins | sample SalMarSW160380MG_FD_202113 | JGI IMG/M metagenome (GOLD analysis project Ga0315555, IMG submission 202113) | Salt marsh sediment microbial communities from the Plum Island Ecosystem LTER, Massachusetts, United States - Salt Marsh Sediment SW1603-80 ...
CTCACCTGCTGTATCGGGTACCTTGCTTAGCTGGCCAGGGAAACAGAGGGCGACCCTCCCTGCATTACGGTGCACCATCAGCTGCTGCTACTTCTTTGCCCTGATTATCAACGATATATTGAGCAATGGTCCTGACCGACTGGAAGACCTGCCTGCCTACCTCGGCATCAGGGATGTTCACTCCATATTCCTTTTCCAAACCGATGACCAGCTCGAGGGCATCAATAGAGTCGAGACCTAACCCTTCCCCGAAAAGCGGGGCATCGGTATCAATGTCTTCAACTGCGATTTCCTCTAATTTGAGCCTCTCGATGATCAATTTTTTAACGTCCTTCATCAGATCCGCGGTAACCCCTGACATCACTTTTATCCTACCTCCTTGTGATTGGCATCTTGTATTATATCACAATAACAAAAAACGTGGGATAGTTGCAAGACGTTTTGTCCAAAATTCTCCAACCTAGCTATGATAACGGTGGGAAGGTGTTGTGGATGTGATCTCTGTCTAGATATTCAACAAAAAAGGCATCCTGCTCGCCAATCTATCCTTCATCGCCTTCCCCTGCAAAAGAGTTGCGAGCGGGGTAAAGGGGTATCAAGCGGTTTTCCTCTTACTGAAAGGGGAAATGTACACCCTGAGAGCAAACTAGTCATACAACGTATGTGTTTTATGAGATTGTATGCTCTCGTTCTTCCACCGTGAATCCCATTTCCTTTAGCTGCTTAATTAATGTGGCAACATTCTCGGTGTTCAGGTGCAGGACAAAATCATTTTTTTCAGCCTCAGTCGGCTTGAGGGAACAGAAACTCTTTACCTCGATGTTAGATTTCTGCACGGCCTCAAGTACCTTTTGCATCCTTTGGGGTTCATGAGCCCCACGGACGATTATCCGCTTTCCAGCCTCACCAAGTCCCAAAAGAGGGTTCAATATTTTATAAAAGAAGTCATTGGTGGTCACGATTCCGACAACTTTATCTTTCTCCAAGACCGGCAGACAACCCACTTTGTTTTTCTGAGCTATGGCTGCGGCCTTTTCAACGCTGGTGTCCGGAGAAACCGTTACCACTTTCTTTTTCATGATCTCTTTGACTGTCAATTTTGACAGAAGATAATAGAGTTCCCCGCGGCTAAAAGAGGTAGCGTCAGAAGGGCTTGCCTTTAAAAGGTTGTCCTTGGTCACCAATCCCACGAGTTTCCCCTTGTCCACCACTGGCAGACGTTCAAATCTGTGAAAAGTCATAATTTGTTCGGCTTCTAACACGGGGGTGTCACTGGGGATAGTGATGACATTGCTTGTCATAATGTCACGGACTAACATGGTCTTCCCTCCCATCTATAATATTTGGTTTTTTCCTACCATTTATTTATGGGGGTGTCAATGAAAATCATCTGTAGAAGATGATATTCCAAGTTCCATAGTATTTTTATACATGAATGCGTAACGCCCGGATGCAGAGAGAGATAAAGAGGTAGGTCGACATCCCGTATCGCTTTTATGACAAATTTTGTCATAATAATGCCTATTTTTGTAAAAAAGGATTAACAATGCACAGAGGGGAACAAGAGTATAAAAGATAATGAAAAATATGGGCTGTTATTTCGGATAGTTATGCTAAAATGAATATCAGGTATGGCATGTATTTTGCTGTTTATATAATTATATCGCTACACTTAGGGCGGAGGGAGATATCTGAACGAGAGAGTCAGCAAGAGAATCTAATGAGAAAATTGAGCAAGTATCGATATACTTTCCGTACCCGTACAATATCTTACCACAGTAATGGTGAATGCGGACAAGCTCTTTCTTTGCGTATGTGTGCTACAACTGGTTCAGATAGCAACCCAGATGCTCTCGCAGACTAATTCAACGAGGCAAATACAAAGACTTCTATCACCTATTGTGTACGCCTGTTTATCGGTGTCTCGGGACGTGCAAAATACTCGTTCGTTTGTTCACCGAGGGCACCAAAGGATCTCCCCCGCCATGACCCTCGTGGAGTTGTTGATAGTCATGGCGATGGTGGGGACGCTTGCCGCGATTGGAGTACCAGCGTACAATAATTATATCGACAGGGCAAACAACTCTCAGGCCATAGAGGACATCTACTTTATAGAAGCAGCTATCAAAATGTATCGTACAGAGAATGGGTCCTTGCCCGAAACCCTTGACCTGGTACCATTGGCAACTCGTCCCGATCCTTGGGGGCATCCGTACGCATACCTGAAAATCGAAGGCAAAGATAAAAATGAAGTTAAAGGAAAGTGGCGAAAGGACCATTTTAATGTCCCGGTGAATTCCGATTTCGACCTCTATAGCATGGGAAAAGATGGAAAGAGCAAATCACCTTTTACAGCAAACGCTAGCCGGGACGATATCGTCCGAGCAAATGATGGGGCATATGTAGGCTTAGTATCGGAATATTAGTCGGGGTGCACAGTATGAAGATTGAGAAGACATTTCTGCGCAGCACATTAGCCCGTCGTATTTTTACACTGTTCGTCTGCTGCGCCCTCATACCTATCGCTGCCCTGGTACTCCTCTACTACGGCCACTTTACAAGACAGCTTAATGTGCAGAGCCAGAGACAACTCCATCAAACGAGTAAGGACATCGGTATGTATATTTATGAGCGTCTATTATTTCTTGAGGCCGAGATGAAAATGGTCGCCTACAGAATGAACTCGACTCAGCGCGTTGTCAGCCCCATGCCGACTGAAGCATCCAACAGCAATGTGGAACAACACTTCAACGGTTTTGTCCTCATTACCGATAGAGAAACTTCCAAACCTCTTCTTGGCCGAGTTCAGAATATACATGAACTCACTCAACCAGAAAAACAACATATCCGCTCAGGCAAAACCCTGATATCAACGAGTACATATCACGGAGGAGATTCAACGCATATTTTTATGAGTATGGTGCTTAATCCTCAACAACCGAGCAGGGGAATTTTACTGGGTGAAATCAATGCTACTTACCTTTGGGGGATAGGTGATGAAAATCCATGGATACCTACGGCCGAACTCTGCATCTTGGATGACGCGAATAACATACTCTTTTCGACGCTACCGCCACCGCTCTTATTCCCGGAAGAGTTTGTGCATACCATGAATTCTAACGTCTCGGGGCAATTCGAGTGGGAACACGAAAAAAACCAGTATGTAGCGGGTTACCGATCTCTCTTCCTTAAGGCCCGGTATTATACTCAGAAGTGGACCGTGGTGTTGAGCGAATCAAAAACTGATGTGCTTGCACCTACTGCAACATTCCAAAAAACCTTCCCCCTTATCATCTTTATAACCCTTTTGGTGGTTGTCTTCTTGAGCATTATCCAAATCCGCAGGAATCTGGTTCCGCTCGAAAAACTTCAGGAAGGTACGAAGAATATCGCCAAGCGGGACTTCGATACCCGGGTGACAATTGAAACTGGCGATGAGTTTGAAGAACTCGCAGCATCCTTCAATACGATGGCAGATAGATTGGGCAAACAGTTTAAAACATTGACCACCATTGCTGAGATCGACCGCTCCATACTTTCAGCGCTCGATACGGAAAAAATTATTGAGGTAGTCCTTAATCGCATACACGACATTCTCCCCTGTGATTGCATCAGCGTAACGTTATTCTATGTTAGCACACAGGATTCGGCACTGACCTATACGAGGGAAAAGGGGTCTGAAATCGGAAAAGAGGTAGAGACCATTCTTCTTTCACCACTAGACTTAAAAAAACTATATGAGAATCCAGAATTTTTTGTAACGGACCTGACCCATGTTACACCTCGCTATCTTACGCCTTTGGCCAGGCGCGGCAACAAATTTTTCTTGGTATTGCCTTTTTTTGTTAATCAGCTGTTATCGGGAATCATCATCCTGGGTTATCAAAAACCACCCGCCTACGATCAAGACGACATCGCCTCGACCCGCCAGTTAGCCAACCAAGTCGCAGTAGCCCTCTCAAACACACGCCTCATCGAAGAATTAGAGCAACTTCACTTGGGCACGCTCGCTGCCTTGGCCCGGGCAATAGATGCAAAATCTCGCTGGACAGCAGGTCACTCTGAACGGGTAACCAAGTTGGCTTTGAAAATCGGTAGAGCCTTGGGACTGTCGTCGAAGGAACTGGACGTCTTGCACCGCGCGGGACTATTGCATGATATCGGCAAGATCGGCGTACCGGCCGAGATCCTCGACAAGACCGGCAAACTAAACGATAAGGAAGAAGCACTCATTCGCGAACACGTTCGATTGGGGGTACGTATCCTGGAACCTATAGCTGCATTCGCTGAAATCATCCCCATCGTCTTGCAACATCATGAGCAGTTCGATGGCACAGGCTATCCTGACGGCTTAGCAGGAAAAGCCATACATGTGGGTGCCCGTATCTTTGCAGTAGCTGATACATTTGATGCCCTTACCTCACACCGGCCGTATCAACTTGCAGTAAGCCGGGAGCGTGCCATTGAGATTATCCAGCAAGGGGCTGGAAGCCAATTTGACCCAAAGGTAGTACAGGCCCTTGTTGCGGTCATGAGAGAGGAACAACAGCAGAATGAAAACGGTAATGAAAATATTCAGGAGCAACACATATTATGACACACAAAAGACTCATCGTAGTACTCATGATGCTCACTCTATGCTTTGGATTGCACTGTGGGTACGAGAAAACAGCTCCAAACGAATTAGTAGGGATATGGAAGACTTCAGCGCCAAAATATGCTGATCGCTTTTTCAAACTTGATCAAGACACCATAACTATCGGACAAGGAGGAGATGCATTTGAAATCTATGTCATAAAAAAAATACACGTGAAGAAGATTCCTGAAGAAAGGAGCATTTTATATACTATCTACTATGAGAACAAAGAAGTAGATGCGTACAAATTTGCATTTTACTATTCCCCTGAAAACGGGGGCAGTATCAGGCTTCAATATCAAAAAAATATAATTTGGAAAAAACAGAGTGACCGATAGCGGCACTCTTATCTAGCACACCAACCACAGTGTCCATATCTTTACCTGCATACGCTTGCCTGCAAATATGCAATAAAAAATGGTAAGGTCAAAGGAGAAAAGAATTTGACAAACCCCCTCCTTTGTTTCATCATGGGGATATGAGATATCTTATCCTCTTCGCATTGATCTATCTCTGCTACTATGTTCTAAAAAAGGCCCTTCTTCCGGTTCTACGCACGTATAAGATATTCAAGGGGCATCACGAATCCCCAACTGATAAGGAATTAGTACAAGATCCCCACTGTCTAACCTATATCCCCAAAGAAACGGCTTTGAGGACCACCATCGGCGGAAATATCCATTATTTCTGCAGCCAAACCTGTCTGGAGGAGTTCAAAAGAAGCTCCTAATGTATGTATAGGTTAACCTTTTCTACGGGAGCGTGGATCAAAAAAAAGCCCCTATCGAAAGGCAAGGTATGGGGCCACTGAGCGCTTTCCCCTTGACCCAGAGCCTCCATTTTTCTATTATACTCGTAGTATCAAACAGCAGTGGGGTTTTTCATCACTAGGTAACCATATTTAAAAAACAGAACACGAAAATCAAGGAGGAGGGCATGCACATGGATTGGGGAATGCAAAATCGCATTGCACAATTGATCCAGCCTGACGGACACTGTTTTTTTATGCCCATCGATCACGGATACTTTCAAGGACCCACCCAAAGGCTGGAGAAACCGGGCGAAACAGTCAAACCCCTCTTACCGTATTGTGACGCCCTCTTTGTCACACGCGGTATATTGCGGTCGTGCATAGATCCGACCAATAGCAAACCGATCATCCTCAGGGTCTCCGGAGGGACCAGTCTCGTGGGGAAAGACCTGGCCCATGAGGGTATCACCACCTCTGTGCGTGATGCCGTCCGCCTCAATGTGGCAGCAGTGGGGATCTCCATCTTCGTCGGGAGTGAATACGAGCATAAAACACTGCTGAACTTGGCAACCCTCGTGAATGAATGTGAAGAGTACGGCATACCGGTCATGGCGGTCACCGCTGTGGGTAAGGAATTGGAGAAGCGGGAGGCCCGCTACCTGGCCATGAGCAGTCGCATCGCAGCCGAACTGGGCGCACGGGTCGTGAAGACCTACTGGTGTAAAGATTTCGACAAAGTCATCGATGGCTGTCCCGTGCCTGTCGTCATGGCAGGCGGCCCCAAGTGCAAGACCGAGCTCGAGGTATTCGAATTTGTCTATGATGGCATGCAGAGAGGGGCCATCGGCGTAAACTTGGGCCGCAACGTCTGGCAAAACAAGCAACCCGTGGCCATGGCCAAGGCCCTGCGCTCCATCATCCACGAGAACGCCTCGGCCACCGATGCCCTCGATGTATTAAACAGCCAAAAAAGTGGCGGGCAGTAACCCTAGGCCTAGCCGAAAGGGAGTCGCAAATTGAAAAACACCAAACAGCGTGCTCCATGGGACTATACTTCCTTTTATCCCTTGTATCTGATAATTCTCATCTGGCCTTAACGGGAAGATAGCGTGCGCGCGGCACTGTATTATAACAACATGGATGTGCGCCTGGAAGAGGTGCCAATGCCCCAGATCGGCCCTGGTGAGCTATTGGTTAAGGTACAGGCCAGTGGCATCTGCGGCAGCGATGTGATGGAATGGTATCGCATCAAAAAGGCCCCCCTGGTGCTCGGTCATGAGATCACGGGAGAAATCGTTGAGGTAGGAAAGGATGTTCAACACTATCACACTGGCGACAGGGTCTTCGTCTCCCACCACGTACCGTGTAACACCTGCCGCTATTGTCTGCATGGCCTTCACACAGTCTGCGAGACCCTGCACACCACCAATTATGATCCCGGAGGCTTTGCCGAATACCTACGGGTACCGCCGATAAACGTGGATAGAGGTGTCTTCCCGCTTCCTGATGAAATGTCGTTTGAAGACGGGACATTCATCGAACCGCTTGCCTGTGTCATACGGGGACAGCGGCTTGCTCGTCTGTTGCCGGGCCAAACGGTCCTCGTCCTCGGCAGCGGCATCTCAGGTATTCTGCATATAGCCATGGCCCGCGCCACAGGGGCAGGACGAATCATTGCCACTGATATCAGTGAATATCGCCTGGAGGCGGCGCAACGCTTCGGGGCCGATTGCGTGGTACATGCAGCAGCGGATGTACCTTCACGCCTGCTGCAGGCCAATGACAAGAGACTGGCCGATCTCGTCATCGTCTGTACCGGTGCCCTACCCGCCTTTCAACAAGCCCTGGAATCGGTAGATCGCGGGGGGACGGTACTCTTCTTCGCGCCCACAGAACCAGGGGTGGATATTCCTGTCCCTGTCAACGAGTTTTGGCGAAACGGGATCACCCTGATGCCCTCCTATGGCGGCAGCCCCTTTGATATCGGCACAGCCATAGAACTGATCCGTGCCCGTCTGGTGCCCGTACATGAGATGATCACCCATCGGTTGGGCTTGGCGGAGACAGGACGAGGCTTTCAGCTGGTCGCCGAGGCCGGGGAATCCATCAAGGTAATCATTGAACCTCAGAGATAGATGCACTAAAATCACAAGAGGAGAACGAAGATGAAAAGAGGGGTGAAGATTACAGGGATCATATTTCTTTCCATTGTGCTGTTTGTGCTCGCAGCAGCCTTTATTTTGCCCTACCTTATCAGTCTGGATAAATACAGGGGGATGGTCGAAGAAAAAATGGAAGAGGCCTTGCAGAGAGACTGTTCCCTCGGCAAGCTGCGTATCACTATCCTCCCAACCATGGGGGCAAAGATCGAAGATCTCGTCATCTCCAATCCAGCGGGTTTCTCGCAGACCCCGCTGCTCTCCCTCCAGGCCTTAAAGGTCAGGGTTAAGATCATTCCACTCGTGTTCGGGAAAAGGAAGATTGCTGGGCTTACACTCAGCCACCCCACGGTCTTTATCGAGAAGGATCCGCAGGGAAGGTTGAACATCCCCTACATGGAAGGGACGGGCACAACGGAACGCAAAGGGACGCTCAAGAGCGGCAAGGTGAAAACGGAAGAATCAAAGGCCCTCCAAGGTCTTTCCTTTTCCAAGGCCTCGATCAGGGACGGGAAATTCATATACCTGGACAGGAGCATGAAAACCAGCCGCAGGACCGAAATAGAGCGGATCGATCTGGACCTGAGGAATCTCTCGCTGGAGAAAGAAATAAAGTATAAACTCTCTTTGCAATGGTCCCCAGGGGAGGTATCGCTGGAAGGATCGGCAGGTCCTCTCGGGAAAACCATCGATATAAAGAGCATACCCCTGGAGGGACGGTTAAGAGCGGACTTCCCCGAGTTGGATGGCCTCATGAACAAGTTGGCGGGGGGAGACGAAGGTAGCATGCAGGGCTCATTAAAGGCCGACCTGAACTTCGTAGGAGATACCGGTTCTTCCCTCACGGCCCTGGGTGAAATCCGCCTGAAGAATTTTTCCGTAGGGAAAAAGGGGGAGCGGGCGATCGAGGATCTCAATCTTGTCTTGCGACCGGAGGCCGAGCTATCCAGTGGAGCGGAGCGATTAGAGTTAACCGCAACCCTGCTATTGGACAAAACCCCCCTTCTGATAAAAGGCCAATTCAGTGATCTCCAACGCAAGCCCGTGGGGAAGCTGAACCTTTCTTCTGAACAGGGCATCGATCTCGAGGAGCTGGGACCCAAATTCCCAGCATTGCACCAGGCGATCAGCATCAAGGGAAAACTCGACCTCACTGGTGACTTTATCGTACCGGGCCAGGGCGCGCCCTTCCTCTCCCTGGATGCCGACTCCCCTCGCATGGACATCACCCTGGTCCAACAGAAAGAGGGGAAAAAGAAAGAAGCCCCTCCGCAAAAGAAAACCACGGGGGCAAAAAAGACCCCAAAGCGCAGCAGCTTCGATGCGCGGGGAAAAGTCAGGGTAAAAGAGGGAACGTTCCAAGGAACCGACTTTCACAACTTCCTCCTTACTGCTGAAATGAGCGGTGGTGAAGTGAATATTACGCAGTTCACCTGTGCGGCCTTTGAGGGAACGTTGCGAGGCGACGGACACATCAATATGACACAGGAGCCTTCTCCATACCGCATACGGACTAGGGTAACCGGGGTGGACGCCAATACGATCTTGAGCACCCTCACCTCATGGAAGGGTATGATGAAGGGGACCTTCAACGGAGACATCACTTTAGGGGGAGAAGGACTATCCCTTGACTCCTTAAAACAGAATCTCACCGGCGATGGAACGGTGCAGGTCAAGGAGGGAGAGCTCACCTGGGTGAATCTCGTCGGCAGCATAGTCCAGGCCCTGGGAGGAAAAGGGTGGGGAAAGGAGAAGACCACCTTTGAAGACCTCACAGGCAATTTTACCGTCCAGAATGGACGGATCTCGCTCCCGAACCTTCTCATCTCACAGGAAGACATGGATCTCAAGCTGTGGGGGGATATCGGCCTGGACATGATACTGAAGATGGAAGGGGAGGCCCATCTTCCTCAGTCGGTGACCGGAGACCTCTCAGGCAAAGGCTGGAGGTTTTTCTCGGACGATCAGGGCCGCCTCACCATCCCCTTCACCCTCAAGGGGGATGTGCAAGATCCTAAGGTGGGAATCAGTACAAGGCTCATCGAACAAGGGGTCAAAGGGGTGCTGGAGGAATTATTAAAGAAAAAAAGTGATAAATAACATTAATTATTATTGCAAAACCTATTGTTTTTAAGAGATAATTACAATGATACTTCCCATTTGCAGTAATATAAAGTGCACATACGCTTTATAATCTAAGGTTAGTCGTCTAAGAGGAGCATTATGGGTAACCCAACTCCTTCGAAAGCTAGCTTTCGCGTAAATTATTTCTTGTCTGGTTGGCTATAAGTAATCCGGCCAAATTCAGCGATGAACAAAAGCGTGATGATGAGATTCGAGCTGGCCTGCCAAGGATAGAAGAGCTGTCTGATATCGAGAAAGTAAGAAATGCGCTGGGTTTGTCCTTCCTCCTCGTAGCCTGCTTCGGAGTTTTTGGCTCCGGTTTAGGTTGGTTGCTCGACCGAATAGTTGGTCCTGCTTCCTCGGGTGCTATTTCGACGTTCCAGATCGTGGGAGTACTAATTCTCTTGTGGGCAACTATTGCTGTGAGAGGGAATGAAATTGAGACGTGGGATACGGCAACCCTAATGGAGCGCGTAAATAGGTGGATATTCCAGGGGTTGTACTTTGTAGGTACGACGTTACTTGTATTGTCTGTGTCGTGGTAAAGCTTGAAAGTTCAACAAAGTACCACAGCCGACTGTTTACAACCCACGTTCGTTCCTCGCTTCGACTTACAGCATCGACTTAGTGCTGTCGTTAGGTGGCGCAGTATACATGCATGAACGATAACAGACGATAAGGGGTCGAGATTTGCCCCCAATCTCCCTTACTCCCCAACCTCAACCTTGATCTGCTTCGGTTTGGTCTCCTCTTTTTTGGGAAGGACTAAGCGCAGGATTCCATCCTTGTGGCTCGCCTTTACTTTGGCGTGGTCAACGGTATTGGGGAGACTGAAGGAGCGGCTGAAGGTGCCGTACGGGCGCTCGAGCCTCAGATAATCATCTCGCTTGGTCCCCTCCTCCAACTGTCTCTCCCCCTTGATGGTGAGGACATTGCCCTCTACCTTGAGATCGATTGCCTTCTGATCTACTCCAGAAATCTCCAATTTTATGACAATCTCATCACCTCGTTCCATGATATCCACCGGGGGCGACCACGCGCCCACTTCCACATCCTGCGCCCCCCTGGAAAAGGTCTCATCAAAGAGTTTGTTCATCCTCTCTTGCAGGGCCATGAGGTCCTTAAAAGGCTCCCATCTGGTAACGACCATATAAACCCCTCCTTCCGTTATCTAATATAGTGAAAACGTAATCATCCGCTTCACTCTTTCAAGTAAAAAAAGCAGCCTCCATATCACTGCTGCTTTTATGGTGTACGGATAAAAGAGTATGGACCCTATTCCAAAAAGGGCAAGAGAGGGTTCAGCAGGTTGTTATTACTTTTTCTGCTTACGGCAAACAGGACAGAGTTCGTAGAAGTCCTTGGGCAACTGGGCCCGGTCGATGATCCAGTTTAATTGAAACTGCGGGGCAAAGGGCTTGCCGCAGGACTGACACGGCTGCATCTTCAAGGTCCTCTTCCATCGGACAATGGTCCGTTCATCGCCTTGTTCTTCCATCTTGATGCAGTCTGTCGGGCAGACATACACGCACGCCCCACAGGCGATACAGGCCTGGGGATCCCAAAAGGGAGGGGCCATTTCCCTCCTGTCCCCTCGATTGACGAAGGTGATGGCGTTGGCACCGACAACCTCCCGGCATACCCGCTCACAGAGGCCGCAGAGGATGCAACCATCGGCTTCTTCTATCACAGGAAACCTTGATGCCTCAATGCCCATATCTTTGGCCATCTTAGCGATATTCTCAGACTTGGGGGCCCGGGCGAGGAGAAGCTCCAGGATCATACGGCGGGCACGCAAAACGTTCTCGGTAGCGGTGGCAACCTCTATACCGGCATCCACCGGATAGTTGCAGGAGGTAGTCATCCTCGTGCGCCCACCCTTGGTCACCTCCACCAAGCAGAGGCGGCACGCCCCATACGGTGAGACGGCCTCATGATAGCAGAGGTGGGGGATCTCAAAGCCGTACTCGAGGGCCACCGGGAGCAGCATCTGCCCCTTCTCGGCCTCCACCTCAAGACCATCGATCTGCAATTTGACGAGTTCCTTCTCAGACATCATTCCACCTTCACCGCATCCACCGGGCATACCTCACGACAGGTGCCGCACTTGATGCACTTTGCTTGGTCGATCTCATGGGGTACCTTTTTCTCACCGGTAATAGCCTCTGTCGGGCACTCCTTGCGGCACTTTCCACAGGCAATACAGGCCTCGGCATCAATGGTGTATGTGATCAAGTCCGGACAGACACCGGCAGGACACCGTTTGTCCCTGATATGGGCCTCGTACTCATCTCTGAAATAGCGGATGGTGGACAGCACGGGGTTGGCGGCCGTCCCCCCCAAGGCACACAGGGAGGCCTCCGTTGTCGCCCAGCCGATCTCCTCCAGGAGCTCTATGTCCCCCTCTTTCCCTTCACCCTTCGTTATGGCATCCAATACCTCATACATCCTCAGGGTCCCGTCGCGGCAAGAGGTGCATTTGCCACACGATTCATCCTTGAGAAAGTGGGTGAAGTATTTGGCCACATCCACCATGCAGGTGGATTCATCCATCACGATCATCCCGCCGGAGCCCATCATCGAACCAGCCTCGGTCAATGCATCGAAGTCCACCGGCAGATCAAGCATGTCTTCGGGAATGCACCCCCCTGATGGTCCACCGGTCTGCACCGCCTTAAATTTCTTTCCGCCGGGGATACCCCCTCCAATATCATAGACGATCTCCCGCAACGTCATCCCCATGGGTACCTCGATGAGCCCGGTGTTGTTGATCTTGCCCACCAGAGAAAAGATCTTGGTCCCCTTGCTCCCCTCGGTGCCGATTTTGCCGTACCAATCGGCCCCCTTCGCTATGATAACGGGGACGTTTGCCCAGGTCTCGACGTTGTTGAGGTTCGTCGGTTTGTCCCAGAGACCGCTTTCCGCCGTATGGATATGTTTGGCCCGCGGCTCCGCCACATACCCCTCGATGGACGCCATGAGGGCTGTGGACTCGCCTGCCACAAAGGCCCCGCCACCCTTGCTGATCTTGACGTCAAAATCAAACCCAGATCCGAG
>Ga0315555_1002556_pt1 | contig 12726 bp, 10 predicted proteins | sample SalMarSW160380MG_FD_202113 | JGI IMG/M metagenome (GOLD analysis project Ga0315555, IMG submission 202113) | Salt marsh sediment microbial communities from the Plum Island Ecosystem LTER, Massachusetts, United States - Salt Marsh Sediment SW1603-80 ...
CCGGCAGGCGCAGAAACAGGTGGTGCATGGCAGTATTGCCCACGACTACTGCCTCCAAAATTTCTTCAGGTTTGGCACCGGCCTCAGCACATAGGTCAATGCAAAGCTCATTGATGGCATCAACCGCCAGCTTCTGCAACGCGGCGGCATCATCCGGTGAATGGACGGCAGTGGTTATACGGCTGATGATGTCTTCTCCATAGCTGATTTGGGGATTCATTATCCCTTTGGCGGCCAAAGTCCGGCCGTCGCTGAGGTCAACCAGGTAGCCAGCAACCTTGGTGGTGCCCAGATCTATGGCTAGCCCCAGCTGGCGGCTTTTTGGGGAGAGAATGGCTATCACCTCGCTGTTACGGACTGCAGCCCGGCCTTTCCACTTATAGGACCGCAATTGGTCAGACATGGTGCGGAGGGCGCGAATATCAATCTTGGTGCATAGCAGCTTGTGCTGCCTCTTTAGTGCCTTGAGCAAGCGGTCGGCGTCAGCCTGAGGCGTTTCCAGTGAGGGGGCAGATAGCTGCACGCGGTAGGCTCGGACTGCTGGCTCGGGGGCAACTCTTATCTCCAGTCCCTCCACTTGGATTCGTTGTGGGGTAGTCATTGACTCAGCCGGGATCACCAGCTTCACATCGCTCATGGGATAAGTCTGACAGGCTAGCCGCCACCCGTCCTTCAGTTCTTGCGAGTTAAATGCTTCACGTTCGTTCCGCGTTGGTTTGGAGACAGTACCACTTAGAATTTGTACCTTGCATGAGTGGCATCTTCCCTCGCCACCACATATGCTATTGATACCCACACCGAGCCGGCGAGCGCAGGCCAGAAGAGACTCATTCTTTCGGCACTCCCCTCTTCGACCTACCGGCTGATAATTGATGGTGAAAGCGGTCATTCTCTTCTCATTTCGTTACTTTATAGTGACACGTTTCCCTGAGGCTGCAGCGGGCACAGACTTCAGCCTGTGTCCACCTTGTCATTTGTGGTCCTATGCCTATGACCATGGAGGTCGATTTGCGGGGCACCAGTATCCCAGAGGCGGTCAGCTTCACCCCGATTTCATCTGCGTTGACCAGTCCCAGCAGGTTCCACTGCTCGGTCAGGGGAAAACCGGGCATACCGGGGTTGACCGGGCTGCCTATCTCGTAGCCTCGCGATGAGACCTCAGTGGCAATAAACCTGAGGACTTCCGCAACCAGCGAGTCCACGGCGGTGCTGCCGATACCGTCCAGAATCATCCCGCGCAGGGGCTCACCGCTTCTACTGTAATCTGTTGCCTGTCTTTCCAGTTTGGGGCCAATAGTGCAGACGATAACCGCAACATCGTTCGCCCCGGGGAAGATTGCCGGTAGTAATTGGCCGTGTATCGCTTTATCACCCTCCAGCGATATCTGGCCGCCGGTCATGCTCCTTACCGCATAGTACTCATAAACCGCTGCTGGCTCCAGCAGGCGAAACTTTTTGAGATTGGAGACTACTTCCCGAATTAAGAGTCTTATCTCAGGTCTGACTTTAGCTCCCTTCCCAAACCCCTGCCGTCGCAGCACTTCCGCGGTCTTTAGGCGCAGAGGGATATCACGAGTTACGGGCATAGTAATCTCTCTGCCGCCCTTATGTTACCACCCCACACCATCAGGTAGCTATTTGTATATGCCGTATTCCTTAACGGTATCAACTATCGTTTTGAGATTCTCCCACTTTACTTTGTCAAAGAAGGCACCGTTGGCCATGATATAGCCACCGCCCTTGCCGCAAACGTCAATGAGCCTCTTGGTGTGGTCTATGGCCTGCTGGGTGGTACCTACGGTCAGTAAGTCCATAGGCATATTGCCACCAACGCAGGCGATACCGTCCAGTGCTTTCTTGGCGGCAGCCATATCGGTCTGGTCAAACAACCATGCCGTCTTGCCTCTGGGTAAGTCACGGATAATATCCAGACGCGAGTTATAGCCCCCTTCAGCCCAGATGAATGGCACCACTCCCTCATCAACCAGGCCCAGGATTATCTCCTTCAGGTAGGGCCAGTAGAACTTCTTGTACTGCTCATCGGAGAGGAAGCCATCGGCTCCCTTGTGAAGGGGTATAAAAACCAGTGGGCATCCGATCTGCTTTGCCGCGTCTACCCCCAGCTGAATTTCCATTGGCGTTAGTGCTTCCATAGCTGCGATGAGCTTGTCGGGCTGGCGGTATATATCCATCATTACCCCTTTAGTTCCTCTCAGGGTGTCGCCAATGACGTCGAAGGGTGCCTTGGTGGCACCAGCCAGATAGGCCGGAAATCCTGCCATGGTTATCTCTCCTGCGAAGGCCATGCAAGCCCCCATCCATTTCAGGGCTTCATCGCCGGCTTCCATCATAGCTTGAAGGGCGGCTTTGACAGGGGGCATGCCGTAGGGCATGAAAGGAACGCTAGCCGTATACATTTCGGTCACGCCGGCGAGGGGGGGGAGCGTCGCCAGGGGCTCCAGGGCGCTGAATACGCGCGACGGCCAGGTGAAGTAGAAGAAATACAGCGGATTATTAATAAAGGCATCATATTCATCGGCCATCATGTATTCGCCTTCGATACACTGGTAGGTTGTGTCCTTGGGAACCCCATGGTCAGGCCACCTGTATAGCTTGAAGCCAAGAATGTCAAGGAACTTCCCTGGGGTGGGTACAAAGGCGTGGCCATGTCCATCTGGCTGAAAGTCCACAAAGAATTTCTTCCAGGCTGGGGCGATTTTTTCGTAGTTATACATGACATCATAAGGGGTCAGTCCAGAGTAAAAAGCGGGGGCAAAGCTGGGGATGAGCAAAACTGGCACACGGTCCGGCTTCTTCTTGAGTTGTATGGCGTCCTTTATCCTGGTGACTCTCTCCTTGTACAGGTTCTCGGCCTCGGGGCTCGGGAATTTGAGGTCGTTTCCCTCGGGGTCTTTCGGTGAAATCCACCTGGCAAACAGCGTCTCCTGCTTTTCCTCCGGGGTCATCTCTTCCCATTTTTTTTCCATTTTATTGCCTCCTGTAGATCATCTGGAGATTTTTTAACTGGCACTGATCCATTTTTTGGCTAGGGTAACCCCAGCCATGGCGTCCTTGCCGTAGGCATCAGCGCCGGTATAGTTCTTTATCTCATCACTCATCTGACCGCCGCCAATCATGACCTTTACCTTGTCTCGTAAGCCAGCGGCCTTTATAGCCTCCACGGTTTGTTTCATGGAATCAAAAGCCAGCGCCAAAAACCCGCTTAGACCGACGATAGGGGCGCCGGTTTCCTTTATCTTGTCGACGAACTTTTGCGCCGAGACATCCACGCCCAGGTCGTGTACCTCGAAGCCATTGACATCCAGCATGAAGACCACGATGTCCTTGCCGATATCGTGTATATCTCCAGCCACAGTGCCAAAAACAATCTTGCCCACGCGCTTCATTTCCCCGGCCTTGCTCAGCTTGGGCTTGACCAGCTCAGTGACCGACTTCAGTATCTCGCCGGAATACACCAGGTCAGGTATGAAGTATTCGCTGCTGGCAAAGCGCCGGCCCACGATTTCCATGGCTTTCCTTGCATCTCCCAGAATTTTGAGCGGGTCTTCACCAGCGCTCAGCCTATCCTTTACAATCTTAATAACCTCTTGTTCCTTCAAATCGGCTAACGTGTTAACTAGGTCTTTAGCCATCTTTGTTTCCCTCCTTGACCTGTATTAGACTCTATGGTCCGCTAGCATAAATGTTATTTGAAGACCAATTATAACAGCGACACAGGAATTTCTCTACCTATTGGTCGCAAATTCACGCAGATTGACAGGAAGCCGTTTGTTCATGATACAATGCGGGGAACCCGAAGCGGCAAGGGAGGCAGAATGCTCATGGTCAAGCTCGCAAAGACCAAGGACGAGATTATAAAGAAATCCAACGAACTGGCTATAGAATATGAAGCAAAATACAAGGGTTGCGGTCAGTGTACATTTTTGGCAATAATCGATGCTCTGAGATGGGGTGGGCTGGAAATTATTCCCAGGGACATGGAAGATAGACTTTTTTCAGGGCTATGTCTCCTGACGGGGGGTGTTGGCTTGAGTGGGGAGGGTACGTGTGGCGCTGTAGCCAGCGGTACTCTAGCAATTGGCCTGGCTCTGGGGCTCCGGCGGGAGAGTATCAATGAGAGCCTTTTTCGCCAGAGCTGCGCTATCGTTCGGGATGCTCTTTTGGACAAATATTACCAGAAATATAATTCTCTGCTCTGTAAGGATATCCAGAGGAAGTTTTATGGAAAAGCGTGGGACTTAACACGCGATGAAATTAGTGCGGAATTTCTGGGCATCTCAAAAGGCTGCGTTATTATGGAAGGTGCTATGTGGGCCACCGAAGTCATCCTGGATGAATTTGAAAAAGGGAATGTCAAAGGCTATGTGGGTCGCTCGGAAGCTAAACCTTGAATTCTTCAGCCTCAAAGCTATAGAATAGAGTCAGCTGCAAGACTTCTTATAATTCTCCCTCCCCTGGCGGGAGGGAGTTAGAGGGAGGGGGATTTCACCCTCACCTTGATCCTCTCCCATTGAGGGAGAGGGATTTTATGCGAGACCAAGCGGTTTACTATAAACAGACTGAAAGCTAGAAGGAGGGAGATATGCCAGAAGCACTAAAAGACAAAGTAGCTGTTATAACCGGAGCCAGTCGCGGTATGGGCAAAACCTTCGCCTTGAAGTTTGCCGAGGAGGGGGCCAGATTGCTCTTAACTACTACTAGTCTGGAAAGGGCCCAGGGCACGGTTAACGAGCTCAAGGCTAAGGGTGGAGAAGTAGCACTCATGGAAGCTGATATCTCGCACGAAGATGCTGGCAAAAAGATAGCGGAAAAGGTTATGAAGCAGTATGGCAGAGTTGATATCCTTGTCAATAATGCTGCTATATGGTACGGACTCAATGCCCAGCCCTGGGATGCCTGGACGGTACCGGAATGGGACCGGATGTTTGTGGTGAATGTAAGGGGAACATGGGTGGTCTGCAAGGCTATAGCTCCCCTGATGGTGAAGCAGAAAAAAGGTAAGATTATCAATATCGCATCTAATGTCGCCAGAGTCCCCGCGGCCCAGCTCTTTCTGCCCTATGCCTGCACCAAAGGGGCGGTTTACATACTGACTCACGCTCTGGCTAGAGCTCTGGGCCCTTCCGGTATCAACGTCAATGCTGTTGCCCCGGGATACGTGGCTACTGAAGCTAGTCTAGCCCAGCCAGATAGCGACAAGGTATTCGAGATTGCCACAGGGGAACAATCAATTCACCAACGTTTACAGCCAACCGACCCGGCAGGGGCAGTCCTGTTCTTGGCCTCGGCTGCCGCAGATATGATATCGGGGCAGATTATCTATGTCGATGGCGGAACAGTGATGATATAGGCGATGGAAGCCCCCTTCTCCCCCGGTCGACCAGTCACTGTTGCCCAAGATCTGCAGCCGTTGGTCGTCCCGTCTAAGGCCAGAGTGCCTGAGCCACGTCTGCGAGCCCCAGTTCCAGTAGTTTCTTCTTACTCGGCTTGGCTGTCTTGAGGTCCCAATCCATGGCAGTCAGGTACTCTTTGATCATGGTGTCCTCGTCAACAGTTACTCCAGCCGTGGGGCCTTCCTTTAGCGGCGGCTTGCCGAGTACCCTGTCGGGGACCTTGAACTTCAGCGGGTTCAACCCCTCGCGGATATTGAAGGCCTGCCGGAGGTTAGAAATTCTCTCCCCTGTCTTCAGCAATTCTTCATCGGTTACGTCCCAGCCGGTAATCGCCCTCATGAAGTCAGCAATAGGGTCAATATTGGGAAAAGCCCAGAACACGAACAGGCACGTCCCTGTACAAACCACGACCTGGTGGAAATTGCTGCCTCTCTTGCGTGCTTCTCCCCGGCCGGAAAAGGACTTCAAGTCGAATTCAGGTAATAGTCCTGAAGGATATGCAGGTGCATCCGACAATTCTGAGCCCACAAAATGACGACCCGGAGTGGGGTCCATCCTGTAGCTGGTTGCAAAGTAAAACCCGTGCTTCGGGTCATGTGCCGGCAGCTCCTGTCCTCCAACATGTATGGCGTATTGGTCAGCGCCCCTGCCAATCTTCTCCGCCGCCACCTTGACTCCATCGGCTAACACAGCACCAAAACCCTCTCTCCTGGTTAATTTCTCGGTCATGGCCACAATAGATTTATGGTTGCCCCATGTCATTTCGATACCATCGGTGTCCGCCTTGGTAACAAGCCCCTTCTCATAGCATTCAATAGCCAGGGCAATGGCTGCTCCGGCCGAGATGGTGTCAACTCCGTAGCGATCGCAAATATCGCCTGCCTTGATTATCGATTCCAGGTTGTTGTTAAGACAATTGGTGCCAAACATGGCGGTCGTCTCATATTCCGGCCTACGCGTACCTTCGGCATACTTATACTCTCCCGTCCCCGCCCTCATATGTCCTCCGCATCCGATGGGGCACTGATAGCAGGCAAATTTTTTCATCGTACGCTCAATCACAGCCTCTTTGGCTAAAGGTTGAAAATCCGGAAAGTCAATAACGCCTACTCCAGCCCAGTTTTTGACCGGCGAATCGCCGCTCAGAACGCCGATGTCAACTAGGAAAGGCGTGCCGAACGGCTTCAACCAGACAATATGCCCACCCAGTTCAGCCGTGTATTTCTTTCTCAGTGCTTTGGTTCTTTGTTCATCAGCCAGGGGCACTTTCATGTTGCCCTTGACCACCACTGCTTTCAGTTTCTTGGAGCCCATCACGCCGCCCAGGCCGGAACGAGCTGCAGTTCGACCCCTATTTATGATTGCCGAGATGAGCGAGAGATTTTCCCCCGACGGTCCAATACAGGCCACCTCTACATCTTTGCCCAGTTCCGATTTGAGCATCTCTTCGGTTTGGTAAGTATCTTTCCCCCATATATGGGCGGCATTCCTTAACTCAGCTTTGCCGTTATTGATAAAGAGATAGACAGGCTCTGCCGATATACCGGTAAAGAACAAGGCATCGTAGCCGGCGAATTTCATAAAAGCACCGAAATAACCGCCGGAATTGGCATCACCCCAGCCCCCGGTCAACGGCGATTTTGCTACCACAGTGTACCTTGTGCCCGAAACCGCCGGGGTACCGGTAAAAGGGCCGCTAAGGATGCCCAGGGTATTATCCGGTCCCAGCGGGTCAACACCGGTTTTTTGTCCGCTGAACAGGATTCGGGCGCCTATGCCATAGCCTCCAATGAACTGGCGGCAAAGCTTTTCGTCGAGTGCCTCGTCACTTAGCTTTTGTTTGGAAAGGTCCACAAACAATATCTTTCCCATGTAACCTCGTGCCATACATTACCTCCTTTTCTCAAACGGCCTATCCTAAAATCCTAAACAAACCCGAATGGCAAAATCCAAATGCCAATTCAAATCCAAATGCTTGAATGCCAAAACTACTCTTTCTTAGACAGAAGGATTGACGAGAATATCAAGCTAAGCTCCTGAGCTTCCTTCAACAACTTCTGACACTCATCTCTCCTGCTGGGATTTGCCTTGGCAATCATTCTGACCCAATGCTTTGTCTCCTTTGCCTCTTTTTTGCAGATGGAAATTTTGTGTCGGAAACCTTTCTTAGATTCTGCTCCGTCTGCTTCCATGTAGTTCGCCCCGACACTGGTTGCTGCTCTTACTATTTGACTGATAAGCGGACTATTGACAGAGTCCTGAGAAAAAGTCCTTACAAGTTCGATAATTGCCTCACCCAATTGTGCAGTTCGTTCTTCAAGATCGTACTTCTTTTTGTCATTGGGATTTTGAGCTTTATTTGACACTTGAGCTTTGTCATTTGTCATTGTTTAGATGAGCTTTGTCATTTGTCATTGTTCAGAGGCGGGCATATCACTTCAGTTAATCTACATCCCTAGATAGGCTGTCTTCACCTGTTCATTTTGCAGAAGGTCCTTGCCTTTGCCCTGTAAGACAATCTGCCCGTTTTCTATCACATACGCCCGGTCGGCTACTTGGAGAGTGTTTCGGACATTCTGCTCGACCAGTAAGATGGTGATTCCCTGCTCACGCAGTTGCTTCACGACCTCCAGAACATCTAAGAACAATTTCGGTGCCAGGCCGTACGAGGGCTCATCAAACATGCACAGTCTGGGATTGGACATTAGACCCCGCCCTATGGCAACCATTTGGCGTTCGCCGCCGCTCAACTTCTTAGCGGACTGGTTTCGTCTCTCTTTTAGCACCGGGAAAATTTGAAAGACTTGCTCCAGCGTTTCTTTCCTCTGCTTCCAGGCTGCAGAGCTATACGCCCCCATCTCCAGATTATCCCCCACTGTCATGTCGCTGAAAAGCTTCCTGCCCTCGGGTATCTGACAGATACCGAGGTTCATGATTTTGTGGGGCGCCAGCCTGTCTATTCTTTGGCCGAGATACTCCACGCTGCCTGAAGCCGGATGCACTAGGCCGGATATGGTATTGAGCAGCGTCGTTTTGCCGGCACCGTTAATGCCCACCAGAGCCACTATCTCCTTCTCTTCGACTTTCAGAGAAACGTCCCGCAGGGCCTGGGACTTGCCATAGAAGACGTTCAGGTTGCTAACTGCCAGCATGGGTCTCCTCTCCCAGGTATACGTCGATAACCCTCTTGTCGCAGCTAATCTCGTTGCATGTTCCGTCAGCGATCTTCTCACCGTGGTGGAGCACCATGACCCGCTCACTTATGCCCATAATTGCCCTCATGACATGCTCAACCATGAGAATGGTAATTCCTTTTTCACGCATTCTGGTCACCAGTTCCATGGCCTCGCCTACCTCTGTCGGGGTTAACCCGGCCATTAGCTCATCGAGCAGCAACATTTCGGGTCTGGTGGCCAGCGCCCTGGCTACTTCGACCCGCTTCTGGTTGACCAGCGTCAGGTCGTTAATTGGGGTCGCGCCCATCGCCGCCAAGCCCACAAACTCCAGTGCCTGAGTGGCTTCTCTGGTGGCGTCTGGCCCTGATATCCCGCTTGGGCTACCGAAAAACGCTCCCACCAGTACATTCTGAAACACCGGCATATTGCCGAAAACTTTGGTCTCCTGAAACGTTCTGCTTATTCCCATCCTGCAGATTTGGTGGGGCCTTAAGCCGCTGATCTTCTGACCTTTGAACCTTATTTCCCCTGAGCTGAGCGGCAGGGCTCCCGACACCAGGTTGAATAGCGTGGTCTTGCCTGCTCCATTGGGACCGATGAGGCCCATAATTTCACCCTGGTCAACATGGAAGTCAACATCGAATACCGCCCTTAACCCCTCGAAATACTTGGTTACGCCCCGGCCTTCAAGTATTCGCATGTTGCTGTCCTTGGCCTCCTTTCCGCGACTTTGCCGTCAACTTCGCTATCCTCTCCTGCACCAGTGGCACCAGACCTGTTATTCCGCTGGGCAGGAACACGATAATCAGCACCATTATGGTACCAAAACCGAGGTAGAAATAGTTGAACAGTTGAGACCTTAGAGTCGTATCCAAATAACCTAAGATAACGGCGCCTATTACCGGACCGTAGGCCGTCCCCATACCCCCGAGGATGGCCATGAAAATCGGTAGGAAAGAATAATATAGGCTGAAGGCAATATTGGAATTAACATATATAAGGACAGGCGCCGCAACTACCCCGGCCGCCCCCATGAAAGCGGAACTCACGGCGAAGGTAAAGACCTTCACCCTAGTGGTGTTGACGCCCATGTGTTCCGCCGCTTCCTCGTTTCCACCGATGCCGAGCATGGCCAACCCCCACCTGGAACGCCTGATAAGATAAGTAACCAGCACCGTCGCTACTGCCACGCCGACCATTATGTAAAAAAGAGTCTCGATATCTATGGGTATAATGGACTGACCGTGCTTACCAGTTAGTCTAGTCTCCATGTACTGAACAATTTCGGTCATGAATACGACGAGTCCAAAGGTAAAGATAGCAAAGTACATGCCCTTCAGCCTCAGGGTCACCAGGCCGACCAGAACGGCAAATGCAAAGGACAAGGCGCCTCCGATAGCTATAATGAGCGGGAAAGGCAAGTTGTGCTGCAGGATGGCCATAGCATATATGCCCAGACCAAAAAATGCCGCCGGCGCCAATGACATGTAACCGGTTGTGCCGGAAAACATCGCCCAGCCCGCCGCCAGCACGACATAGATGAGTATGAAAGTCAGCACGCGGACATCATATGCCTTAGCATATAGAGGGAACGTAGCCAGGAAAATCAAGATTAGAATGAGGAACCCCCCCAGTAGTAGCTTTCTGTGGGTCGATACTAATCGGGTTATATCCATTCTTCCCTTATTTCTTCCCCAGAATGCCCGTTGGTCTGACCAGCAACAAGAGCATGAGCATCGCGTAATAAACAGGCACGGTAAGAATAGGCTCCCAAAGGCCGGCAACCAGCTGGGACACGATGCCAATCATGATTCCGGCGACAAAACTGCCCGGGACGCTGCCCAGCCCTCCCAGGACGACTACAATCAGTGCGATCACGGTGTTTGAAAATCCCATGCCTGTGCTCACTGCGGTCTTCGTGCTTATCAGTGTACCGGCAACGGCCGCCAGCAACGCCCCCAGGCCGAAGGAAAAAGCGAGAATCATGTTGGTGTTTACTCCCATCAGTCCCGCCGTCCCCGGGTCCTCTGCCGTGGCCCTGATCGCTTTTCCCATGCGCGAACGGTTCAAAAAAAGATAAACGGCAACGCCCAGGAGCAGCGCGATTCCAAAGGTTACAAACTGATTAAGGATGAAGTTCATCCCCAGAACCGACACTCTATCCGATAGATAATAGGACGGCATCAGCGTAGAGCCGAACGATATTCGGGCCACGTACTCGATTATATACAACACGCCGAAGGCGGCCAGCAGGGCATTGCCCTCAAAGGCGGCCAGTGAGGGTGCCCGCGTTTTGAGAGCCCTGAACAAGGTCGCTTGAAGCAAGAAACCGAGCCCGAACAGAAGAGGGCCGAGAATAACCGGCGCCAGCAGCGGATTAAGGCCCAAGCCGCTGCTAAGTACATAGGTGAGCACGGCCCCCAGCATGACAAATTCGCCGTGGGTAATGTTCAGCACCCGGCAGACCCCGTACTGCAGACTCAACCCCATGGCCAGCAGGCCATACACGCCGCCCTGCAGTACCCCGACTATGATTAGCGATAGAACTCTCTCACCCATTAGGCCAACTTCACATCTTTAGTCTTGAGTTGACATGCAAAGGCAGGCTGCCCGGAAAATACATCCCGATACATCTACCAGACAGCCTGCCCTCTATATCCTAGACTCCTTACATTTGTCTACATTTCTAGTCTAGTTTAATTCTCCTTCCTACGGCAGCATCCACTCCCACTGGTCGGTCATGGGGAACCGGGTGGTTTCGGTAATGTCGTAGTTCGGCTGCTCAACGGTGACACCCGGATAGCCGATAGTCTCCATGATTCCGGACTGCCACTGGCCAATCTCACCCGTGTGGCACTTGTAGCTAAGCACTCCGCCACCGAGGCCATTTCCGAATACCTCAAACCAGGTATCACCGAAGACGGTCTGGGCCGGATCATCGGAATTATACGAGGCCAGGACATTCCTGATAGCCGTGCTATCTAGGTCCCCGACCTCCTCCACGGCAGCCTTCCACATCTCCAGTCCGGCCATGAAGCAGGGCTGGCCCCAGTAGTCCAGCATCTGAGACCCGGAGGTCGCATAGTCTGGCTTCGGACATACCGAGTAGTGGGCCCAGTCGTAGTCTATTTGGGCTGCCACCCCGGCGTACATCTCGGCCATCGTCATCGTCGGCGTCCCTACTGTGACCTCTGTTTCCTCATTGGCCATGGTAAAGGACATTATTCCCTCGGCCAGTGCATCGCCCCATTGCGCAGTGAAATATCCCTGGCTCGAGCCCGGTCCGAATATCATAGCCGGCGGGTTGAAGCCGTAGGTTTGGGCCGCTATGAACAGAGCTGCCACATTCCAGGGATAGGTGTACGCGCAGAAGATGTCATAATTCGGGTCCGCCGGGTCTCCCAGAGCAGTCATGGCGTTCTGGATTATCGTGTCCGCTTCTCCCTGTTCCATCATGAATGAGTGTTCGACCCCGGTACCTCCCGGAAGGACATAGGATTCACCAAATTCATCGACGGTTGCATCCCTGTATTCCAGTCCGTGCTCGGCGCCTAACCCACCGATGTAGGTTACGTAGGCGACCGGGGTATGATCGGTCACATCGTCCATTATGCCCTTCAGGACCGGTATCTCGTACCAGTTGGCAAAGCTGAGAGTGAGCCACACGTACGGCCACTTGTCGAGAAACGCTTCATGGTCCGTGACCATCTTCGCCGCGCCGCCCTCAAGGCCGATGAGGTTGACGCCGTTTAAGTTGCAGACAGGGGCTATAGTATAGATGGTGTCGGTGCTTGGGCCGCCCCATATGACGTTGGCCCCATCGTCTATCAAGCCCTGTACTACTGTCCCTACGTCCCAGGTGGCAACACTGAAGTCTCTTACCATCAGTTCTATGGGCACCTTCTCGTCATACTCGCTCAGATAAATGCCACCGTCTTTATTGACTTGATCGACAAAATAACGGTAAAGTGGGCCCGCATGGTAGCATTCAAAGATTTCCATGCCTTCGTTTATGTCCCTGGCCAGACCGACCAGGATGCTGTCTGGCGCTGCCGGCGGGACAGGGCCCCCACAGCCGACGAGGCCCACACTCAGGGCCAGGACCGCTGCCAATGTGATAAAAAGTACTTTTTTCA
>Ga0315555_1002558_pt1 | contig 12722 bp, 8 predicted proteins | sample SalMarSW160380MG_FD_202113 | JGI IMG/M metagenome (GOLD analysis project Ga0315555, IMG submission 202113) | Salt marsh sediment microbial communities from the Plum Island Ecosystem LTER, Massachusetts, United States - Salt Marsh Sediment SW1603-80 ...
GGCGTCTGACCGATGACCCGAATATGCAACATCAGCCCCTGGCGAAAACATCTAACCAGTCGGGTCTACGTAGTGTAATTAATTCATGAACTGAGTCATTAACTAAGAAACGCGGCGGACAATCAGTGTATTGAAACAAATTAGGCACGGAAGAATGAATTACATGGGCATTGATATAGGCACTAGCGGCTGCAAGGCTGTTGTGTTTGATGAAAACGGGCAACAGATTGCCATGGTTAACCGCGAATACGAGGTAATCTTTTCTGATAATGGAGGTGCTGAGTTGGATTCTGATGAGGTGATCGAAAAGTGTTTTGAGGTTATTAAAGAATGCACAGGTTATGTTAAACCAGCCTCTATAAAAGGTTTGGGCATTTCCAGTCAAGGTGAAGCTTTTACTGCCATTGGCCATAACAAAGAGACCCTATGTAATGCAATGATTTCCTCGGATATGAGATCTCAAACTTATGTTGATAGTTGGCCACGGGAATTCGGAGAAGAAAAACTTTACCAGATCACAGGACACACGGCCCATCCTTTGTTCACAGTATTCAAACTCCTCTGGCTGAAAGATCATAAACCTGAAATATGGAACAAAACCAGATTTTTCTTGTGTTTTGAAGATCTTCTGCAGTTTCGGCTTGGACTTGAACCAGCAATTAGTTGGTCGCTCGCAGGTCGCACGATGATGTTTGATGTTAGGAAACACAAATGGGATATGGATATTCTCAGTGCAGCAGGAGTGTTGCCAAAACAGCTAGCAAAACCGTTTCCCTCAGGAAGCATGATAGGGAGGATTGATGCTAAAATTTCACGGGATCTCGGTCTATCGGAAAATGTTTTCGTGGTAACTGGAGGGCATGATCAACCCTGTAGTGCCTTGGGGGCTGGTGTTACTGAACCCGCCATGGCGATGTACGCTACGGGTACAGTAGAATGTATTACACCTGCTTTCAATGAGCCAATCTTTAGCGATGAGTTGCGTAAGAACAATCTCTGTACGTATGATTATACCATTAAAGACATGTATACAACTGTTGCTTTTAGTCTAACTGGCGGTAATATTCTGAAATGGTTTCGAGACGAGTTTGGCGCGCAGGAAATTATCCAGGCCGAACGAACCGGAGAGAGCGCTTATGAACTTTTATTAAAAACAATTGGGAGTAAACCCTCGGGACTAATTGTGCTTCCATATTTTACACCTTCAGGTACTCCGTTCTTTGATACAGAGACAAAGGGAGCTATTTTCGGCTTACGGCTTTCAACTCGTCGCGGAGAGTTTATTCGCGCTCTTCTGGAGGGTGTGGCTTTTGAAATGCGCCTTAATCTTGAAATTCTCGAAAATTCCGGCTATAAGATTACCGAATTGCGGTCGGTGGGTGGAGGAGCAAAATCGGCTATTTGGACACAGCTTAAATCTGATGTAATAGGCAAAAAAATCACAAACCTAAATGTAACAGAGGCTGGATGTCTTGGGGCAGCCATGCTTGCACGCTCAGTAGATACCGGAGAATCGGTTCGCGAGTTAGCTGCCAGGTGGGTTAGACCATTATCAGCTGTTTATCCACAAGCTGAAAACAAAGGGTTGTATTCTGAAAGATTCAAACTTTATCGGAAACTTCATAGTACCGTTAGAGAGATTCCTCTTTAGGTGCAACCCTGTGTTGTGAATCGAACATAGGATAAGAAATATAAGAAAACATGATTATGTCCTTTGCTCAGCTAATATTATTAAATTTCGTATTATTACATAAATGTAATAATCTCAGACTGTGCCGGTTCTCAAAAATTAAATTCTTATATCATTTCATTTTGCTAGATAGATTTTTAGAATAAAATTTGTGATCTTATATTGTAGGAGGAAAAGTGAATTCTCACAATATTATTAGATATTTAGTCATTGCATTATCAGCAGCGGCACTATGCATTCAATTCTCAACCGCCCAGACTGCTCCTGAAAATCTTCTGCTTAGGGATTATAAACCCAAATCAATTTATAAAATTCCCACAACCTTTATTGCCAAAGCAAAATATACTGTAATCGATGTTCATTCCCACCCTTATGCCCAAAGCCCTCAGGAGATTGACCAATGGGTAAAGAACATGTATGAGTGTAATATTGAAAAAACAATCATATTATCGCATGCAACGGGAGCAGAATTTGATTCTATTTACGCACTCTATACAGGCTGCTTTCCTGATCGATTCGTAGTTTGGTGCGGGTTTGATTATACAGGATATGATCAACCTAGTTATGGACCTGAAGCAGTAGCTGAACTGGAAAGATGTTATAAAGTTGGGGCTCGTGGAGTTGGTGAATTAGGTGATAAAGGGAAAGGGCTATTTTATTGCAATCCCCCCGCATATGGCATGCACCCGGATGATGCACGGATGGATCCATTGTTAGAAAAATGTGCTGAGCTGAGGATGCCAATAAACATCCATGTGGCTGAACCGATATGGATGTATCAAAAGATGGATTCAACCAATGACGGACTGATGAATGCCTATACCTGGAGATTAGATAATCAACCCGATATTGTTGATCATAATGGTATGATTGAAATATTGGAACGAACAGTAAGACGCCACCCAAATACTATTTTCATTGCTTGCCACTTTGCAAATTGTTCTTATGATTTGAATCAGTTAGGCGGACTATTCGATAAATATTCTAATCTGTACGCTGACATCGCGGCCCGTTATGCTGAGACCGCACCAATTCCCCGTTTTGTAAAGAAATTCTACGAAAAATATCAGGAACGTCTTTTATATGGTACTGATATGGGATTTGATAAAAATATGTATGAGATTACTTTCCGAATATTAGAAAGTACCGATGAGCATTTTTATGAAATTGATCAGTTTGGTTACCACTGGGCTTTAGATGGTTTTGATTTGGATGATGAAGTTTTAAAAAAGATTTACCGGGACAATGCCCTGAAAATATTAAACATTAGAAATACTTATCAGGATTAATAAATAAAAGGAGTAAGAAAATGTTTAAAAAAGTAAAACAAAATTATATTTTTTTAGTGGTATTTCTGTCCATCTGGGTTGTTTTTTCTGGTTGCGGGAAAGACCATTTTACGATGGACGATTTTGGGGATGTCATAAAGATCGATGCCCATCTCCACATCAATTCTGAAAATTCCGCTTTTATTGAACAGGCAATTGAGGATAATTTTAGACTTCTTACCATTAATGTGGATTATCCTGATTTTCCCCCTGTTGAAGAACAGTTAAAAATTACAATCGGACATTTGAACTCCTATCCAGACCGGGTTGCATTTGCTTCCACCTTTAAGATGGCAGGATGGGATAACACTGGGTGGCAAGAAAAGACTATCCAACATCTGGATAGTACATTTGATCAAGGTGCAATTGCGGTAAAAGTGTGGAAAAATATCGGCATGGAATTCAAAGATAAGAATGGGAATTTAGTCATGATTGATGATCCAAAATTTGATCCAATCTTCTCGCATTTGTATAAAAAAGATATCCGTTTAATCGGACACATGGGTGAACCTAAAGACTGCTGGATGCCTATTGAGGAAATGATGGTCAATGGTGACAGAGAATATTTCAAAAACCATCCCCAATATTACATGTACTTGCATCCGGAAATGCCTTCCTATGAAGAACAAATGCAAGCCCGTGATCGGATGTTGGAAAGAAACCCTGATCTTAAGTTTATGGGTGCTCATCTTGCCAGTCTGGAATGGAGTGTGGATGAAATTGGCAAATTCTTAGACCGATTCCCCAATGCTGTGGTTGACCTTGCGGCACGTATGGGGCAAGTTCAATATCAATCCAGTAGAGATAGAGAAAAAGTGCGTCAATTTTTTACGAAATACCAAGATCGGGTATTATATGCAACTGACCTTACCCAGGAGCCAGATGCTGATCCCATTGAATTTAAAAAAGCTGTTCATGAAACGTGGTTGTCAGATTGGAAATACTTCAACACCGATTCTACTTTGACCGTTCCCGAACTGAATGATCCCTTTCAGGGTTTAGCGTTACCCAAAAGAGTCGTTGAGAAAATTTACAGAATCAATGCGAAAAAAGCGTTTCCAACTGCCTGGAAGCATCGCAATTTGTAATTGAATTTTAAAGAGGTTTATATCGTGTTATCCGTATTAAAACATTTCAGTTCATGATTGAGACCTTGCAATAGCCGGATGTCTCATGCGGTATCAAAATCTGGATTGGAAGTTCAGACTACAAAGGTTGTTTTTATCAAAATAACGACTAACCAAAATTTAAAGTGCATATTTGATGGAGGAGTCATGAAACGCTTTTTGGATATTTTTTTATTTATCCGTTATCTTTTTTTTGTTTTTTCTTCATGTCAAAAATCTCAAAAAGAGACCATTAAAGTCGCGGGTGAAAAAATTGCGTACGTAGGTTTATTGATTCTGACCTTTGTTTTTGCAGGATGTTCGGGTAGTGGCGGGCAAGATATCATCCAGTTTAAGGTGAATGAGAATGGCAATGTTTCGTTTCGGAATTCTGAGATACAATTAAATTTCGACAACAAAATGCATGAAACTGTTTATCAGGGACCGGAGGCAGTTTCTTTGACAACAGCGGATTCCGGGCGGCCGTCGCACTTCATAGTTTTGAATGGTCAGGAAGTTACTGATTTTGAGATGGATCCGGCCACTGTAAAATGCACTGATATTCAAACCCAATTCGGGAAAGGGAAACGTCTTGTTTTAAAAGGCACAGCACCTGGGCCGGAAAATTGCCCGATTGAAAAAACACTAAATGTTGAACTCTACGAAAATTATCCTGATGCGGCACTCTCCTGGGCGGTCTATCATAATCTGGGAAATGCACAACTACACATCGACCGGGTATACAGCGAGTTTCACCAGTTGGATGCGACACTGGCAGGTTCTGCCGAAAATCCCTGGGATTTCTGGTCTTTTCAGGGCAGTTCATTGGCTTGGGGGAAAGATTATATATTTCCTCTCAGGGCAAATTTTTTCAGTCAAAACTGGATGGGGGTACAGTCCCGCACCAAAGATGGCGGCGGAGTGCCGGTTATCGATTTGTGGACCCGAGAAAGCGGACTGGCCATTGCTCATCTGGAACCCAAACCCCAGCTGGTATCTCTTCCGGTAAAGGTAACACCAGCAAACAGGGTAGAAGTAGCTGTTGAGGAAGAAATAGACCGGCCGCTTGCTCCCGGTGAAAGTTTTGAGACTCTTAAAACGGTGATCATCGTTCACACGGGTGACTATTTTAATGCCCTGCGAACCTTTTCAAATTTAATGAATGCTCAGGGTATTCACATGCAGAAACCCTCACAGGAAGCCTATTCCGCCATCTGGTGCGGGTGGGGTTACCAGTCAGATTTTACTGTGAAAGATATCCTGGGAACAATTCCAAAATTAAAAGAACTGGGTCTTCACTGGGTAGTCATTGACGATCGCTGGTTTGACCGTTACGGTGACTGGAATGTGAGGAAAGAAAACTTTCCCGGTGGTGAAAAACAGATGAAAGAACTCGTCCGAACCCTGCATGAGCAAGGCTTTAACGTCAAAATCTGGTGGACACCTACGAATGCGCAACGTGCCGGGGAGTTTGGTGACTGGCCATCTGTGACACCGGGTGCAGCAGAGGTGGTTAAACAGCATCCGGAATGGCTGGTGATGGATAAGGATGGCAACTTCCCTACCGACAACCGAAAAATGTACAATTTGTGCCCATCGGTACCCGAAGTTCAGGAATATATTCGACAACTGACGGTGCGTTTTATAAAAGACTGGGATTTCGATGGCCATAAGCTGGATGCCTTCTGGACCGTTCCGCCCTGTTATAATCCTGCACATCATCACTCTTATCCCGGGCAATCTCACGAAGACTTACCGATATTGTTGAAAATTATTTTTGAAACCACCCGCTCTCTAAAACCTAACAGCGTTACCGAGATCTGTAATTGCGGAACTGCTCAGGATTTTTATCAGGCGGCTTATATCGATCAACCGGTAACCGCGGATCCGATCAGCTCGGCGCAGGTGCGCCGCCGCATCAAAACCTTTAAAGCATTGATGGATTCCCATGCCGCTGCCTATGCTGATCATGTGGAGCTTACCAGAATCGATACGGTTACCTGGAGGGAAACCGGTCAGGATTTTGCATCGGCAGTGGGAACCGGCGCAGTAGTAGGTACCAAATTCACCTGGCCGGGTGGACCGGAAGATACCAGGCTCACGCCACAGAAAGAACAACACTGGAAGAAATGGATTTCCCTGTATAATGAAAAAATGTTGAGCAAAGACGAATATTTGAACCTGTATGACATTGCTTATGACAAACCGGAAACACACGTGATTCGCAAGGGTGATACGCTCTATTATGCCTTTTATGCAGACTCCTGGAATGAGGAGATTGAATTACGGGGTCTGGAGATGACAACCTATAAGGTTTATGATTATGTGAATCAACTTGAACTGGGGGCCGTTTCCGGGCCTGTTGCTAAATTTTCTCCACATTTTGAAAATTATCTGCTGATTGAGTGTGTACCGCTGAAATCGGAATAAGCCGGAAAAAACAAGTTTAGTTGCCAGAGCAAAAAGGGTCAGAAGTTATTTTACCTGGAGGAGGAGATAAACGGTCTTTTGATTCCTGTATTATGGCCATAAAAGAAGGTTTTTGAATAAATGCTGGTTATTACCATATGAGTGATTTTACCCTTTTGCAAAAAATAGACATTCATGTACATGTAAATTCCATTAATACAGCATTTCTTGAACAAGCCAGGGTTGACAATTTTAAACTCTTAACCATTAATGTGGCGTACCCCGGATTTCCCCCTCTGGAGGAACAGCAGGAAATTGCAGTAGCACTTATGAAAACCTTTCCGGAACTAATTACTTATGCTTCGACTTTCCCGATGACCGGCTGGGATGAACCGGACTGGGCGGAAAGAACCATTTATGACCTGGACAAAACCTTTACTAAAGGCGCCATTGCTGTGAAGGTCTGGAAAAATATCGGGATGGAATTCCGTGATAAAAATTATAAGCTGGTAATGATTGATGATCCCGGTTTTGATTCCATATTACTGCACCTGCGGGAGAAAAAAATTCCGTTAATAGGACACCTGGGTGAACCCAAAAACTGCTGGCTGCCGGTTGATAGTATGACCGTTAATACTGACAAAGAATATTACAGGCAGCATCCGCAATATCATATGTTTAAACATCCGGAGTTACCATCATATGAGGAACAACTGGCGGTGCGGGACCGCATGCTGGAGAAAAATACGGAATTGCAATTCCTGGCATCCCACCTGGCCAGCCTGGAATGGAATGTAGATGAAGTTGCTAAATTCCTGGACAAATTTCCGGCCGTAAGTGTAGATTTGGCGGAACGGATGGGACACCTGCAATACCAGTCCCGGTATAATCGGGAAAAAGTCCGGGAGTTTTTTATCAGATATCAGGATAGAATTCTCTATGCTACCGATCTGACTGTGGCTCCCGAAGCAAATCCTGAAGAGTGTGCCAGAGCAGCCCACAAAAAATGGCTGGAAGACTGGAATTATTTGAATTCTGATTTCACAATGCAGGTACCGGAATTGGATGAACCGGTTAAGGGATTAACCTTGCCGAAAGAGGTGGTGGAAAAGATTTACCGTTTAAATGCTGAGAAGCTATTTCCATCCGCCTGGAAGGAAAATTAACAAATTTTAGAGGAATGAAATAATGCTGGGAAATCACGTGAAGATAAAAGGTTTTTCCAAAACAACCATCCTGTTTCTGATAGGGTTGTTTCAGATACCCTTAATATCCCAAACCGTCATTAAGGGTCCTTATCTACTGACACCTCAAAAAACCATAGTATCAATTCTTTGGGAAACGGATATGCCGGTAAAAGGGACAGTTTTTTTAGGCGAGGGAGAAACTTTCCGGTCCCACATTGAAGGAATGCTTCTGGGTGACAGAAACGGAGGTTACCTTTATCAGGTATCAATTTCTGGTCTTAAACCGGGTCATGAATATTATTACCGGCTGGATACAGAAAAAAAACCCGGATCAATTCATCATTTCAGTACCGCTCCGGAAGATGGCTCTTCACTGAGTTTTGTGGCCATGGGGGACAGTCGCTCCAATCCGGACATATTCCGGCAAATTAGTGAGCAGGTGAACAAACTGAATCCCGATGTAATAATCAGCATGGGAGACCTGGTAGCCGACGGGGGAAATTACCCGCAATGGGAAAAATTCTACTTTACACCGGCAGCAGATGTTATTGACCACATCCCCCTCATTTCTACCCTGGGTGATCACGAAGGCGGCCACGACAACGGAGAACTATTTCGCTATTACCTGCACCCCGGAATGAAAACAGAGCAACTGTGGTTCGCTTTTGATTATGGCCCGGCACATTTTGTCTCTCTGGACTACCGCTATCCGGATAATCCGGAAATGATAGACTGGTTTAGAAATGACATGTCCAATTCAGCGGCAAAATGGAAGTTTGTTTACATGCATCGTCCCTGTTATAATCTGGGCGGGCACCGTTCCGCCTGGGGGAAAGGAGTATGGCCGGAGTTATTCCGTCAGTATAAAGTGGATATGGTGTTTGCAGGACATTCCCATGAATACGAACGGTTTTACCCGGTCCGGCCGGAACAGGAACCGGATAGCTGGCCGGTGACCTATATAACAACCGGCGGGGCAGGGGCCGGACTTTATGATGTAATCTCCAATCGTTTACTGGCGGAAGCACAATCGGTGAATCATTTCCTGCTAGTAAAAATTTCCGGTGATTCGCTTTTCCTTACCGCCCATAAAATGGATAATTCAATTTTCGATTCTCTATCCATTGTCAAACATGATGGCATGCCCGACCGGAATTATCTGGAAATGACTAAACCGCAGGAGCAGTTGGATCTGGTCAGTATGTTTGCCCGGGCCATTTCGTTCAGCATATCAAACCTGCCAGTGGATTCCCGTTCAGCAAAAAAATATATAAGACTGGCATCGGATTTTAATCAGAAAATTCCCTTTGAGATAAAGCTATCTGATTCGTCCGAGGCTTTTTACAGGATGAAACCAATATCTGGGATGCTTGAACCTGCCATTCCTTTGCAGCCAACAATCGAAATTTTCCGGAGTGGCGATATGATTATTTCCCAATGGGGAGATATAAGTCCTGAATTGCGGTTGTCTGCGAATTTTACTACGGTGTACGGCGAAGAATCAGTAAAAGGTGCCAGCATCGAATACTTGCCTACTAAAGAGAATAAAGTCTATGAAGATCAATATTAAAAACTGAACAGTTTCTTTTAAAATGGAGGAATTATGAAATATAAAATTTCCGGAATAGTCATTTTAATATTACTGGTATCTATCCTTGCTCTGGAAATGATATCCTGCAGCGGATTAGGAAGTACGGCTCAGGTCAAAGGAAAGAATATTACCATCCAGTTTGACAAAAAGCTGGGCAGCCGTGTTCTGGCCAACTTTGACGGGAGAACGATTCAGCTGGGTGAGTATCAGCAAACCGAGTTTTTAACCGTGAATGGTCAGGACATTCAAAATTTTTTAATGAGCGGTCATTCACAACAGAAATTAACAGCCGAAGAAGGTGCTGGAAAAGTAGTTAGCCTGACAGGCAAAGCCGGCGACCTTGAAAAAAAAGTAGAAGTAACGGTTTATGATGAATTTCCTGACATGGCAATTTATCGGGTGGTTTATGCCAACAAAGGAGAAACAGTTCTTCATGTGGATCGCTGGGTGAACAATCGTTATAGTATTTCTGCACAACCCGGTACTACGGGGCAACCGGTATTCTGGTCTTTTCAGAGCGGTTCCTATGAAAAACGTCCCGATTGGGTGTTACCTCTGAAAGAAGGGTTTAGTCAGAAAAATTATATGGGGATGAATGCCAGTGATTATGGAGGCGGAACTCCGGTAGTGGATGTATGGCGTCGGGATGCCGGTATCGGTGTCGGCCATGTGGAATTGGTGCCCAAACTGGTTTCCCTTCCGGTGAGTATGCCCGCAGCAAATCAGGCAGAATTGGGTGTGGAATACCAGGTCAATACTGAATTGAAACCGGGTGAAAGCCTGGAAACTTTCCGTACTTTTGTGGGTGTTCACCGGGGTGACTATTTTAAAACGCTGCAGGAATATCGCCGTTTCATGATAAAAGCGGGAATACATTTTGACCAGACGCCCCAGACCTCCTATGAGCCCATCTGGTGTGCCTGGGGTTTTCGGCGTGATTTTACTATCGATCAGATTTACAATGCTCTTCCCGAAGTCAAGAAGCTTGGTTATAAATGGGCGGTTCTGGATGATGGATGGCAAACCGCGGAAGGTGACTGGTATTTACAGAAGAGCAAATTTCCCCGGGGTGATGCTGATATGAAAAAGCTGGTGGATAAGATTCATTCATACGGATTGAAAGCAAAATTGTGGTGGACACCGCTGGCTGTTGATCCCGGAACCGATCTGATTAAACAGCATCCGGATTATTTATTATTGAATAAAGATGGTTCCAAACAGGATATCAGCTGGTGGGATTCCTATTACATGTGTCCTGCTTATGCACCGGTGCAGGAATATACGCGAAAGGAGGTGGAAAAATTCATCGGGGAATGGGGATATGACGGTCTAAAAATAGACGGCCAGCATTTGAATGCGGCGCCTCCCTGCTACAATCCTGCTCATAACCATCGTAGTCCCGAGGAAGCGTTTGAAAAAATTCCGGATTTCTTTAAAGTCATTTATGATGCGGCACTTACCATAAAACCTGATGCGGTGGTCGAAATTTGTCCCTGTGGTACCGCTTATTCCTTTTTCACCATGCCATTCATGAACCAGTCTGTTGCATCTGATCCGGAGAGCTCCTGGCAGATTCGCCTAAAAGGAAAAACATTTAAAGCATTGATGGGACCGTCAGCGCCTTATTACGGCGATCATGTTGAGCTAAGTGACGGTAAAGATGATTTTGCCTCTTCAGTGGGAGTCGGAGCTGTTATCGGGACCAAGTTTACCTGGCCAGTGGGCTCCATGAAGAAATCCAGAGTTGATCTGACCCCGGAAAAGGAAAAAGCATGGCAAAAATGGCTGGATATATATGAGGCCAATATGCTGCCTACCGGGGAGTATATGGGAACACTGTATGATCTCGGTTTTGACCGGCCCGAGACGCATGCCATTAAAAAGGATAATAAAATGTATTATGCCTTTTATGCGGACTCTTATACTGGCAATGTCGAATTGCGAGGACTGGCAAGCCGGAGCTACAAAGTAGTGGATTATGAAAATGAAAAAGAATATGGCACTGTCCGGGGTCCCGTCGCTACCATTCCGGTTGAATTTACAAAACACCGCCTGCTGGTTCTGATTCCGGAATAGGATGGGGGATTAACCGGGTATCCGGTGAAGATTCAAAATGCCCGTTTCTTTAATGCACTCTCAGAGGTATGAATTTTCAAATTTCGAGGGATAATTTTTAACCGATAAACCTGCAGTGTGGAGAAACGGGGAACAGCTAAGAATGACTGTTAAAAAAGCTAAAATTATCAACTTTAATTATGAGGAGGCAATCCAATGGACCGGCGCACCTTTTTAAAAACCGGCGGGGCTGCGGCTTTAACCGGCATCGCAATTAAAAATGCTCATGGATTTATTCCTGCACACAACTGGGATAAATATGATTTTGGTTCGGGACCGCCGGTGAAAGACCGTTTGAACCAGGGTCCTTTCCCCCAGTACCCCCCGGAATTAGTGCTCCCGGGGAGCGACGTGGAAATGGCCACCACACCTTCCCAAGACATAGTGCTCAATTACGGAATGGGGCTTGTGGTTTATATATCCGGCGATCTGGGTCCCCCCAAAATAGAAGGTGAATCACTGGAAAAATCGCTGGAAGACCTGGTAAAACTGCCCTTTGCCCAGAAGATTTACATCCGGCCCAACTGGCGGGACATTCAAAAACGACCCGGCAAACTGGATTTCCCGGAATACTGGAAAATTACCTTCGACCTGGCCAAAAAATACAATAAACGGGTGGGCTTTCGCATTATGCTGGAAAATCCTGATTTTCCGGAACCGGGAATGCCTGAATTCCTGATGGATAAGGTACCCTATGTTAAGCTGAAAGGAGAATGGCGCGTCAATCCCGCAAGCGTCCGGGCTAAAAAGGACCACGCTATGCCCCGTTATGATTATCCGGCTTATCAGGAAGCCTTCCGTGAACTGAATGCGCTACTGGCGGAGGAGCTGAACGGTAGTCCGCTGGTGGAATACATAGACACATTTATGTATGGTTTCTGGGGAGAAGGACATACCTGGCCGTATGAGGGAAATCCATTTCCGGATAACCTTATTGCTGAACAAACATTTGTAAAAATGTGGGAAACTCAGCAGGAGTTCTGGACTAAAACGCCGCTGGCCACTAATACCCAGCCTGATTTCAGCCTGGTGGGAAATTCAGAACTGGTTGACCGTACGATTCGATCATACAACTGGCTTCGCACCGATACGATTTTTATTGAGAACATGCAGATTGAATCGTTGAGTAATCGGCCTCCCTGGATTGGGGCAATTTGTGAGGTGGGGATGACTACTGGGGAACCGAAAGCCCTGCACATGGTAGAGGGAGTAACTTATACTATTCTTTTACAGTAAAAAGCGATTTCAAAAATTCCGATTCAATAAAAACAACAACTTAGACCATGCGAATGGTAA
>Ga0315555_1002562_pt1 | contig 12711 bp, 11 predicted proteins | sample SalMarSW160380MG_FD_202113 | JGI IMG/M metagenome (GOLD analysis project Ga0315555, IMG submission 202113) | Salt marsh sediment microbial communities from the Plum Island Ecosystem LTER, Massachusetts, United States - Salt Marsh Sediment SW1603-80 ...
CGTACAACTGTACTTTACCTGCACATCGTATCCATCGCCTATGCTTTCCAGGGAATTTACCTCGTGACTGTGCCGGCGCTCAATGTGCTGCGCAAGCCGATTCATGCAGCGTCCTTAAGTATACTGGAGATGTTTGTGCTGACACTGCCTCTTGCTCTGCTCGGATCACACCGGTTCGGCATTACAGGGGTATTTGCCGCTCTCGGTGTAAGCTATTTCCTGACAGGTACTGCGTCGAGGAGTCTATTTCTAACGATTCTACAACGGACAACTCTCTTATCGGATGTATCGGAACTGCAGACAAACGGGTGATGCGGCTTCTATCTGGTACAGAAACAGCAGGTTCCCGTGACCATGTCCATGAATTCAAGCGGAGCTGTTTGATCATCAACGTATCTACTGGGACCGGACGGATACAGAACAACCCTTATGTGTATGTAAAACAGATCGTTTTATACGCTAGTTTCGCCACGGTTCACTGAATGGCCTAACCTCCGAGCACCGAATCCAGGGAGAAGTCAGGGAATAGGTTCTTTACCTTCTTGATTGTTGCGAGGGAAGGATTGGAGCGACGCTCCAACCTTTGATAGCTGTAGAGATTGCGCATGCCCAGACGCCTTGCCGCCTCTTTTTGTGTCAAATTATGACGCAGGCGAAGCTGCCGCAGCTGAAGCGAAAAAGCGATAGATGGATCCACTTCGACCGCCACGACATTTGCTCCGGAGGATTCAGAAGCCGGCGCAGGAATAACAACGGTTGAGGACTCCGGTTCTTCCAGGTAGAGATTCAGCGCTTCGTGCATATTCTTTTCAAGTTCGAGTCGATCCTGGCCTTGGGTTACACACCCCTCTAATTCTATGCATTCAGCCCAAAGGCCGTCCTCATCGTGAATGCGAAAATGATAGGTCATCTCATAACTCCTTGCCCTTGCGAGTTTGCTCGAGCCGTTTGAATAGGGCACGCTCAAGTCCTCGTTTAAGTTCCTTGTGAAGGGGAATGATTTCCCGAAGATTGCCTTTTCCCACTTTCACATGAGAGCCCTTCCGATGGACAATTTTCCACCCTGCCCTCCGGTAGAGTTTGAGCATCTCTTCGCCGCTTACGGGCATTCAGTTCTCCCCTCAAGTATACCAACTATAATTGGTAGATGGCAAGTTGGTCAGCGTCACTTCGGCGGATGTGTATCGATTGCTGCCCTCCACTTGTAAATAACTGGCTATTTCCGATTATTGATTGAAAAATATCGAGAGTCTTCGCCAAAAGGGCATACGAAACAGCGGTGGATAGATCTCTATTCCGTGTCTGGCTTTAACCTGAAGGCGGGTTCGGTTGTTGCAGTGTAGATTGGGAAGCCGTAGATATTGTATAGGTTGTAGGGTAGGATGCGCTGCCGAACCTACTCGTACAGTCTTCAGAAGGGTGAAATTCCAATACCGGATGTGGCGACAGCACCGGTAGTCGATAAAAACAGCAAAGCCCCTCGTTCAGAGGGGCTTTCTACGCACAAATATAGCAGGGGCAGGACTCGAACCTGCTACCTCCGGGTTATGAGAGCACCCCGGCTTTGTATCGGCTCGTATCCGCCTGTTGATTATTGTTCATCGTATAAGAGAATACATCAACCGCTTTGTTTCCGGATGTAGCTCGGTGTAGCCTGATATAGCCCCTTGTAACCCCTCTATCTGACAGTTTTGACCGTAAGGACGATCAGAGCAGATGCCGAACTCCGGCATAGCATCCAGCCTCCGAGCTTTGCCGGGATAGTTCTCCCTGAGATAGATACCTTCTCCAGACACGCCGGCATCGGGATTTCCGAAACCACTTACATCGGCAGCCTGCCAACAGCGGATGGGCAGAGGTAACAGAGCCGTCCGGTCCAACGTTTCCTACACCTCTACTCCCAGATCCCGGTGGGACTCGCTCGCAGCAGAGCAGGATATTAGATCGGACACCATGAGCTTCCCGTCTTTGTGATTTAATCTAGATGAAACACTTCTTCGAGGGGGGTGGATATGGGAGAATTATCAGTATTCGTCTCCATGATGTCTTTCATGTATTTCCACCAACGCTTGACTACCTCGTTCTCCGGCAGCCGCTCCGCCGTATTTCCCTCCTGCAGCTTCTGAAAAGCAAAAAGCGTCAGGGTCTCCCGATCCAAAAAGATCGAGTAGTCGTAGACCCCGGCTCGTGACAGTTCATCTGCAAGCTCCGGCCAGATCTCGTCGTGGCGTCGTTTGTACTCCTGTTCAAAGCCCGGTTTCAGCTTCATTTTGAAGGCGACCCTTCTCATCATCTCCACCTTACCCAGCCAGCCCGGGAGAAGTTCTCCCGGGCTTTTGCCGTTGGCGCTTCAGCAGGCTTCTATTGCGCAGCGCCCGTATATATCCGGGAAGCATGATGGCAACGATCAGCAGAAAACCGATTACGATATTCATCACCTTTCCCGGGACGTTGATCAAACCCATTCCAAACTTGAGGAAACCGATCAGAAAAATCCCGATAATGACGCCCAGTATATTGCCCTTGCCACCGGAAATGGCTACGCCGCCGAGAACGACCGTCGTGATGATCTCCAGCTCCCAACCGGAAGCGATGTTCGGCCGGGTACTGCCGATGCGGGATGTCAGCAGGATTGCGGCCAGACCGGACATCGTCCCGGAGAGGGAAAAGACGATCCAGCGGATCCTGTTTACCCGCACTCCCGAGAAACGCGCGCTGATCGGGTTGTTCCCTATTGCATAGACCTTGCGGCCGAAGGTCGTACGGTGTAGGAGCAGTCCAAAAACAATTGCCAGGGCGATAAAAAAGACCAGCTCGAAGGGTATGATGGTATTCCCTATGTATCCCTGCCCGAAGAAGGCAAAGGATTCTGGATACTTGGTATATGCCTGATCCCCGAGTACCGCGTAGGAAATACCTCGAAACAGCGACATGCTGCCGATGGTGATGGCGATTGCCGGGATTCCGAAGCGGGTGATGAGAAGACCGTTGAGAGCGCCCGCCGATAGGCCGGTACCCAATCCCACCAGAACAACAATTCCGGTCGGGGCTCCGGCCGCAGACACCATACCCATTAACAGCGAAGAGAGGGCGATAATTCCGGCTACCGAGATGTCGATATCCCCGCAGATGATCACCAGGATCATCGGTAGAGCCACGATCGCCTTCTCCATAAAGTTGAAGGTCGTATCGAGGATGTTGAACAGATCGAGGAAATAGGGGGAGAGGTACGAATTGACGATAACAACTACGACGAAAATCAGGAATAGGATAACTTCCCAGGTCATCAACAGAGCTGCAACCCGGGCCATCATGCCGGTATAGCTGGTGCGGAGTCGGTTCTGCTTTTTCACAGCTCTCTCTTACGCAGCATCGCCAGCTGGTTGCGCTGATCTACCAACGTATTTGCCACTATCGCCACGAGAATAACAAATCCCTGGATTGCCATCTGGTAGAAAGGGGAAAGATTGATGACCGTCAGAGCGTTATTCACGATTCCCAAAAACATGGCGCCTAACACCACACCGAGGACCGTTCCGGTTCCCCCCATGATGCTCACTCCGCCTATCACACAAGCGGCGATGGTCTGCAGCTCGAAGCCGAAGGCGGTTTCGTTTTGGGCTGACGCATAGCGGGATACCCAGAATAAACCGGAAAGCCCGACAATGACTCCGCTCAAAGTGAACGCCAGATAGTTGATCTTTTTCAAGCTTATGCCGACATACTGGGCGGCGACCTTGTTTCCACCGACTCCGTATATTTCCCGTCCGGTCCGGCTCAAGCGAAGAAAGATCGCGAAAATCAACACCACCAGTAAAGCAGCCAGCAGCAGATTCGTTACTCCAAACAGGGAACCTCGGGGCAGTTCTCGGAAGGCTTCAGTCATTTCATGGGCACTTACCCACTCCCCTTTACTGAGGACGAATACGAATCCCCTGTAAATGCTCATCGTTCCCAGGGTCGTGATGATCGGTGGGATTCCAGCCAGGGAAACCAGGATACCGTTGAATGAACCGAGAACGAAACCTATGGCAAGGGAAATCAGGATAATAACAAAGATAGGTATGCCCGGGAAGTACTGGTTCAGCATCCCGACGGACATCCCCGTTAGGGCAATGCCCGAGGCTACCGACAGATCGATTCCGCCAGTAATGATAACCAGCATCTGTCCGATGGCTACCATAATGAGAATAGCGGTGTCGTTAGCTATATCGTATAAGTTGCCGGGTTGAGGGAAATTAGGAGCCCTCAGGCTCACTGCGAGCATCAGCAGCAAGATGAGTATCAACAGACTGAACTCTCTACGTCTCAACAGCTCCCGCATGCTATACGGCTTCCTGTGGTAGTGGATTGCCCATAGCGGCTTTGACCAGTGTCTCCGAGTCTGCTTGGTCGCGGTCTAAACGGGCGGTAATCTTACCTTCGTGCATGACCACGATCCTATCCGCCATGCCCAGGATCTCCGGAATCTCGGAGGAAATAAGGATTATGGCCAGACCTTCCGCCGCCAGTTGGGAGATGAACTCGTGGACCCGGGCCTTGGTAGCCACGTCGATTCCCTTGGTCGGCTCATCCATGATCAGGATTTCCGGACGGGTAGCCAGCCATTTGGCCAAAACCACTTTCTGTTGATTCCCCCCGGAGAGACTGTTCACCGCCTGGTCCCAGCCGGAGGTTTTGATCTCCATACGCTCGCCGAACTCCCGGGTGATCTCCTCTTCCTTATGGAAATTGAGAAACGAGTAGCTCGCCAACTTCTCGACTATGGGTAGGGTGATGTTGTCGCGGATGCTCATATCCAGGATTGTGCCTTGGAGCTGGCGGTCCTCCGGAACGTAGGCGATACCGCGATTCATGGCCGCTGGAGGGCTGGTGATGTGCACCTCTCGGCCTTCTATCGAAATCGTACCGCTGGTGGCCGTATCGATTCCAAAAACGGCCCGCATGACCTCAGATCTGCCGGCTCCCACAAGTCCGAAAAAACCTAAAATTTCTCCGCGATGCAGATCGAAGGAAATATCTTTGAAGATCCCCGTCTTGGAGAGCCCTTCGACTTTAAGGATTGTGTCACCGAACTTGACCTTTGTTTTCGGAAACATCTGATCGAGGCTGCGACCGACCATCATGCGGACAATCTCATCGACCTCGGTTTCAGCCACTATCCCTTCACCGATATAGCGGCCGTCCCGCAGAACCGTGAAGTAATCTGCGATCTCGTAGATATCTTCAAACTTGTGGGAAATGAAGACGATGGCCTGTCCCTCGGATCTTAGATGACGGATGATCTTGTACAGATCCTCTACTTCCCGCAAAGATAGGGCGGAGGTGGGTTCGTCCATGATTACGATGCGGGCATCGAGAGACAGGGCTTTCACGATCTCCACCATATGCCGCTGAGCTACGCTCAGATCCTTCACCTTCATATCCGGATTGATCTCCAGCTCCAACGTCTCCAGCAAAGAACGGGTCTTGAGCTTCATCCCTTTCCAGTCCAGGAGCCTGCTTTTCCGACGGGTAAGGTGATGGCCCATGTAGATATTTTCCGTCACAGACAGTTCGGGAAACATCGTGGCTTCCTGGTGGATGGCAGCGATTCCGGCTAGCTGCGAAGCCGTTGGGTTGCGGAACTCCACTGATACACCGTTTTGGAGGATGACCCCGGCATCAGGCTGGTGGATACCCGTAATGATTTTAACCAGGGTGGACTTTCCCGCCCCATTCTCGCCGATGAGGGCATGTACTTCCCCGGCGCGAATTTTGAAATCCACCTCATCCAGGGCTTTGATTCCCGGGAAGTGCTTAGTGATTCTACGGCATTCCAGTACACTTGGCACGAAGGTACGCCCCCTTGAAAAGAGCGAAGCAGGAAAGAACCTGCTTCGCTCCGTGCGTAAAAACTCGATCTCTCTTTCTACTATTAGTAGATTGCTGCAAATTTATCAATATTGTCCTTGTCGAATACGTAGGGCTCGCTCATGACGGCGACATTGCCCTTCCCGATGGTTATGTCACCCATGCGGCCTACGTTCATGTCCTCACCTTCTTTTCCGTCGAACTCACCGGTGAAAAGTTTATAGGCAATGTACGTGGCCGAATATCCCAGGTCGATCGGATTCCACAGGGACATCTTGCGACACGTGCCATCTTTGATGTACTGCTTCATCTCCGACGGCAGACCCAAGCCGGTCAACTCGATTTTCCCGGCCTTGCCTGCGTCTTCCAAGGCTTTGCCAGTTGCCGCGATGCCGACGGTAGTGGGAGAAATGATGCCCCTGAGATTGGGATACGATTTGAACAGACCCATCGCCTCTCTGTAGCTCTTGTCGGATAGGTCGTCGCCATACACAACGGTCACCAGCTCCATATCTTTGTAAGCTGGTTCTTCGAGCTCTTTTTTCATCCACTCGATCCAGGCGTTCTGATTCGTAGCCTGGGAAGAGGCGCTGAGAATTGCGATCTGACCTTTGTAGTCGATGAGTTCAGCCATCATCCGAACCTGGCTCCTACCGATGAACTCATCCCCCGACGGCGCCAGGTGAAGAATGCGCCCGGCCGGGGCTATCCCCGAGTCGAAGGAGATTACCTTGATGCCGGCAGTCATGGCTTTCTTGCAGATAGGAACCAGGGCATCAACGTCATTGGCAGAGATGGCAATAGCGTTTACTTTCTGGGCGATCAGGGAATCGATGATCTCGATTTGACCCTCCGCGGTCGGGGTGCTTGGTCCCTGGTAGATCAACTCGATGTCGCCACCCAGATCTTCGATGGCTTCCAAGCCTCCATCCCGGCAGGCTTCGAAGAAAGAGTTCCCCAGGTTCTTTACGACCATGGCGATTCTGACTCCCTCTGTGGTAGCTCCTGCCTTGCCGCCGGCGAATATAACCCCCGCAGCTAGCAGAATCAAGAGCACACTGAGGGAGATCACTTTGAGTCTCTTCATAGAGTCCCTCCTTAAAATGGTTTGGGTTATGGTATCACGGGATCCGGCCAGGCACGAAGGATGAATATCAATGATTGAGGTACGCTTTTCTACTATTCGGGGCTTCCGTTGCTCCTCTTGGGGGCATTCCGGTACTCCGAAGGGGTCCTTCCTTCGTGAAGCTTGAACAGAGCGCTGAAATAACGAGAGCTGGAATACCCGACCTTTCGGGCGATCTGCTGAACTTGCTGCGAGGGATCGGCCAACAGTTCTATGGCCTTGGTCATTCGCAGTCGGGTCAGGTGCTTCACGAAGGTTGTTCCGGTTATGCTATGGAAACGCTGACTAAGGTAGTTCGGCGTAATTCCCAGGCTGTTGGCAATCTGAGCAACACCGATATCGTTCATGTAGTTCTTGTCTGCAAAATCTATGACCTGATCGATGAGGTCTCTATGTTTAGCATCGGTCGTGTTTTCGAAAAGCTGCCTGCCTTGTTGTCGCAACCTCTCGGGCCAGGCATCCTTATGCGGTGAGGGGACTGGTCGGAAACCCAGAGAAGCCTGTAGAAACCGCAATATCGGATCAGAGATCTCCGATCGGCGGCTATCCCTCATGCTCCTCCATATTGCAGTGATTGCATCGACAAGTTTTAGGTAGTCCAGGTAGGTGCCCTCGCGAACAGCCGCAGGCAGCGCTACCAGATTTTTACTGAGCTCGATTTTGGGGCGAAACCCTTGTAGATCCCGAAGTGAGATCCACGGTATCGCCTCACCTACACCGATGATCGCGCGCAGTGGGGCGAGTTCGGTCAGCAGGCGCAGATGTTCAACGAGCTCTTTGTAGCTGTCGGATAGATTCCCTACGAACATTGTGCAGCTCACGGAGCGCGGCATCGTCGAGTTGAGGGAGAGCTGTATTTTGCGAAACAAGTCACGTATCGCTCCGCCGGCTTCCCGTTCACCGCGCCCGTGAATCCAGGCTGCAATCAGAGCCAGCTGCCCCTCGGATAGCCTGCAGAGGGCAACACGGGTAGTCTGATCAATTACAGTAGCTTGTTTTCTTCTGATGAGTTCACAGGCTTGATGCTCTTGGAAGAGCAGTTCGCTACTTTTCAAATTGCTGTCAAATACCAGCAGGGATCCCCAAAAAACAGCATCGGTGAGAATATCAAGCTCTTCATGAGCAAGAGTCGTCGTGTCCTGCAGAAGAGCATTCAAATGGGCATCGAATTCGTCGTTCAAACGCTGATAGGCTCCCCTGTTCTCTTGTGTGACCTGGTGTACTGCCTGATAGAGCTCCTGCGGACTGACGGGTTTCAGGAGATACGCCGATGCCCCAAGAGCCACGGCTCGCTTTGCGTATTCGAACAACGAGTAACTTGTAAGGATTATCCATTTGGTGTGCGGCGAGAGAATCCTGCACCTCTGAATCGCTTCCAATCCATTGAGCCGCGGCATCTTGATATCCACAAGAGCCAGGTCCGGACGAATGCCGGCGACCTGTTCAACCATTTCCTGACCGTCACAGACGACCCGGATAGACGAGGAGGGAATTCCGATTTCTTTCAGCATGCTCTTCAAAGTGTAACGAGCAAGCTTTTCATCATCGGCGATTAGGATCGTCATAACCAGGAAGGATTATCCTTCATGATATCCATCGTGATCCGGGTGCCTTTCCCCGGCTCGCTGTCCACCTTTAAAAGAGCGTGTGGAAAGGCCATTAGGAGGCGCTCCTTCACGTTTCGTAATCCTATACGGCCGTCCTCGGGATGATCTTCCACGGAGAAACCAACGCCGTTGTCGATCACGACGATACCAACACCGGAAGCGCCGTTTTTCTGGATATGTCTGGCTGAAACCCTGAGCTTGCCCGGTCCCCCAAGCGGTTCGATGCCGTGAATGACCGCGTTTTCCACGAGAGGCTGGAGGATCAGCTTGGGAATGCTGAACGACGCAGCAGCCTCCTCACAGTGAATGTCCACAGATAATCGTTCCTGAAAGCGGACCTGCTGAAGCTCGCAATATTTGCTCACGAATCGTAGCTCCTCCGCCACCGTAGACCAGTCGTTCTGTTCCAACGTATAACGAAGCATGTCCTTGAGAGAGAACAACGCTCCCTCCAACGACTTCCGGTCTCCCATACGATTCAGCCCTATAAGGCCGTTGAGCAGGTTGTAGAGGAAATGAGGCTGAATTTGGGATTGAAGCGCCTCGTACTCCGCCTCTCTCCTTTCCAACAGCTCCTTATACTTGAAGAAGTTGTCTAATATCACGGAGGCATAATCGATAAAGGTGTTGAAATTCGTGTAGTCCAGGTCTGTGATATGATTGTCCGGTCCGTAGGTGAAGACGCAAAACACCCCAAGTAGTCGCTGGGAGACAACCAACGGCAAGGCCAGCAGTGAACTTATCTGTTGGCGCGAGTCGTCAAGACTGGCCGCAGCCCACCCGTCGGCATTCCGTATATACAGAGTTTTTTGTCTGAGAAAGACCTGCTTGAGCGATAAGGGCGCTTCTTCCTTCCCGGAACCGGTACCAACCACGGCCTCCGCCAGTCGCTCCGGAATATCCTCGCCCTTCGAGTACGGAACCACCCCCGCCGCCTGCCCCACGCAGATACAGCCCCTGTCGTTTAGCGTAAGCACCGCAGAACCATCAGCATTTGAATCCTTTACAGCGGATTCAACGAGTAACTCCAATATTTTATCGAAACGCAGCCTTGCGGTGATCGATCCGCTGATGTCCCGCATCAGGTTCAGGACCGAGTCTACATTTCGTTTCAGGTCTTTCATAAAGAGGTTGAAGTTTTGTGCGAGCACTCCAAACTCATCGTTTGTGCGAATATTCAACGTAGCTGTAAAGTTTCCCATGGATACGAGGCGGAATCCCTCTTCGACTCTGCTGATCCGTTGTGAGATCTGCCGAGCCAGCATGAGTGAGAGAGCCACAGCCACAACACCGATCAGAACGGTCAAACTCCAGAACAGGATAAGAATTTGCCGGCGGATGATAGCGCTTTGGTCTTCCAGCGAGCGTATGAAGTGGCTCAAAAAGCTTTCGAAGCTGTTTGTCAGATAGTAGGAAGTGTCTCTGACCTCGTCGAAAAACAGCGGAATCGTCGTATCCACATCGGTCTGAAGCTGCTCATACACGCTTTCTTCGCCTAGCACCCCTGAACCGGCAAGCTGATCCAGCTTCCTCTGAAAATCCTCGATCTTCGTAAACGCTTTATCGCTGATTACCTGAGCCACAGTATAGGCGTCCTGAAGCTCCTCATCCCTCAGCAGCCTCTTCACCCTTGGGGATTCCATGAATTTGTGGAACTCAACCTGGAATTCGACAACGGCGGTATGGAAACTCCTTCGAGTAGTTTGAAATCGTGGGGCAAAAATGATGTCTTTGAGGAGACGGTAGGTCTGGGGTGTAAAGATATCAAACATCAAATCCTTCATCAAACTATGGATCGTACGTGCCCTGCCGATGAGCTCCACACCGTTATCGATGGTTTCCTTAAGTCGGGAAATTTCGTTCAGAGTCCAGACCGAAACACTGGAAACAACAATCACGCAGAGCAACACGATCCCCGTGACACAGATGATTTTCGTCTTGATTTTCACCGAATAGAATTATAATCGATCCACCTTCCCGAATCCACGGTAATTGTCGTTTATATATGTCTGCTCGTAGTACAGGAAAAATGCAAGCAGCTTTCTGAAGTGAATGTACGTAACAAAGGTTATTATCAAAGCTAACAGAATACCAAGACTGAACAATTCTGAACGAATTATATTTATAGTTTAGTTTTGAGCATTCCCTTCCTTCAGGATTTTTTAAAGGCTCTTGACAATTCTCCCCAAGATTTGTTATTATATGACCATGTTTCTATATTGTTCATAAAGACACTATAATTGTAAGGAATAGCTGTTGCCTCGAATATTCACGGAGGCGGACCGGGCCGCCATTCGAGAAACCCTCATAGAAGCAGGTAAGAAGTATTTCCTGCGCTATGGACTGCGGAAGACGAACGTGGAAGAACTTGCGCGGGCTGCAGGCATCGCAAAGGGAACCTTCTATCATTTCTTCGCGTCGAAGGAAGATCTCTGTATGGAGATTTTCGAACGGGAGGAAATCATTATTGCAAAAGAGGTGGAAGCGATTCTTTCTCAGCATCGGGACGCCGTGGAGGCTTTTCGGGCTGTCCTGGCGTACTCTTTGGAGTTCGTCCGGGGCAATTCCCTCCTCACTCACCTTAGAGAAACGGGGGAATACGCGCTGCTGGCCAGGGGTGTCGGATCGCTGAAGCTTGCCGAGCATCTTTCCCACGACACCGGAGTCGCAGAAATGCTTTTAGAAACCCTGCGCGCCAAAGGCGGCGTATGCGACCTAACGCCGGAAATCTTGGCGGGGATTCTGCGCGCCGTCGTACTTATGTTCCTTCACGAGGATGAGATCGGGGAGAAAGTATTCGGTCCCGCGATGGAGTTAATGCTTTCTTGGATATCGGAAGGGCTTGTCGGAGGAGGGCACAAGTCATGAGCGATGAAACGAAATCACCTCTCGCAGCGAGGAAAAAAAGTGTGAAAGGATGTGCTGGAACCAATCGCGGCAGTGATGCCAACACGCCGGTGATATTTGCCGAAGACCTGTGTAAACGGTATCCCGAGATCATGGCTGTAGATTCTTTATGCCTGAAAGTCGGCCGAGGGGAGATCTACGGTTTTCTTGGCCGCAACGGCGCCGGGAAAACAACCACGATCCGCATGCTCCTGGGTCTGATTCGTCCCACTCGGGGCCGAGTGCTGCTGTTCGGAAAAGATGTGAGCAAGGATCGCCGGACCGCAGTCTCATCCGTAGGGAGTCTGGTTGAGACAGCAACCTCATATCCGACCTTGACCGTGCGCGAAAACCTCGAGATCCAGCGCCGCCTCACCGGCACGGGACGGGAAGCGATGGAACACGCGATCGCTGTGCTCGGTCTTAAGGAGCAGGTGAATCGTCGTGCCGGTCGGCTGTCCCTCGGTAACAAACAACGCCTGGCCCTAGCGCGAGCGATTCTCCATAGTCCCCGCCTTCTCATCCTGGATGAACCGGCCAACGGCCTCGATCCCGCCGGTATTGTCGAGATCCGCCGGCTCTTGCGCCGTCTGGCCGATGAACAGAAGATCACGGTTTTCGTCTCCAGCCATATCTTGGGTGAGATCAACCAGCTGGCGGATCGAATCGGCATTATCCATCGCGGCCGTCTTGTTGAGGAGTTCGATATCCGGCAAGCAGAAACCAAGGCTCAGGACAGATTGGAGATCCGCACATCGGATCCCGAACGGGCCATGATACTCCTCCGGACCAACCTGGGCATCGACGAGATCAAACTGCGTGAGGATCGAGGGATCGAGATTGGGGGAGCTGCCGTACAACCAGCGGTGATAGCGCGCCTTCTGGTGGAAGCGGGGCTGGAGTTGCGGGCCCTCTGCCCGATCCGGGAGGACCTCGAAGCGCGTTTCATGCGCTTGACGGGAGGTGAGCCGTGATCCTTCTTCGGGTACTGTATTCGGAGTTCCTCAAGCTCAGGCGGACGAAAATCACCTGGATCGTGGGACTGTTGTACTGCTTCGGCCCGCTGGCGTTGAGCTTCTTCATGATAATCCTGAGGGAGCCGGAACTTGCCAGGAGAATGGGACTCCTTACAGCCAAGGCACAGCTCACCGTCGGAACCGCCGACTGGCCCACCTACCTGACACTGATCGCGGTCGTGCTTTCAGCCGGAACGATCGTAATCGGCACTATCGAGGCTTT
>Ga0315555_1002565_pt1 | contig 12702 bp, 8 predicted proteins | sample SalMarSW160380MG_FD_202113 | JGI IMG/M metagenome (GOLD analysis project Ga0315555, IMG submission 202113) | Salt marsh sediment microbial communities from the Plum Island Ecosystem LTER, Massachusetts, United States - Salt Marsh Sediment SW1603-80 ...
TAAATCTTTTAGTGAAGGAATGTGCATTTCCACACTGCAATAGTGATTGTGATATTCTGCTTGATGATATATTGTGAAAAGGAATTCCATGCCCTGTATACTATTATATCATATTAATTATTAATATTTAAGATATCATTTCTTGATTCACTGTCTCCCACCCATTGCTCGAGCAAGAAATTTGAAATCCTGCTTCTCAATTCCTTCGCGTCGCACGCGAATTCGTCTGCCGTTTAACTCTGCATTATAAATGATAATCCATCCCCCACACCGATACCTTTCGGGACGAAGAATGGCTCATCAAGAATACACGGGAAATCGCAATGCGAAGTTCTCGAAGCGATAGAACAGATCAGAGCGGGATGTTGCCGTGTTTCTTCTTCGGGTTGCTGTCCACCTTGCTGTCGAGCATCGCCAGCGCGTTGATCAGCTTCGGGCGGGTCTGGTCGGGTTCGATCACCTCGTCCACATAGCCCCGCGCGGCGGCGATGTAGGGGTTGGCAAACTGCTCGCGATACTGTTCGATGTACTCCTGGATTTTCTTCTGCTGCTGGTCCGGGTCCTTGATCTGCTCGATCTCTTTACGGAAGACGATCTCCACCGCCCCCTCCGCCCCCATTACGGCGATCTCGGCCGTCGGCCAGGCATAGTTCATGTCCCCGCGGATGTGCTTGCTGTTCATTACGTCGTACGCGCCGCCGTACGCCTTGCGCGTGATCACGGTGATCTTGGGGACTGTCGCCTCGGAGTAAGCGTAGAGCAGCTTCGCGCCGTTGCTGATGATCCCTCCCCACTCCTGGTCGGTTCCGGGGAGAAAACCGGGGACGTCTTCGAAGGTGATGATCGGGATGTTGAAGGCGTCACAGAAGCGGATGAAGCGGGCGGCCTTGCGGCTGCTGCTGATGTCGAGCACTCCCGCGAGCACGGAGGGTTGGTTGGCGATGATGCCGACACTCCGCCCACCAAGCCGTGAGAACCCGACGATGATGTTCTGCGCCCACTCGGCGTGCACTTCAAAAAAATCCCTGTCATCCACGACTCTGCGGATGATTTCCTTCATGTCGTAGGGTTTGTTCGGATTGTCGGGCACGATCGAGTTCAGTTCAGCGTCCATCCTGTTGGATGGATCTTCCGTGGGGACAAGGGGCGGATCTTCCAGGTTGTTCTGGGGGATGTATGAGATCAGCTTGCGGAGGGTCTGCATCGTCTCCATTTCATCGTTGCAGGCGAAATGGGCGACACCGGATTTTGCCGCATGGGCGTCCGCTCCCCCCAGGTCATCACTGGTGACGTCTTCGTGAGTGACTGTTTTTACGACCTTTGGCCCGGTAACGAACATATACGAAGTGCCACGTGTCATCAGCACGAAGTCTGTGATCGCCGGGCTGTACACAGCGCCGCCCGCACAGGGGCCGAGGATCGCGCTGATTTGCGGGATAACGCCGCTGGCGAGGGTGTTTCGCAGGAAGATGTCGGCGTAGGCTCCGAGGCTGACCACCCCCTCCTGCACCCGCGCGCCGCCGGAATCGTTGAGGCCGATTAGCGGAGCCCCAACCTTCATCGCCATGTCCATGATTTTGCAGATCTTGGCTCCGTGCGCTTCGGAAAGCGTCCCTCCGATGATGCCGAAATCCTGGCTGAAAACAAACACAACCCTGTCCCCGATCCTGCCGTAACCGGTGACGACCCCGTCACCCAGGTATTCGGTTTGATGGAAATCGCTGTCCGGCTTGCGCGGACGGACGAGCATGTCCAATTCTTCGAAAGTTCCGGGGTCCAGCAGCAAATCGATCCGTTCGCGCGCGGTCAGTTTTCCCTTCGCGTGCTGAGTTTCGACCCGTTTCTGCCCGCCCCCTTGGAGCGCCTTCTTTTTCTGCTCACGAAGCCTTTCGAGCTTTCCATCCATCGGTCTCAATCTCCATCAAGAAATTGGTTCGCCACCACCGAACATGGACACCAGTTCATCGAGCACGTCTTTGAAGGCAGCAGCCGGAGAGTCTTTCCGGTCCCAGGACTGTGGAAGCTGGGCGGAAACCCCCAAGGTTTTGAGGGTTTTACGGTAGGTGTCAGCCAGATCGTTGTAGTGGCTTCTCATGAGATCACGGGCTTCGTTGAGAGCGGAAGCTTCCTTGGGAGACGAACCCTTCAGCACGCCCTCGAGGAACAGCCACAGCGTCAAGTGGGAGGCGATCGTGTGCAGATAGAAGGCGGTTTCGTCGACGTTCTTTCTCAGGGCCTCGGAAATCGACTCACCCCCCACCTCGGGGCCGGCCGACCGGGAGGCGTGCTGTTTCCTGTACTCTTCCGCCAGCTCAGGGTCGAGCCCAATGGTTTCCAGCAGCCGCCGCGCCCGTTCCACGAACGAAGACACGTCCACGTTTTCCTGCCGCTGCATGTACTCGCGATAGACGTCCGTTTCAATCCGCCCCAGCTCCAGGCATGCAGCGTAGATGGTTTCCTTGCCCGCATCCATAACCGGGTTCCTTTCCGTACTTCACCGTCATGGCATTCCGGTGCGTGTCCGTACCAGCCACTCCAGCGCTAGAACAACCACAACCAGCAGCAAGGTAAGCGCACGACCGAACGGACGCCACGCTCCATGAACCTCCCGCACGCCTTTTGCGGCCGGCAACGCTCCGATCAGATTGTCCACCGAATCCGCCACGGCGAACACTGCTCCGGTGCTCACCGCGATTTCACGCAGCCGGTCGGGGCGCATCCGGGATTCCATCCGCTCCAATCGAAACGGGTCCACCATCAGCTCCGCTGTTCGCGTTTCGCGCCCATCCGCGGGAAGATCCACGACCGCCCGAAGTTGTTGCCGGCCTGGAGTCGAGGGCCGTATCTCCGCTGTCCACCTGCCGGGACGGTTCTCCTGAAAACGGACAACCTGGGGCTCACCCTCACCGGTCAATGTGGCCTGCACAGTCGCGCCCGGAATCGGCCGCAACGCCTCATCCTGCACCGTCAGCAGCGCCTCGGTTCGTTCTCCCAGCGTGACCAGGCTGCGGGCGAGGTTGAGGTGCACCCGCTGGTTCCCGGTGCGCAGGGTCAACCAGCGAAGAATGCGATCGGTGAGCCCTGAGAATGCCCGTCCGTCCGGGTCTTGCGGACGCAGCGCAAGGTTCCATTGTCCGACTCCCTCCGCGGCGATCACCAAAGTGCGAGGTCCCGCCCGGGTTAGATCGAGCACGGTCCGCCGGGTGCTGCCCTCCCTCGATCCCTCGGCGAGGAGCAGGCCATCCTGAAACTCGATGTTTGGCACCTGCACCGGAGGCGGGCGCAGATTCCCCTCGAACCAGCGGCCAGCGGGCGTGAAAATCGGGTGGACGCGCTCCGGGGCCAGTTCAACCTTGTCCATTGCCCGGACGCGGGACCATCGTCCCAGCCTCGGCCGCAGGGCAACAAGCGCATTCTGGGAATACCCTGACGCTCCCGTAATCACGCACAGCGGAGTTTGCGCCTCGACCAAAGACTGCAACGCAGCGAGAGCATCCGCAGAATAGGGCCCGGCGAGTAGCACGATCACGCCGTCGAGAGAATCCGGATGGATCTCCCGCCAGCTCCCCCGGACCGGCCGTTGAGAAGTCCCGCCACCGATTACAATCGTGCTCTCGGTGTCGGGGTCCCGTTCAAGCGCCTGCACCCAGGCGGCGGCTTCCGGGTCAGGACGGCCCGCGATCAGAGCAACGCGCCGTTTGCGGCCGGCGACGTGGACGGCAACACTGCGCCGGTTGTTCCCCACTTCCGCTTCGCCCTCAAGATTCGAGACAGCAACGGTCCAGACCTGCAAGCCCGGTTTCTCCGGTGTGATCTCAAAGGGAATCGTGTGGACATCCCTGTCCCCCAGGACCGCGATCTTTCTGTCGGCGAGGATATCCCCCGCCTCATTGAGCAGTCGCACGTGCACTTCATGGCCGGAAAACCCGTTGATCACAATCGTGGCGTCCACCTGTAGCGAGTCACCCGCGTACCCGTCCGGAGGGGCAACCACATTCCGCACCTGTACGTCCCTCGCCGGCAGTGAATCCCCGATCCCGACAGCGAACACGGGCAGGTGCAGCTTGCGGGCTGAGGCAGCCGCCGACCCCCCTCGATTGAAAGCCCCATCTGAAATCAGCAGCACCGCATCGTAGGCGCCTCCGGGTTGGGAGGCGAGAGCCAGGAATGCCGCTTCGGCGTCCGATACGGTTTCCTTCAGCGTAAGTATTTTATTGCTGTCATTGATGTTATTCAGCCTCTCGCCAAAACCGAACCAGGCGAATTCCCGCGATTTCTTGAGCCGCTTGTCCTCCAGCTTGTCGACGATTTTACCCAAGCTTTGATCTCGGTTCCCGCTCCCGTCGGTGAGCGCCATACTCTCGCTTTGATCCACCAGCACGGCAATCCGCGGCCGTCTTGCCTCGAGCCGGTCCCAGGAGACGGTGAAGCCGGTGGCCAGCAGCCAAACAGCCGCCAGCGCAAATCCGCGGAGCAGCGCCAGCAGCAATCTCAGCGTCGAGGACACAGGGGGGCGGGTCCAGCGGTACGACCAGGCGGCAAAAAGGAAGGCGACGAAAACCCCGAGCAGCATCCACCCCGGCCCGACTCCGCCGGTAATTCGGATTGCCGAGGGCATATCAGGACTCCGCGTCGATCGTCAGGTTCGGGTCAGCCTCGAGCGTCAGGAGATCGCCGCCCCGTTCCTGCAGCGTACGGTCCGCAACCCAGGCGATCATCGCGGCGTTGTCGGTGCAGTAGTTCACGGGCGGAACGACCAGTTGGACGCTGCGCCTTTCCGCAACACCCCTCAGTCGTTTCCGCAGTTCACGGTTCGCCGCGACACCACCGCCAAGCAGAACGCTTTGGTAATGGTCGTTTTCGAGAGCGCGATCAACGCGGAGAGTCAGCTGCAGAACAACCGCCTGCTGAAAGGACGCGGCGAGATCGGCTCGCCAGGGCCCGGGATCGAGCTGTTGAGCCTCAAGACGTTTCACTTGACGCATCACCGCACTCTTCAACCCGCTGAACGAAAAATCGAGGGGTGAGCTGGTTTCGGCAACGGGGAACGAAAAGGCGCCGGGATTCCCCCGCTCCGCCAACTTCGCAAGCTCCGCGCCCGCCGGATAGGCAATGCCGAGCCGTACTCCGATCTTGTCAAACGCTTCACCGGCTGCATCGTCCAGTGTCGCTCCGAGGAAGGTGTATTTGCGGAAACCATCGATACGGAACAGCTCCGTATGTCCCCCAGAGACAAGCAAGGCGAGCGCGGGAAGAGGCATCTTTTCGCCCGCCGCGGCCGCTGACCAGAGGTGCCCCTCGAGGTGATTGACACCGATGAAGGGAACATTCAAGCCCGCTGCGAGCCCCTTCGCGTAACTGGTGCCCACGAGCAACGCCCCAATCAAACCCGGCCCGCGCGTCGCCCCCACCGCGCCGATATCCGTTCGCTTGAATCCCTCGCCCGCTAGAGTTTCGCGAACCATTTTCGCAAGGGTCCGCTGATGCAGGCGGCTGGCGATTTCCGGAACGACACCGCCCCAGCGTGCATGAACCTCCTGGGATGCGACGCGGGAAGCGAGCACTTCCCCGTTTCGTACAAGGGCGACCGCGGTTTCATCACAGGAAGATTCGATTCCCAGAACCAAGGGAAACATTACCAGGGCCCTTCTGTGGCGAGGCTGTCGGACTCCGAAGGGTCCAGCTGCTCAAGCCGGACGCGGATCTGATTCGGTTCGGTTTCGACCGCGTCGATTCCGGGCGGCAGGGTGAGATTGACGGGGTATTCGCGGACCTCCGGATCCCAACTGTAAAGGTCCACGATCGCGGTGATGGAATCGTCCGTCATCTGGGCCAGCCGTTTCGCCGGCCCCCCGATCGTGACATCCACCGTAGACGGCTCCATCAAAACCTCACGGCCCAGCGGCGTCCCCTGAGCCACCAGCGAAATTCGCGTCATCCTCCGTTCGGCGATCTTGTCGACGGGGACTGTAATCCGCACAGACGAAGGGGTGATGCGGATGTTGGTTCCGAGCGGCGCGAGCTGGACATTGTCCTGCGTCGTCCTGTCCAATCCCTGAAAATGCGCCGAGTCGGTCCTCACGATGCGAAGCCTCCGGACGGCGCTTTGCGGGCCGAACACAGTAACGCTGTCCGGAGTCGCGTGCACGTCTCCGCTGATCATGTATCCCAGCGCGGGCTGCGCCTCGACGATCGGCCGCACCGGGAGAACGCGCTCGAGAACATCTTCGAGACGGATGTTCATCGTGTCCTGGCCGACAATTGCAATCGGCTGCACATCGAGTCCCGGAGGAACGGAAACGAACGCCGTGCGAATCGGGTAGTCGTAGAAGTAGTTGATCGTGTGGATATCCAGCTCGACGCGTGGAACCTGAATGTACTTGAGGATCAACAGTTCGCGCCCGATGCCGGAGAAGCGAACCGGAATCGCCTGGGGGACATCGGAAACGAGCACCTTGTTCGGCTTCATGTTCACAATGTCAAGCGGCACATCCATGACGATTTCGTACACCTGGTTGGTGACGACGAAAGTCCAGAGCAGGATCGCCAGCAGAAGCATGTAGATTTTCAGCTGCCAATCTTTCGGGAACTTTTTCAGAAGCCGGTTCATAGGACGTTCACGCGTCGCTTTTTCAGCCCTGGAGCGGCCTCCAGGTGCGGTCGTAAAGTACGTTAAATTCTATCGCTTCGCCACCGCAACGCAACCTATTGCACCTGTCGCGAAGCCTAAGCTTGCCAGCTTCCCCGCCGGAGAAGTATACTCATGCTTCAGTCTTGACGATCCAACCATCCAGGTTGGATTCTTCCCCTTGTGAGGACCGGGAACTGTGACCTCAGCTCGCCGCAGCAGCACCTCTTTCCCCTCGATCCTGAGGGTGAGCCTGGAAACCCGCGACCGAATGCTCGTGCGACTCGGCGGCTCCCCGGTTGAACTCCCGGATCCGGATGCGTTCGCTCTCTCCCCTGCTGCGCCCCTGGTGAAGGTGTTGCGGGGCGGGCCAAGCTCGGTGGTGCTGACCGGCGGACCGTTCGACGAACGGGAGCGCTACACGCTGACGGCGCCCGACGGCGGCAAGTGGCCGGTGATGCCGGACGGCATTCTCGACCGTTACCGTCCGGACGCACCGTTGGGCATCCTGCGTGAATCAGGCGGATACCGGTTCCGGTTTTTCGCCCCTCGCGTCCTGGGCTTAACCGCGGAATTGCGTCATCAACCTGAGGACGACCCCTTCGCGGAAATCTCGCTCGTGCCCGACCCTGAAACCGGTTGTTGGGAGGGATCGACCGACCAACTTGCACCCGGCGATCTCGTTGCGTACAAAACGACCGGAGCTCCGGGTGGCGCCGAAGTGGACGATCTGCGCTTTGCCGATCCCTGGTCCTGGGCGGTTGTCAAACAGGACGATTGGCGGCGCAGATCGATGTCGCTGATCCTCCCCGACGAGCTCATCCAACTCCCATCCGCGGACCATGTGATCGTCGAGCGCCGCGCCCGCCTGATCTATGAGGCGCACATCAAGGATGTCACCAGGTTGCATCCTGCGGTTCCCGAGGATCTGCGAGGCAGCTATCCCGGTGCAGTCTATCAGGAACAAGGCCGGGATACATTTCACGATCATCTGACGCGGTTGGGGATCAACACGATCGAATGGCTTCCGCTCGCCGATTACGACTACCATGAACCGCCGCACGGAAAACGTCTTCCGGGGCAGCACAACACGTGGAATGTGTATTCGCGGAATCACTGGGGCTACATGCCGGCTTACTGGTTTGCGCCGGAAGGTCGGTACGCCGCGCGCCCCTCTATCAACGGATGGGTCGGCCGTGACGGAGCCCAGGTTCGCCAGCTAAGGGAAATGGTCCGCAGGCAGCACGAGCTGGGATTCAGCGTGCTCGTCGACGTTGTCTACAACCATGTCGCCCAGTACGGCGAAAATCCGATCCGCCAGATCGACCCGCTATACTCCCTGCGCCACGACGGAAAAGGGAACCGGATCTCCGAAAGCGGTTGTGGAAACGACCTCGCGAGCGAACGGCCGGTGATCCGCCGCCTGATCGTCGAATCGCTCGTCCACTGGACGAAAATGTACGGAGTGGACGGCTTTCGCTTCGATCTCGCAGGGATTCTCGACGACGGGACGTTGGACGCGATCGGCGAGGCATTGCGGGAGCACTTGCCGGAAGTCTGCCTGATCGCCGAACCGTGGGGAGGCAGGTACGACAAAACCCGTTACTCCGTGCGGGGCTGGTCGTCCTGGAACGACCTCTACCGTGACGGGATTCGCGGATTTGACCCGATGTCCGATCGGGGAGCGCTGTTCGGAAAAAAGATCGGTGAACTTGTGCGCCACATTTCCGGCGATCTCATCGCGGATGGCGGGCCCTTCCCACACGAAGAGTCGGGTGTCAAGTACCTGGCGTGCCACGATGGATACACATTGGCCGATTTTCAGCGCATCGCGCTGCGCAACGTGAGAGGTACGACGCACGCGGCGGAGGAGTCTGCCGCTCTGGACCACACATTGCTCTCCCGGATGAAGCTGGCCTTCCTGATTCTGCTTTCGAGCAGGGGGATGGTGATGTGGCACCAGGGCGACGAATTCGGGCACAGCAAGCGCATCGCGCTCGACGACGCCCGGGACCCGCACCACGGTGAGCTTGACCCGGACAGCTACAACAAGGATAACGCGACCAACTGGCTGGAATGGCCGATGGCGAATGAATCGACACGCAAAGAGCTGATTGAATACGTTGCCGGACTCTCCGAACTGCGGAAGAAACATCCGGCGTTGACTCTTGCGAGACGGGAAAACCTGATTCCCCTCCCCGCCAATCATAAGGAGGCCGTTGGTGTAAAGTTGTCAACCGGTTCGGACCTGCTGCTGCTCCTTTTCAACCTGTCCGGGAATCGTGAGGCGGTGTTCAGACTGCCTGAGGGACGCTGGGCCGCCTGGGCGGACCACCAGGTGGCGAACGCCGAACATCCGGTGAGCGGCGCTTTTATCGGCAAGGCCGTCGTGCCCGAAATGAGTGGTTTGCTGCTGACGCCGATCGTCCGGGAACTCGAGCAGGCGTAGCTGTACTACGCACATGAATTCCACCTAATTAGCTGGTTCCATTTCGCTTGCGGCTCCCCTAACAAATCGACATTTTTCGGCCATAACTCTCGGATTATGGATTGACTCCGCCGGAGTAGAGTATATTGGACGCAAACTAAGCCGAACGGTCGAAACGTTCATATTCAAAGGGGAGGAGGAAACATTGAAACGTTCAAAGCTGACCGTGATGTTGCTTGCAGGTGCCCTTTTGGCACTCCCGGTGGCTAATGCTCTGGCAGCTGGTTACAACCTCGGGGGTGAGGGTTCGAAAGCGACAGCAATGGGAGGAGCTTTTCGTGCGATCGCCGATGACTGGAGCGCAATGTATTGGAATCCAGCTGGCATCGCAGGACAGAGAAACTCCTTTACCCTGCAATTCAAGGGACTGATGCCAATGACAACCGTCACACCATCGAGACAGGCAGGACCGGTTTACACCGCGAAAACGGAGTACCAGACAGAATCCGCGATGTACCCTGCAGGTGCGCTGGCGGTGGTGTACGGCATCAACAACAAGCTGACAGCCGGCTTTTCCGTGTTCGCTCCGACGGCAGCCGGAGCCACGTGGAAGGATTTCGTCCAAATTGATCCTACGCTTTACGGCAGTGTTGCACGCGATGCGACGGACTGGGAAAGCAGCCTGACGGTGATCGATATTCACCCGACGGTTGCTTACAAAGTGAACGAGAAATTCAGAGTCGGACTCGGCATCGCGATCAAGTACGCCACGATCACAATGCAACTCCCATACGCCATCCCGGGAGTCCCGATTCCGCCGTACGATTACATGTACGCGCTCGGCAAGCTCGATGGAACCGGCATGGGATTCGGGGGTAATGTAGGCCTGATGTACGACGTCACCCCGAAATTGCACCTGGGTGCAACGTTTACCATGCCGACAACAGTGAAACTCAGCGGCACGATGACGCAGACGCTCTACATGTGGGACCTGACACCGGTAATGGGTCCCTTCCCGCCGTACGACGGATCGAAGTTGAGTGCCGACATGGACACTAAAGCGGACTTTACGCTTCCGATGGAGGCCGGCTTTGGCGTTGCCTACGACGTGAACCCGAAACTGACCGTGAGCTTTGACATCGCCTATACCAACTGGGCGGCGGTCGATACGGTTAAATTGGAGCTCTCAGGCAAAGACGCCTTCGGCGCTGACGCAACGGACACCCATCTGAGCCTGATGTATGAGAACACGATCCGTTACAGCGTCGGGGCGAGCTATCAGGCGATGGACAAGCTGAATCTCCGTCTCGGCTACTACTACGACCCCTCCGCGATTCCGGATGATCACCTCACACCGCTGATTCTCGATGTCGCCGCGAAGCAGGATATTTCGTTCGGGCTCGGGTACAAGATCAACGAAAAGCTTTCCTGCGAAGGTTACTTCGAGTACGTCTTCACCGGCACTCGCAAAATCAAGAAGCTGTACCTCGATCCCAGTGTAAGTGAAGATTCCGATCAGCGGGGGAACATCCCCGGAAAGTGGAAACTGACCCTCCCGGTCTTCGGTGTCAGCTTCCAGTATAACTTCTCTGTTGCAGCAGCTCCCGAAACAGAAGAGTGATTTAAACAGTTCATCCCCAGCCCGGCAAATAAATTGCCGGGCTTTTTTTATCTCTTCAAATCTGAACAAGGATAACAAAAATTCTTATGACTGTTGACAATATCCAGGATAAACTGTACATTTGTTCACTCCCGTTCGGGAGTCCTTAGACAGCGCAATTCCTGCGGAACATCAATGCTTCCTCGCGAAATCCAACATTTCCTTATCAGCCTGGGCTACGATCCAGGTGCGGAGGATGGCATCGTTGGAGCAAAGACTCGGCATGCGGTGAGACGGTTTCAACTCGATCGCGGCCTGCTCCCGGACGGCATCCCCGGCTCTCGGACGGAAGCGGCGATACTTGCCGCGATTCGGGAGTCCAACGCGGAGAGGGCGTTACAACTTCGGAGGCCCGCCTTTCCCCCGCGACCGGCGAACCCGGTTGTTACTGCCGCGCTGATCGCTGAGCTAAGTCTGCGTGAGCGCGACCTCACTCGGTTGAACCTCGTCGGCGTCCGCAGCTGGCAGGACGGCCAATCTGTCGCGAACCGGCTGAACGAATACGACGACACGATTTACGTCGTCGAGGGAAATGTTGCGACCGGCTGCCGCGCCTCCGTCGATCCCGGCCGGTTGCGTGAGCCGAACCCGAAAGGGATCGCCCACTTGATCCCCGGGCTCTACTTGTACCGGATCGGTTTGCACCGGAGACGTGAGACCGCGCTCGTCCAGGCAGCTCCAGTCCGCATTCGCCGTTTTTTCGACGAGAACCATTTACCGGAATCGGCGGAGCACGGAACGGACGAGATTGAAGAGGGATGGTTCGGGATCAACATTCATCGCGGGGGCATGGGAACCCGTGTGGGCGAATGGTCGTCGGGATGCCAGGTGGTGCACGGATCGCAGTGGACTGCGTTTCTGCAAATCGTGCTGTCCGCGGCGTCACGGGGTCAGCGCAGGTTCCCCTACCTGTTGATCGAAGGAAAGCATCTGGTTGAACGGACGAGGGAGGCAACGGCTGATCATTCGTCTGAGGGATCGGCGCCGGGCGTCGATTCGCCGAAGCCTCCGCCTTTGTAGAGCATTCTGTCGAGTAGTTTGATGTACTCGGTGAAAGCTCCCCCTCCTCCGGCAGCCTTTTCCAACTCACGCCCGATCGCGTTCAACTTGCTGTCTATTTCGTCGAGGTAATAGAGGGTAAAGGCCTCCCGGGTCATCGGTTCCACCGGGCATCCATTCTCGCGCGTCCCCTGGTGCGAAAGGACCAGGTGCTTGAGGTGAACCAGCGTCTCCTCGTCGAGTTCCTCGATCCCTTCCGCAGCCTGCTCGACGAAGTTGGCGCCGATCACGATGTGTCCCTCCAGCCGTCCGCGGACGGTGTAATCGATCGAGGTGTCATACTTCAACTCCTGCAGCTTCCCGACGTCGTGGAGGATCGCCCCGGCAACGAGCAAGTCCCGGTCCAGCTGTGGATAATGGTCGGCAACCCGATGCGCGAGCTTCGCCATCGAGGCCGCGTGTTCGAGTAGGCCACCGATGTATCCGTGATGCCACCGTTTGCCCGCAGGCGCGCGGCCGTATTGCTCACGGAACGATTCATCGCCGAACAGCTTTTCCAGCAGCGCTTTCAACCCTGGGTGCTCCAGCCGTTCCATGGCAGCTTCGAGCTGATCCCAATCCTGCTGGGAATCATGATCGACAGTAGGCAGGAAGCGGGTAACATCGGTGCTGTCTTCGCCGGCAACAGGCCGGATTTTCTGAACCTTCAACTCGGGATTACCGAGGTACTCCTCGACGACCGCCCGCACCTTGACCACCTGCCCTTCGCTCAATCCGCGATAGGCCGCTTCTGCGTCATCCCAGAGCTTGCCCGCGATACGGCCGGTCCGGTCGCTGAATTCGAAGACGATGAAGGGTTTGTTCGCCCGCGTGGTTTTCATCTGGAGGGACTGCATGACGAAGAACCCGTCGAAATTGTCGCCGACGTGAAGATCGTTGATAAAGGGGTGGTCGTCGCGGTTGAGTTCAGTCATCGCCCTGTTCCTC
>Ga0315555_1002570_pt1 | contig 12689 bp, 15 predicted proteins | sample SalMarSW160380MG_FD_202113 | JGI IMG/M metagenome (GOLD analysis project Ga0315555, IMG submission 202113) | Salt marsh sediment microbial communities from the Plum Island Ecosystem LTER, Massachusetts, United States - Salt Marsh Sediment SW1603-80 ...
CACCTCTCCCAATGAAAAAAGTAGTCTCACTATAAAAAAACAATTTTTTATTCTATATCTTCTTCCTTCTCCATTTTCTTTGTTTTTAAATCCTCTTCAGATGCCTCCAACTCCTTATCAAATTTACCATACATATCAAGACTTTTTTCCCAAACCTTAGCAGGCGTCTCACCAGATGCCGCTAGATCCACCCCTGATTGCAGCTGAAATAATTCATTATTTTTCGAATCCAGCTCTTGTTGTAATTTTGAAACATTTTCCATACTATCCTTTAATCCCAGGCATGTTTTATCCAGTTCTTTTTGTTTCAACCCCATATCTCTTTTTAACCAATCTAAAGCAGACTTACTAGCCCTCGTCTCCCTAGATGTTTCCTCAAGTTGCCTCTCTAACATCCCTACTTTCTCATTTTTAAACTGAATTTCTTGACGCATTTTCTCCAATTCATTTTGTAAAGGAGTCATCTCATTATCTTTAGCATTTAAACCCTGAGTAACTACATGTAACTCGTTTTTTAATCGAACATTATCAGTACCTGTATCCTCCAACTGTTTTTTTAACACCTGTAACTTTGACTGTTCTTCTTCCATCTTCGTAATCAAATTAGCCAGATCTACCTCTTTTCGGTTTAACTCAAAGCTTTTAGCTTCTAAATCCTGTTGCCTTCGTTCAAGTTCTTCATTTACTTTTATTATCTCATCTCTTAGTCTATTCAAACCACTATTTTGAAAATCTATATCTTTATTTTTTTTCTCTAACTCTGTTTTCAACTGGTTAATCTCATCTGTTTTTTCATCTAATTGTTTTTTATTACATAACATTTCATTTTGTTTTTGTTCTAACTCTGTCTTTAACTGATCAAAATCCCTAATTTTTTCTATTGATAACTCTTGACTGTCAGCCAGCTGTTTCTTAATTTCTCCTATTATCGTATTCCTGTTCTCCAAATCAGTTCTAAGTGCTGTGTGCTCCTCATTTCTCTCCTCTAATTCTCTATGAGTTTTTTCAGCAATCATCGTTTGTCTCTCTGTTAACTGGTTTTTTAACTCGTTGATTAAATTATTCCTTGTTTCAAGCTCTGTTTTTACTTTATTTATCTCATCGTTTTGTTGATTAATTAGAACACTCCTCGACTCAAGATCTTTATATCTATAATCCAATTCTTTCTGTAACTGGGTTATATCCTTTTCTTTTAGCTCCAACTCTGTATTTACTTTTCTAAGATCAAGCTGGTTTTTTTCAAACTGTTTTTGTATTCCTTCAACGTCTTTAACTCTCTTCATCGATGTCAACTGTGTATCATTTAACTGCTTCTTCATCTCCTCTACTAGGTTATTTCTGGTATCTAGCTCATTAGACATTGATTCAATTTCGCTTTTCCTGTTTTTTAACTCAATTTCTAACTCAACGCTTTCCTTTGCCATCTTCTTTAAATCTGATTGAGTATCAAGTAATTCATTCCTTAATGCATCTAAAAGATTCGTTTTTTTCTCTATTTCAAATCCTGCTTCTCTCATTATTTCTCTATTTGACTGTAATTCCTGTTGTTTTTGATCCATTTCCCTCTGTAAACGTAGACTTCTGTCTGATCTTTCTCTAAGTGACACCTGGTTATCTATTAATTGACTCTTTAATTGGTTGATTATTTTATTTCTTGAATCTAGATCAGAGTTCATTGTTAAGTTTTCCTCTGTTTTTCTTTTTAGTTCCTCTTGTAGCTTTAGGACTTTTTGTTCCTGATTTCCAACTTCTTTTATTGTATCATTTAGCTTTGTTTTCATCTGCATTATTCTCTCTTGTTGTTTTTCAAGTAAAATAGCTTCATATTTGAGATCCCTGTTTTTACCCTCAATTTCTTCTCGTAATTGTGAACTTTCTTTTTGTTTCTCATCAAGCCCAGTTTGTAGATTAAAAGGTATACTATTTTTACTAGTGGATTCCATAAGTTGTCTCTTCATTTCATCGATGAGAATATTCCTTGTTTCAATATCTGCATAAGCTGATTCAAGAGTATGTTGTATCCTATCTATCTCTTTAATTTTCTCTTGTAAATGAGATAAATCTGTAGATTTATTTTTTTTCATCCCCTCAGCATCATCTAACATAACTCTCTAGCCCTCACCCTAGACGTTATTTTATCTACACAGCTTGGGTTTTTATTCCTATCTAATAATAAGAATGTGCTCAAGGATTATTAATCTTTTTTAATTTCTACGACTGGAACCTCCATCGCTACATCTAACAAAGACATGGTTTTTTTACCTGGCAGAAACAAGAGTTATTGGTTTGTTTCTAGGGAAAAACAGAAATTACATAGAGGCATGGTTTTATATACAAAGATGATACTCAACAATCTTTATCAATAAAGGTGGATAGTATGGAAGTATCGAATAACCTTAAATTTGCTATACTTGGTGGAGGAAACATTGGTCAAGCCATGGCGAAGGGATTGGTCGCATCTGGCCGTTTTTCTCCTGAACAGATAACGATCACCAGAAGGAAGGTGCACTTGCTTGAAGCGTTGGCACAACAAGGGTTTATCATACAAGCAGATAATTGTGATGCCGTTAGACGTGCTGAAATCGTTATCATCGCAGTACTTCCTCAGCAGCTTAATAATTTGCTGCGTGAGATAAGTCCAGAGCTTGTTCCTGATAAACATGTTGTTATCTCAGTAGTGTCTGGAGTCAGTTGCAGCGAAATCATCAAACATATTGGAAAGAATATGGCGGTATTACGTGTTATGCCCACCATGGCAATTGCGGTTCAGGAATCAATGACCTGTATTGCATCGGCACAAGCATCAAAAGAAGCCATTGATCTAACGAAGTCAATCTTTGACTCGGTGGGAAAGACACTCTTGATTGATGAAGAGCAAATGGTCCCTGCGACGGCTTTGTGTGCATGTGGGATAGCTTTTTTCCTCCGTGCTATAAGAGCTGCTTCACAAGGCGGCATTGAAATTGGTTTTCACCCGTATGAAGCTCTTCCAATGGCTGCACAGACGGCTAAAGGCGCAGCATCTTTGTTACTTAGCTTGGAGAACCACCCTGAGATGGAGATTGACAAAGTCACTACGCCTGAAGGATGTACAATCTCTGGATTAAACGAGATGGAACATCGGGGTTTTAGTTCTGCTATGATAAAGGGAATCATAACTTCAGCTGAAAAAGTTGCCAGGTTATATAAGAATAACCCAGAGTGATAACTGACAGAATTATATTGTTGAACTCCAAGCAAAACAGCTTCATACTTTAGATCCCTGTTTTTACCCTTAAGATTTTCATGTGCCTGGAGGTAGGACATATGAACTTAGCAAATTAAAAACTGAAATTAAATTTGTTGAGAACTAGATCCAAAAATATGAAATAAACTTATATACAACGATTCCTAATTAAAAACTTAATTTAAGGGATATCAATCTTTCTTGTCATTCTTAAAGTTCAATTTCAATCAATAAGTTGATAAAAACCCATCAAATTAAAAAATAACAAAAATTATATATTATAATAGCTAATTATTAATTTATGAATATCCAAAAGGGAAAAACATTTCAGATTTTAATGATAATGCTAATAATTGTTATCCTTTTACCTAGCCTTCCAGTAACTTCATTAAAGAGTAAATCTAACTTAACAAAACACGGTATTTTGGGTGATGACGAATCGGAATATACAACCTCAAGTGCCACTTACGATCTTTTGATTATATCTCCACATATTTTTTCTAAACACCTTCAGCCCTTGATTTGTCACAAAAATAAGCATAACGTAAAAACAATTCTGGTTGATGCAGAAGAAATCTATCATCAAATTTTTTGGCGTGGGAGAGATAAAGCAGAAAATCAAATATTTCATCAAAGATGCAATTGAAAACTGGGGGATTAAATACGTCCTACTGGTAGGTGGCAGAAAAGATCAGGGAAAAGAAGAATCATGGTGGGTTCCAGTAAGATATGCTTATCTTAATAGACCTTATATTTATGAAGGCGGTGGAGTGCTTCCTCAAGAGAATTTTTTAACTGATTTATATTTTGCTGATATTTATGATAGTCAGGGAAATTTTAGCAGCTGGGATGACAACGATAATGGTATTTTTGGCGAATGGGAATTTAATGAAAGTGCCGTTGATATACCTGATTTAAATCCGGACGTTTTTGTTGGAAGGCTTCCTTGTCGTAATAAATTTGATGTAAGATTAGTTGTAAGAAAAATAATAAATTATGAAACAGGAGATTTTGATGATTCCTGGTTTAAAAATATGGCTGTTGTAGCTGGTGACACATATCCAATTAAAACAGATTATATTGATGGGGAGAACTATACTCAACAGGCTTTAGATATTATGTCTGATTTTGAACCAGTCAAAGTTTGGGCTTCGATGGGTAATCTCCACTGGTTTAATATTGTAAGAGCAATTAACAAAGGCTGCGGCTTTATCTTTTTTTCAACACATGGAAATTCAAAGTCTGTATCAACTCATCCTCCATATGATGATGAAAATTGGATAGGTAAATTTGCACTTAAACATATGCTGCTGTTAAGAAACAGAAAACGTTTACCTGTTTGTATTGCAGGTAGTGGATGTTTTGTAAATTTGTTTAATGTAAGCCTCGGATATTCCCATTATACATCTCCTAATATACCACGATGTTGGGGTTGGTCTCTAGTAAGAAGACCATTTGGAGGATGTATTAGTGTTATTGGTTCCACTGCTTTGAGCTATGAATCTCCAGATATTGATAGCATTTCAGGTGGATGTGAATGGTTAGATATACATTTTTTTGAACAATACCAAAAAAATAAAGAGCATACTCTTGGAGAATGCTGGGGAAATACAGTAACTGCTTTTTTACAGAATTTTACAATTAATTGGTCGGATACAAGCATATCTGGTGATGCACTTATTGTAAAAAACTGTGAACAATGGCTACTCATTGGCGATCCAAGTCTAAAAATTGGCGGATACCCTATATAAAAGAGAATATTATATTGATACTTCAAAAAATTATGATCTAATTTGTTTTTTTCTTTTTCAAATGAAAGATATACCTAGTAGGTATCCTTTTTTTCTTACCCGTCCAATAACCACATTTAGTACAACGGAATTCTAATGTTACTTTTCCACCCCAAATTGTAAGATTCTTCACTCTTTTCAAACTACTTTCGCATACCGGGCATTTATTCATTATTTTCTTCGGGTCACCTTCACGGGAGTGAATCTCAAGTTTAACAAAATCACTATTTATAGCAATATTACGGAGTCTACCGGCGCTAACACTAAATTTTTTATCCTTTTTACTTAATTCTTTATCAACTATTTTTTTTAATTTATTCTGGGAGTTTACACTACGAAACTTTTTTAAAATCTGGTTAAGAGCAGTTTCGACTTGTTTATCAGATGGAAAATTTTGTTTCATTAATACTAGATATTAGTTTGAATTACTTAAAATCTTTCAGAAAGACATAGTTTTAACAAGATCTGTCCTTGTAACAATTCCAATTAGTTTATTGTCTTCTAACAATGGTAGCGCCCCTATATTGTTTTTAAGCATTATTTTTGCTGCTTCTGTAACAGTCATATTAGGCTCCGTCCATATAGCGGGTGTCTTCATAACATCTTCCACTAGGAGTTCCTCAAGCCTATGTTTTTGTTTCCCTAATGAAAAAGATCTTTTGATACCCGCTAAAGCAAAAGCTATCTCCGTATCAGAAACCATACCTATAAGTCTTCCATCATCAACAACTGGTAAACGTGCAATATTTTCATCTATCATTATCCTGCGAGCATGAACCACTCGATCATCAGGTGAGACCATGAATAATCTCTTCTGCATTACTTCTCTAAGTTTTTTATCACTTTTAACAAGGGGCAGAAGATCTGCTTTTGTTAATACTCCTACCAGGTTATCATTTTCCACAACATTTAGCATTGTAGGACCAGGTTCACCAACTTTCCGGAGTATTTTTTTAAGATCCGTATCTGGAGAAGTAACCTCAATCTCCTTATCAGTCACAGATGACGCATGTAATCTAGAAGCAGGAACACCACGTTTCCTTATAGACCCAAGCTTGTAAGAAATGATATTATCAGTTATAACACCAATTAATTTTTTATTTTCAACAACAGGTATCTTCGTGATCTCATGTTTCTTCATGAGTTTCAAAACATGCATTAGATTAATATCTTTATCAACAGAAACAACATCCTTAGTCATTACATCTTCAACCTTCATATTTACACCATCTCCAGACACCCGTAAGATAAAAATTCCATAGTTTTTTTATTCGTATTTTAAAGCATCTATACAATCATCACAAAGTAAACGCCCATCAACATTTTTAAGATTACTAGAAAGCGTACCACAATCCTCACATTTACCTGAAAAAACCTGTTTTTTAAGATGCGATTCATCTCTCACGGCTATATCATACCATTCACGCGAGATCTCATGTAATACAGGCGATATCCTTGAAATATCCTTCTGCGTTATAATACCAATTAACTCATCATCCTCAATAACTGGCAACCGCCTAACATTACATTTACCCATAGTTTTCATAGCTTCCTCCAGAGTAACATAAGGATCAATCACTATAATAGGAGTACTCATAACATCTTTAACCATAGTTTTTTCTGGGTTTTTACCTTCAGCTACCACTTTTTTTAAAATATCACTCTCAGTTAAAATACCAACAGGTTGTTTCTTCTCTACAACGATCACGTTACCAATATTTCTCTTTTTCATGATTTTAGCTGCTTCCATAACAGAAAAATTAGGATTTACTACTGCAAGATTAGTTTTCATAGCCTCTTTAACTACGACTTCTTTATTCATCCTGTTACCTCCCCAACCGATGGGAACTACATAAAATAATTCAGCCCAAACATTAAAACCTTTCGCTTGTATTTACTATTTGTTTTATGAGCGCTAGTCAATACGAACGAGAATTAAAAGGAATACTAGACGGTGAGAAAAAAACTCTTTCAAAAGTAACTAAATCCTGTTCCACCTTGGAGAAAAATAACTACCTGAAAATAACAGATAAACCTTTTGCAGTTATACGTGCAGCAGGCTCACTAGGAGTAGACTTAGTAGCAGTACGTGGTGATATATCTTTTCTCATAGAGGTTAAAACAAGCATCGGCAGCACCCTCCATTTTAGCAGCGTAGGAGGTAAACTTCAGAAACAAGCTGAAATTATGCAGAATGTTTGTGAAAAAACTAAGACCCTACCAGTTTATGCTTTCCGTATTAAAGGCCAACGTGGTGATTGCTGGAGATTTTTCACTCTTGACGTAAATAGCTTGCAGGGTGCTGCGAGTATATTGCATAGAAGACTTCCTAAACTTGATAAAAGCAAAACAGGAAATTTCGTTATGCGATGGAGAAAAGGTATGCCTCTCTCAGATTTCATTTCATACTTATGCAAGTAACCATGCAGGTTTTACGAAACGTTTTAAAACTGTTTTGTATTAGGTGTTTTTGATTAATTATGAAAAAGATGCTCATAGCATATGATGGCTCTGATGCTTCAAGAAAAGCTGTAGATATGGCTCTTAAATGTTCAAATAAAGAAGATGAAGTAATACTTCTCACAGTTGTACCCGCTGAACTCTCCGAATCATCTTTTACAAAAATGCTTCTTCCAACTATAGATCTTAGTTCATTTGTAAAATCAGGCAGTTTTAAGGATAAAGCCATGGAATCACTTACTAAACTCACAAAAGAAATCGAGTTAAACGTTGGAAAAGTAAATATTGATGTTCAATCTGGTGACCCAGCTGATGAGATCCTCATGGCTGCAAAAAAGCATCAACCAGATATCATAATTATTGGTTACAAGGGATATGGTAAAGAAGGTAGATTTTTACTTGGTAGTGTCACTGATAAAGTAGTAAGACATGCGAGTGTATCAGTCCTAGTAGTAAGATAATTATATAGGATATTTTTTCTGGTTTTCATATGCATCCTGCTGATGAAATACAGGGAAGTAAAAGTGACAGGCTTTCAAATAAGAGAATAGTCCTAGGAATAACTGCTAGTATTGCCGCTGTTGAATGTGTTAAACTTTCCCGAGAGCTCATACGTCACGGAGCTGAGGTTTTTCCTGTTATGACAAATGCTGCTAAAAAAATTATTCACCCTGACGCCCTATGGTTTGCAACAGGAAACAAACCCATAGTTGAACTATCAGGAGCAACAGAACACGTATCTTTCTGTGGAAGAGTAAAAAAACCAGCTAATCTGTTACTCATCTGCCCCTGCACAGCTAATACTATCTCAAAAATAGCTCATGGTATCGATGATACATCGGTAACCACGTTTGCTACCACAGCTATAGGATCAAGTGTACCAATCATGATTGTTCCAGCTATGCACATATCCATGTACGACCATAAAATTATTCAGAGTAACATTGAGAAATGCAAAAAAGTTGGAATTAAATCCATTGAACCATCCATCATTGGAAATAAAGCAAAAATAGCAGACAACGAGGAAATAATAGCAAAAACAATAAGACTAATAGGTAGACAAGATCTCATAGGTAAAAAGATACTTATTATCGGAGGCTCCACCGCTGAACCCATTGATGATGTAAGATTTATCTCTAATCGTAGCTCAGGTAAAACAGCAATTTGGCTTTCAAAAAATGCTTTCTACAGAGGTGCAGATGTTGAACTATGGTATGGATATAGCCATGAACCCATCCCAAGTTATATCAAAAACGTAAGATATGAATCCTTAGAGAATCTCTCCAAACTATTAAAAAAACACAGCCTAAAAAAATTTGACATTATACTCATATGTGCAGCATTAGCAGATTATTCCCCTAAAAAACAAAAAGGAAAAATATCCTCAGATGAAAACAAACTTGTTTTAACCATGCAGAAAGCACCTAAGCTTATATCAAAACTAAGAAATCTCGCTCCAAAATCAAAAATAATAGGCTTCAAACTTGAAGAAAACAAAACTAAAATTCAAGAAAGAGCACATGATCTTTTAAAGAAAAACCATCTTGATTTTGTTGTTGCAAACACACTTACAGGCCTTAACAACGAAGAAAATGAGATATGGATAATAAATAAAAAAGGCAAAAGCCATCATAAAAAATCAAATAAAGAAACATTAACGGATTTCATCTTGGATACCATCAAATAATACATGAGAGAAATATTATGAAAGCAGTAGCATTTGCACCCGGACACATCTCAGGTTTTTTTGAACCAATCTACAATCAGGATTTTTCTCGTAATGGCTCACGGGGTGCAGGTATAAACATCTCCCTTGGAGCTAAATCTGAAGTAAAAGTTGAAAGCTCCACTAAACAAGTTTTTGAAACATATGTTAACAATAGAAGATACAATTCACGTGTCATCAACCTAGCTTTGAAATATCTGGTTGGAAAGAACCCGTTACATATAACTGTTAAAACAACTCTTGACCTACCACCTAGCCAAGGTTTCGGAATGAGCGCCGCTAGCGCTCTCAGCGCAACCCTTGCCTTAACAAAAATTACAGATATCTCAAACACTGAAGCAATGAAAGCCTCCCATTTCGCAGAAGTCAACCTTAAAACAGGTCTGGGAGACGTAATGGCAAGTTGTTTCGGAGGCGTTGAAATACGAAAAACACCGGGTCTACCTCCATGGGGAATTATAGAACATATCCCTGGCAAGTTTGATCTCGTTCTATGTGTTATTGGTAAAAAACTTGACACAAAAAGAATTCTACAAAACACCGAAATAGCACATGAAATTGAAAACTATGGTAAATATTGTACAAAAAAATTACTCGAGAATCCATCTATTGAAAACTTTTTCTCACTGTCACAATTGTTCGCTAAAAAAACAAAGCTTGTTGACAACCAGGTTCTTAAAGCCATTGAAACAGCAAATAATTATGGTATGGCTAGTATGTGCATGTTAGGAAACTCTGTATTTGCCACTGGTAAAACAAATGAACTCTGTAAAGTACTCTCAACTTTTGGAAAAGTATTTGTCTGCAGTGTTGACGAGTATGGTGCTCGTATTATAGAAGGATAAAAAAAAAGGAACCATTTTTTTCATATTTTATGGGTTTTACCTGTTGCAAGATCACTTAAATGTTTTCCTCCATCCTCAGGCCCCTTAGCAAATAAAATATCCTCAGAATCTATACGAGTGTTTTTAGTAGGGCCATAACGCCATCTATCACCATGTCTCATCGCGATAACCACCATCCCAGTCTCACTAGCAAGTTTTAGATCACCAAGTGTTTTACCACATAGTAATGAATTTGGTTTAACTTGTACTCTTGTAAATACAACATCTGATTCACGAATACTCATTTTCAAAATAGGATGTAACTCAACGTCACGTAATTCAACATCAGCTATTTCTTGAGCAGCATCAGCAATGGTTTCACCACACTCAGCAAGTCTTAAAACTGTTAACGCGTCGTTGACACTGAGTTCTTTCTTCTCCACAAGTTCAAGGGTTTTTTTCTGCAGATTCTGATAGAGGTTATCAACTAAGTCCTCAAGGTCATAAACCTCTTTCGATAAAGTTCTGTTATCATAGATTAAAGAAGAATATGCGAGATCCACCATTAACTCAGATTTATCCTTTATTTCTAGAACAATGTCCTCAACTGTTTTTTTCTTCAATCTAGCACCTCCAATTCCCCATGTAAAAACTTCCTTAGTTCTCTATATCCTCCATCAGTGCCACGTGTTATAAGCCAGTCATCTGCCTGTATATTTGTATCTGACTGAGGATTGTATATCCAGCAGTCATCTCTTCTTATCGCGATTATTCTCATACCTGTCTCAGATTCAACTTTTAAATCATTGATTTTTTGATTACATGCTTTCGAAGAAGATGAAACTTTAATTCTGAAGAGCTGTTCATCAGCTTGTTTCAAAATTTTAGGAAGAATCGGTCCAGTTTTCTCTCGAGATAAAAGTTTGACAATGTCACCTGCTGTGTTTGAAATGCTCTCTGCTGCTTCAGCAACTTGAAGAATGCCTGCAAGCTGCTCCGCATCTTCCTTTGTTCTAGCTGCCATCATTGCCATCATACGGATATCGTAATTCAATTTATCCATACGAACCTCTAAATATTTGACTTCTTCAGATATCTCCTGATTATCAAAGAGAACAGATGAATACGCGAGATCTATTATGAGCTCAGAAATATCTTTCATCTCTGTAAGCAGGTCCTTAACAGAGGTCGGTTCATATTCAATCTCACTAAATTCCTCTTTCTCCCATTTAGGTGTCCGCTGTAATCTACCAAACATTCTTCTCTTCTTTTTTTCTGTCATATTCCAACTCCAAAAATTCCAATTACTAAAAATAAAATTACAATACCCATAGCATCCCCAACTGTAGTAACAACGGGTGCAACCATATCATCAGGATCGAGACCTCTTTTAAAAGATAAAAATGCAGTTAAAACACTCATAATTGAAACAATGCAAACCAGTAGAAATCCTGTTATTACCAGAATAGCTACAAACTCTATCAAGTCAATACCCATTCTTAAACCACCAAATAGAGCCATATAATAAATAACTATCGCAAGGACAAAATAAGTAATAACACCAATTAGCAAAGCAGTGAGCAGATTATCATGCATCTCTTTGTCCTTTAAATTAAGACTTATATAACCGACATGAAGACCCGATGCCAGACGAGCACCAAGAACACTACCAATGTTGCCACTAATGCTATTAACAACCGGAACAGAGATCAAAAAGATAGGTAACAGAATAAGCATCTCTTGTTTACCCTGCAATATCTGACCAGCAAATATCTCAATAACAACCGCTAATACCAGTAGAGGAATACCATGTTTGACAATTTTTTTCCAACTATAAATCAAACCATCACCTCTACTAGAACAGCACTTCCAAAAATACAAAATATCGTAATAACATCACCAAAAGTAGCAAGAGCAGGACCTGTAATATTATCTGGATCGTAACCACGTTTAAACACCAAATAGATAATCCCAATAGTCAACAAAGTAAGAATAACCGCAGAAATAAAACCCGCAATTAGCACAATTGAAATAAGCTTAACAGGATCAGGATACACATTAATAGGGGGCAATATGGAGGTAACATAGGCAAGGATTCCTATTATAGTCGCAACAAGGAAACTCAAAACAAGAGAACCCACTATGTTTTGTTTAAGCTCCTCATTCCACAAGTTATCAGCGTCAATAATACCAAGATGATAAGCTGACCCAAGACGTGAACCTAGGGCTGTACTAATATTACCACGAATCGCAATGATACCGGGAATAACAACAATAAGACCCGGTATGCTCTCAAAGAGATCTATCATTACACCTAGAGTGCTACCTGCAACTATAGCGCCCAAACCGCAAAAAACGATTAGGGGGAGGCTCTGCTTCACCATTTCCTTTGCATACATTTACAGCGCCCTCCATAATTTTATTACACCCCAATTTTACAGATAGCAGGTTCTATATCGCTCCCATATCTGATCTACATGGTCCTCAATGACTTTAATCCTATTAACATCTTTTTTTGGTTTAAAAAGATGTCTAAAACGACCCTGATATCTAATCCAATCCTCAATAGGTTTACGCTCTATTTTACCCTCAAGGATAAGTTTACTTTTACCATTAAAAATCATTTTCTCATCTTGAAACTCATATAAAACCCATGCACCTGT
>Ga0315555_1002573_pt1 | contig 12681 bp, 11 predicted proteins | sample SalMarSW160380MG_FD_202113 | JGI IMG/M metagenome (GOLD analysis project Ga0315555, IMG submission 202113) | Salt marsh sediment microbial communities from the Plum Island Ecosystem LTER, Massachusetts, United States - Salt Marsh Sediment SW1603-80 ...
ATCCTGGAAGAACGGATTCCCTCGGCGCTCATCGCCGATAGTGGTGGTTGGTCCGTGGCCTGGGTAGACAATGGTTTCATCAGGCAAAACCATGAGCTTGTCGTGAATGCTCTTCATAAGACGTTCGTGGCTCATTCCGGGAAAGTCGGTCCTGCCGATACCTGAATTGAATAGGGTATCACCGCTGAAAACCACTCCTTGCCCTGAGAGGCAAATCCCACCAGAACTATGTCCCGGCGTATGGAGTACTTCAAAGTGCAAGTCGCCCACATCTATGCGGTCGCCGTCTTTGAGTATCCTGTCTGGGCGAGGGGGTGACTTGACAGGAGAGATGCCGAGGGATGTCAACATGCGCATGGGCGCGCTGAGCAATAACCCTTTCTCTGCCTCGTGGATGGCAAACTGGGCATTAGTCTTTTCTTGAACTTCGCGAAGGGCGCCGACATGGTCTATATGGGCATGGGTTATCACGATTATCGATATGGACAGTCCCGTTTGCTGGACGGTTTTCAGAATAGTCTGAGCTTCAGAACCGGGGTCGATGATCATTCCTTGCTTGGTTTCGGATGAACCAACGATATAGCAGTTGGCGGCAAAAGGACCGACCACTAACATTCTTATGATCATTGCTTTTCCCTCAATGATTTCGCAGCCGAATTCGTGCAGTATAGCATGAGTCTGCAGGCTGGGAAAGCCTGTGCTGAATGAGTTGTCGGTGCAGCGGGCTGAAGAGTTTTATCGTGGTGGATTACCAGCTAGTTAGACAAGCATGACGAGGAGGGCAGCGGTCTACAGAGGATGGAAGCAGGCAACGTAGTGGTCGTCGCTAACACGCTCGAGTGCTGGCGCGGATTTATGGCACTCATTGGTTGCCTGAGAACATCTGGGATGAAAAGCACAACCGGGCGGTGGATTGGCTGGGCTGGGTACCTCACCTGGAAGGACAATACGGCCGACCCTTCTGTTAGGATCAGGGACTGGCGTTGCCGCTACCAGTGAATGAGCGTAAGGATGACGCGGCGCGTGAAATACCTCCTCCGGCCTTCCCATCTCCACTACCCTGCCCAGGTACATCACAGCGATATAATCGCAAACACTCTCGGCAATCAAAAGCTCATGGGTAATGTAGAGGTAGGTAAGGCCAAACTCTTTCTTAAGGTCCTTCAAAAGGTTGAGAATCTGGGCCTGAACGGAGACGTCCAGGGCAGAAGTCGGTTCGTCAAAGGCGATAAACTCTGGTTTCGTAGCCAGGGCTCGGGCGATGGCGATGCGCTGGCGCTGACCGCCACTAAATTGGTGGGGATATCGCTCCATTTGCTCTGCGCTCAACCCAACCGTGCCCAACAGCTGCTTGACCGCCGTCTTCGACGCCTCTCCCGAAAGGACCCGGTGTATCCTCAGCGGCTCAGCAACTGTATCCTTTATCTTCATGCGCGGGTCAAGGGAGGTAAAGGGGTCCTGGTGGACTAGCTGGGCACGGCGACGGAATAAGCGGACCCTGTTACTGGAAAAGGTCGCCAGGTCATTCTCCTTTAGAAGAGAATTCAGCTCACCACTGTTCTTGCCCGCCGACTCCAGTGCTTCTATCTCTGCCTTCACCACATCAGGGATGTCAAAATAAATACGGCCGCTGGTTGGTTTCAAGAGACGGACAACTGTCTTGGCCAGTGTCGTCTTGCCACAGCCCGATTCGCCGACCAGTCCTAGCCACTGCCCTGGCTTGATGGTCAGACTGACCCCGTCCACCGCTTTGACCGCTCCCACCGGTCTTCTCAAAACACCACCGAGTATTGGGAAGTATTTCTTCAATCTTCTGATATCAACAAGCGTGTTCATATGTTATGTCGTGAATTAGAAAAGATAACAGGCCACCATATGGTCCTTGGCCACCAATTTGAGTTTGGGTCTCTCTTGCTGGCACATCGGCATAGCGCTCGGGCACCGCGGGTGAAAGCGGCAACCGGGTGGGGGGTTCAGTGCATCAGCCAGGGCTCCCGGTATGGTCTGGAGTTCCTTGCCGGGGATAGGAACGGCATTCAACAAGGCCCTGGTATAAGGATGCAAGGGGTGTAGGAATATGTCTTCGAGGGTGGCTACCTCGCAGAGCCTGCCGGCGTACATAACCGCCAGCCGGTCGCAGACTTCAGCAGCCACTCCCAGGTTATGAGTAATGAAAAGAACAGAAGCCCCTCTGTCCGCCTTGATGCGTCGAAAGAGTTCCAGCATCTGTGCCTGGATAGTGACGTCAAGCGATGTAGTCGGCTCATCGGCGATGAGAAGTTCCGGAGAGCAGGCCAGTGCCATGGCAATCACTGCCCGCTGTTTCATCCCCCCGGAGAGTTCGTGAGGGTAGTGAGCAGCGACACGGGCCGCGTCGGGGATTTCTACATCTTTCAGCATCTTGACCGTGAGCAGGTTGGCCTCATCCTGTAGTCGCCAGAGAAGTCGCTTGAATAGCGGCATGCGGTTTAACAGGCGGGGCTCAACAGCATGGGGCTCCTCGGCTATCTTGTTGTAAAGCCTGCTCTGCCACTGCCAGAAAGGCCTCTTCACGCCGGCGGCGAGGCCATTTCCACCGCTGAGTAAGCTATCTACCCGTCTCTTCGCCTGGCGGCCCAGCTCCCGGCGCCGGTGAAGCAAGAAGACTTCGGAGATCTGATCACCGATGGTGTAGACGGGATTCAAAGCAGCCCCCGGCTCCTGGAAGACCATGGATATCTTGTTGCCCCGAATGGCCCTCATCCTATCTTCTCTCAATTTCAGCAGCTCGGTTTCACCGCCGCTATCCCTATCACGGAAGACGATGCTGCCCGATTCTATCTTGCCGGGGTAGGGAATAAGGCGGAGGATGGCCAGGGCGGTCATCGACTTTCCCGAACCGGTTTCACCCACTATCCCCAGCGTTTCCCCCTGCCTGATGTCCAGATCAAGGTCATTGATGGCGTGGACCACGCCCTCATAAGTGTAAAACCTGACTGTCAGGTCTCTTATCCTGATAAGGTCTCCCATCTTAGCGCCTCGCCAACCTGGGATCGAAAATATCTCTGAAGGCATCACCGAGCAGATTCCAGCCCAGCACAAAGAAGAGGATGAACAGGCCGGGAATAGTCACCGCGTACCAGTACTTCAACGGGTCACTCACTGGCCCCACGATCCAGTTACGGGCGAATGAAGTCAGTTGCCCCCAGTCGGCGTAGCCCTCGGGGGCGCCCAGGCCGAGAAAGCTCAGTGCTGCCGCTGACAGGACTACCGCCCCTATGTCCAGCGAAGCCATAATAAGGGTGGGGTAGATAGCGTTGGGCAACGCATGGCGGATTATGACCCTGGCGCTTGAGGCACCCAACCCGCGGGAAGCCTCGATGTAGTCCTCTTCACGCACCTGGAGTATGTCGCCGCGGATCAGCCGCGCGTAGGAAGGCCACCAGATCGCCGTAAGAGCAATCATAACACTTCTTAAGCTGGGCCCTATGGCAGCGACGATTGCCATGGCCAGAATGAGGGCTGGGAAGGCCAGGAAGATGTCGGTGATACGCATGATAACGTCGTCGAGAAGGCCACCGAAGTAGCCGGCCAGGCTACCCAATGCAATCCCTACGAGAATTGTGATGCCTATCACCACCAAAGCCACGCGAAAGGCAGAGCGGGTGCCCCAGACAACCCCGTAGAAGATATCGTACTGGCCCTCTGTGGTGCCGAAGACATGCTCTTCGCTGGGAGGCGTTGGTATCGCCGAGTAACCGTCGCGAGGTATCATATAGGCATCTCGATGACCTTCCGGGAGTGGAGCGATGAGAGGAGCGAAGATGGCGATGATGGTAAAGACGACGATGATTAGGATTCCCATAAGCGAAAGCGGATTCCTGACCAGCTGGCGTGCCGTAAATTTCCAGTCTGTCACTGTACTGCTCCTCCCAACCTAACTCGCGGGTCAACGCGGGTATAGAGTATATCCACCACCAGGTTGACCAGCACAAATAGTACAGCGTTAAACAGCGCGAAGCCCAGCACCGATGCTATGTCGAGGCGAACTGCCGACTGCCAGGCCCACCAGCCGATGCCCTTATAGGTGAAGATGGTCTCGGTGATAACCACACCATTTGCCAGCCCAGCGAACACGTAACCGGATACGGTTATCACCGGGATGAGGGCATTGCGGCGGGCGTGCTTATTGATCACCATCCTTTCAGCGAGCCCCTTGGCCCTGGCGGTGAGAATGTATCCCTTACCCAGAGCCTCCAGCATGCTGGAGCGCATCAGCCTCATAATAAAGGCCACGTTGACCACCGAGAGCGTGATTACCGGCAGGACCAGATGTCTTAAGGCGTCCAAAAGGACCGGCCCGTTAAGATTGAGGATGGCGTCGATAGTGTTAATATGAGTATAACGGACGAAGTCGGCGGAATTGACCACCATGTCCATCTGGATACTAAGCCGGCTTGGCGGCAGGACGCCGCGGAAATAGCCGTAGAAGATCATTATCAATACCAGCCCTAGCCAGAAGGTGGGCAGCGACCACCCGACGATGGCCATTACCCGTGTCCCGTGGTCAAGAGGCCTGTCTTTATGGGCGGCGGCGGTAGTACCGAGGAAGATGCCCAGCAGAATGATAAGCGGGCAAGCGAATATGGCTAGTTCCAGGGTAGCCGGCAGGAAAGTCCAGATAGCATCCCAGACGGGCATCCCAACCACCCTGGACCAGCCCAAATTGCCGCTGAACACCTGTCCAATCCAGTTGCCGTACTGTACGAAGAACGGCCTATCAAGGCCATATGTCTCGATGAGAGCCGGTATATCCGACATCTGCCTCGCGCTAGTGACATAAAGAGAGACACGCTCTATCGGCGAGAACATCATGGTAATACCGAAGATGAACAGGGTCACCCCGAAGAGCACCGGGATAAGAAGAAGCAGGCGCCGGATGATATAAGACCTGAGTTCCAAAGCAAACCTTTATACCACAGAGAGACCCCCGCTTGCAAGCGGGGGTCTCTCGACCTGTCTCAACAAGCTCAGCGAGAGCTCTGCAACGTCACTAGTCGCCTAACCACAGATAGCCATATTAAAGAAAAATGCATCAATGGAAAGGGAAGGCAGATCCTTATAGACGGTGAGGCCCTCAACTTCGTCCATCTCGTCAAAGTTAGTCGCCGGCACATAGACAAGGTCGGCATCGCCGTTGAGGAGCGCCAGTTTTCGGTTAGTCCATTCATCTACCCACTGAGTGATGATATAGTCAAACGGCGCCGGGTTTCCCCAGTAGTCATCGAATCTCTCCGCTTTGAACTGGATGCCGTGTTCCCACAGGTTCAGTTTCCACGGTCCGGTACCATTGGTCAGGTCGTAGAGTGCGGTGTCGCCAGCATCCTGAGGGTGCTTAACCCTGTCAATGTCTGCTTCAGTGCCGTCCCAGTCGCCCTGAGCGATGCACCACGACTTGTCGACAATCGAGGCCCATTGACCGCACAGGACCTGTAGGAAAGCTATCTGCCAGTAGGCACCAGACAGCTTAAACACAACCGAGTCGCCGTCAACTTCCACCGCAGCGTCAATAGCTGCAAAAGTAGTGTCATCCAAACCGTACACTTCTCCACCTATTAGCGGCTGGAAGAACATCCACTCAGGTCCACCCGGTCTGTCCTGTACCATCGCCCGCTCGAAGGTGTATTCAACATCTTCGGGGGTCAGGAGATCGCCATTGTGGAAGTGGACGCCCTCACGGATCTTGAAGCTCAATGTGAGATCCTCACTGTTTAACTCCCACTCGGTAGCCAAGACTGGCACGAAGTCGCCGGTGCTTTCGCCGTCATAGTATATGAGAGTCTCATAGATATAACCGACGTGCTGGCCGCTCATGGTGTCATAGATCCAGGCTGGATCAAGGGAGTCCATGTCTTGTCCGATAGTCTGCTCGACAAAGGTACCGGGGTTCTTGAATGGTATCGTACTCCCAGGATCTTGTGTCTTGCTCAAATCATAGACCCGTCCCGGATAAGAAGACTCACAGGGGTTGTAATAGAAGCCATCTATATGCCCGGTGAAGTAGCGTCTTGCTATCGGCTGGGCTAGCACGATACCAGGGGCATCGTCGTAATAACGCTCCTGTAGATAAGCGTAGTCAGCCGCTTGCTTCACAGGATCGGTCTCCTGAAAAGCCCCCGCGATCAGGGCGTCGAGCTCAGCAGAGCCGTAGCCCTGGAAGTGAGAGAAGGTACCATAGCTGGCCATAAAAGGAACGATGAAATTATCGGCGTGGGGGTAGTCGGGGAGCCAGCCTATCTGAAACAAGGGCATATCTCGAGTGCCGAAGATTTTACCCAGTATAGTCGGCCACGCCAGTGGCTGGATGCTGACCTGAAACTTCGGATTGACCTTGGCCAGGCCCTCGGCCAGCAGCTCGCAGGCGGTCTTACGCGGCAGGTTACCCGCGTTGTAGAGCAGGGTGAATTTGCATCCCTTCTCCCAGAGTTGCCCGTCCCAGGCAGCCTTTAAATGTTGCTCAGCCTTGGCCAGGTCATACTCGTACATCGGGGTATTGGGATCGTAACCGTAGAGGCCCTCAACGACCGGTGAGCCCCTCTGGACACCCTGGTCCTGCAGAGCATCGTGGATATAGGTAGTATAGTCAAAGGCATAGCAGCAGCCTATGCGTACGTCTAAGTCGGAGAAGAAGTCCGGCGGGATGCCCTCGCCGTCAAGTTGCCCACTGCCGATGTATAGGCTGCATGCTTCCTCCTCCTCTTCTTCCTCTGCGGGTGGAGTAGTACAGGCCGGCAATGCGACAAGAGCAAGGCATAACAAAGCAGCCAGGACTATCCAGCCCATTTTTGAAAGTCTTTTACTCAATTCTAACCTCCTTTACCTAATTTTCTTCGTTTCCTTCATCCACCCTACATCCGCTAGTTGTTGTTTAGATTCATTTAATGCTATTTCGCTGTTAAGTCGCCCTCCTTTCTAGTGTTTTGCCCACCGTTATTTGTCGCTACCACAATCCGCACTACAAAGTTCTTTTCCGTCCTTTGCACCCTTGTCGGATTCGCCCAAAATCTAGCTCTGCAAACTCTGCTTCGATAGGCATCACCCCCCCTTCTATAGTTTTGTTTTGTCTCTAACAATACACCACCAATGTTAAAATCCTGTTAAGTAGATTTAGAAAAGTCTAAAGAAAGGCGTCCTGCCCAGATTTTTTCACAATTTCATCGGCATCTACAACAAAGCCAACAAGGCGGGGATACAGATAGTAAGCGCCATCTGTGATATGAATTCACAATAGCAGCCTCACAAAAGTAAACCGCGCTCTTTCTCGAGAAGAAAGTCTACCCGCGCCTAGGCGCAGCTAGGGTAGATTCGTATGATAACCTGCATGTGCACATTTGTCAACAGAGCGCACTCGTTCAGTACTTTAGTGACACTGCTTTGCTGTCATTGTGAGGAGCAAGATTCCTCACTTTCGCTTCGGAGCAGGCTCCGCAATCTCTAAGGGAGGTTCGGCAGTTCAACTATAGCAGGCGCCATCTTTGCACTGAGATTGCCGCGCCCCGACAAATCCGGGCCCGCAATGACACAGAAGGTTATTATCCAATGTTACAAACATATGAAGTTCCACCCATCGATCTGAACCAAGTCATCCGTCCCGCCAGGGAGAAAGAATTTGAAGAGATTTTGCACCTGACTAGAATCGGTGTAGCACGGCCGTATAGCTATTCATGGACGCATCTGGGAAATCTGCACCATATTGGCATTGGGACCTGAGGCGATTCTGACGCTGGAAAAAGGCAATGATAGCTAGAACTCTCCGGATTTTCCCGCCTGAGATGGCACAAACCATCGTTTTCTGACTCCTTAACTCCACAGTATGTTTTGGATACGGCACCCTATTGATAATTCCTTTGCTAGTTATATAATAGCACTTTGAGGGTCATATACGTGTCAAGAGTCAGCATCTTTTTAATTACGGTAGCCTTAATTGCGGGGATGGTAGGCTATACTGGTGGTGAATCCTACGCCCTCAGTATCACCAGCACGGAAGGAGGCTCGGTCACCACGCCTGGAGAGGGGACTTTTGCCTATTATGAAGGAATGGTGGTCGACCTGTTGGCTGGGCTCGAGGCGGGCTATCGCTTTGTCAACTGGACTGGCGATGTGGGCACCATTGGCAATGTTAATGACGTCACAACCACCATCACCATAAACGACCACTACTCTATCACCGCCAACTTTGAGGAGGTCAACTTTATGGTCGCTGCAGCCTACTATCACACGGTCGGAGTTAACTCCGACGGCACCGTGGTTGCTGTGGGATACAGCTACCCCTACTATGGGCAGTGCAATGTCGATGGCTGGACGGACATGGTCCAGGTCGCCGCAAGTGAGAAACACACCGTGGGACTTAGATGGGACGGGACGGTGGTCGCTGTGGGATCGAATGGGCACGGGCGGTGTGACGTCCACGCCTGGCGGAATATCATCCAGGTCGCCGCAGGCTGGTATCACACGGTGGGGCTTGAGTTCGACGGTACTGTCGTCGCCGTGGGAGACAACAGGCGAGGGCAGTGCAATGTCGCCGCCTGGACGGACATCGTCCAGGTCGCCGCAGGCTACGCTCACACCTCGGGCCTTAGGGAAGACGGCACCGTGATCGCCGTGGGATACAACGACAAGGGGCAGTGCGATGTGGGCGGCTGGACGGACGTCGTCCAGGTCGCCGCAGGCGACTACCACACGGTGGGGGTTAAGACCGACGGCACCGTGGTCGCTGTGGGATACAACAACTACGGGCAGTGCGATGTCAGCGGCTGGACGGACATCGTCCAGGTCGCCGCAGGCGGCAGGCACACCGTGGGTCTTAGGTCCGACGGCACCGTGGTTGCCGTGGGCTCGAACTGGGCGGGGCAGCGCAATGTCGGCAGCTGGACGGACATCGTCCAGGTCGCCACAGGCTACCATCACACGGTGGGAGTTAAGTCCGACGGCACCGTGGTTGCCGTGGGATGGAACGACTTTGTGCAGTGCGAGGTCGGCAGCTGGGACCTGAATTGAACTTCCCCCGTACCTCCGCCCATAAAGGCGGATATACGGTCATATTGTCATTGCGAGGAGCAAGATTCTTCGCTAATGCTCGGAACAGGCCAGGCAATCCCTGAAGGGAGAATCCAAATCCTAAACAAATTCAAGAATCAAAGGTCAAAAATGGAAACGACAAATCAAGACCCAAAGTGTAGTGCGAGGCTTGAGCCTCGTGTCAGGGTGAGATTGCACGACCTTAAAAGGTCGCACTACGATTGTGTTTCGAGTTTAGACAATGAGATTGACACGCTTCGCTCGCATGTATGAAAACGCTGCCGTTTGTCAATGGGGTAGAGTTCTCAAACTATATTCTGCTCCTTTCATTCGTTATTCGTCACTCATCGCTCGAAGCCGTTTCACCGGATGCATGTATTCGCCCATTTCAGGGCATGAGCATCTTCCCGGAGGTGTCGCAATCAATGAACGAGCACAAAGTCTCTCATGCGAGCCTCGCGCATACCTCCTTGGTGACCAAAACTTTTCTCGGTGCCCTAGGTTCATGGTAAGGTTGACTACTCTTCAACACCGCGTAAGCAGCTTCTGCTAGGTGGCGCCGCAAAGCCCCAATAGCTTTAGCATGCCCTTTACTCTGGCGAATTCGCCGATAAAGCGTCACCACATGGTGACCGGTCATGCGATGCTGGCTAAGAACAATGGCATTAGCCGCTTCAGTAAGGGCCCATTTAAGATAATGATTGACATCAGATCTGGTCTTACCGTAGTACGTCTTGCCGCCCGAGGACTTTACTCTGGGTACTGCACCGCAATAGCTGGCCAGGTGTGGACCATCGCCAAAACGTGCTATGTTTCCGATCTCGAGGGCAATGAGGATTGCCAGTATAGCCCCTATGCCGGGTATGGACATAAGCAATTGCATCTCCGGGGTTACCTTTACAATCTGCCGGATACGCTCCTCAACCATGCTAATCTGCCGCTGCAATTGGTCGAGAAGTTTCAACTGCTCTTTAACCGAGTTCCTGGTCTCTGGTGGTAATTCTACCAGACGCTTCTCAATAAGATTCCGTCCTCGTACCCCAAAAAGGTCGCTTACCTCTTCGAAGGTAATGGCATATTTGGCGAATGTAGCATGGATGCGGTTTTTCAAGCCGGTACGAATGTGCACCAGAAAAATCCTCATCCGCACCAGCTCTCGTTGGTCTCGAAGTTCCCTTGGAGGAATCCAGACCGCAGGCACTGTACTGTTGATGGACAAAACGGCCAGCCCCCTGGCGTCAAGCTTATCAGTCTTATTAATATTGCCCATCATAAGTTTAGCCTTGCCAGCGTTGACCAGGGTGGGAATATGTCCGGCCTCTTCCATTTCATCAATCAACCAATACCAGTTCCCTACACTCTCTATCGCAATTTGACTAGCTGGAGGCAAACCCTTCAAAAAAGAGTGATAGCCTTCTCTGTCATGCTCCACCCGCTGTGCCGGTATAATCTCCCCGGCTTCGCTGATACCCGCAAATACCGAGTATTTCTTGTGGGCATCACATCCGATATAATATTTCATGCTGCAGTACCTCCTTCTTTGTTTTTTAGTATCCCTTATTGTAGGTGGTACCGCAGCGTTTTCATATAATCAATGACAGAAAGAATGCAAGACTCGCAATAACACTTGGTAATTGGTAATCAATCTCGTGCAAAAGTAATTGTTGCCCCAATCTGGATTTTTCAATATACTGACGGGGATGATGAAATGAAATCAGACAGGCAAATAACAAATCTCGTAATTACAGGTTTCTCAGGCACCGGCAAATCTCTGGTAGCCAAGGAGATAGGGCGGAGACTAAGCTGGGCTTTCGTGGATACCGATGATGAGATAGTTAAACAAGCTGGCAAACCTATCGCCCAGATTTTTGCCCAAGAAGGGGAGGCAAGGTTCAGGGAACTGGAGCGCGAAACAATCAGAAAAGCCTGCCAGCAAAGGCAGACAGTGATAGCTACTGGGGGCGGTGCCATAGTTGACCCGCGAAACTATGAATTGCTGGCCAAAACGGGGATAATTGTCTGTCTGGAGGCCAAACCCGAGACGATCTACGAGCGCTTATTCCATGAGGCTTCTTGCAGCCCTGGGACTGAGGTGCGCCCCCTTTTGACTGTCGATAATCCTCTGGAACGAATCAGGCAACTCAAAGTCTCCCGGCAGCCTTACTATGCCAGAGCGGATTGGACGATTGATACCGACGGCTTGAGCATCAATGAAGTAGCAGAAGAGGTTATGAGGGCGTGGAGATTGCTTCGTCGCACTCACCCTCACCTTAATCCTCTCCCATCAAGGGAGAGGAAATCAGGCTGGGGGCGAAAGACTGATGATGACGTTGCTTGCTTGGTAGAGACTGCCACTCAGAATTATCCTGTCTTCGTTGGCTATGGCCTATTGGAGAGACTGGGCGAAAAGATGAAGCAAGCTGGCTTATCCGGCGCAGCCATCATAATTAGCGACGAGAACGTCTTCTCTGTTTACGGCAGACGAGTCGAGGGAATCCTCAAAAACGCTGGCTTCGCGGTCAACTCATTCGTAGTGCCGCCGGGCGAAGAAACAAAAAGCATGGACTCCGCTATCAAGATTTATGATTTTCTTGTCGAGCATCGAACGGAGCGAGACGATATCATCGTCGCCTTGGGTGGGGGCGTGGTAGGTGACTTAGCGGGCTTTGTGGCGGCCACCTTTCTACGGGGCATGCCTTGGATACAAGTGCCGACCAGTCTGGTAGCCATGGTTGATGCCAGCATCGGGGGCAAGGTCGGGGTTAATCATCCTGAGGGGAAAAACCTTATCGGCGCCTTCTATCAGCCTAACCTGGTTCTGGCTGACCATCGGACTCTGACCACGCTGCCTCAGCGTGAGCTGACCTCAGGCTGGGCCGAGATTATTAAGCATGGCTTGATTTTGGATAAGGAGTTTTTTGAATTCCTGGAGACCAATGTTAATGGTCTAAAGAAACTGGAGCCAGAACTGCTTACCCGAGCTATTGCCCGTAGTGCCGCTATCAAAGCTCAAGTCGTCAGCCAGGATGAAAAGGAAAGGGAAGGGAAGCGCACTATTTTGAATTATGGACATACCATCGCTCATGGTCTGGAGGCGGCTACTGAGTATAAGCGCTTTCTTCATGGCGAAGCGGTAGCCATTGGCATGGTTGGAGCTGCTAAGCTCAGTCAGCGATTGGGTCTTTTGCCTTCAGCGGCGGTGGAGCGCCAACAAGACTTATTGCAGAAATTTGGCTTGCCCACGTCATTGCGAGCGAAGCGAGGCGATCTCAAGCTGAGCATTGGCGGAGTAACCAGGGCCATGGAACTGGATAAAAAAGTCAGGGCAAAGGCAATTCGCTGGGTACTGCTACAGGATGTTGGCAAAGCAGTAGTTCGTAGTGATGTGCCCCGGCAAGATGTGCTGGCTGTTCTTCGGGAACTAATGGAGCCTTGACTTGGTAGATGGATGCCTCGACAGATCAGATAAATTGAAGTCGCTGCTGATTTGGAACGGGAAGCAAGGGAAAATGATATAATTGGGAGGAAGAATATCAAGGAAGACATTATGAGTAGGGCAAGATTCATATACTGGCAAGATGATGACATGTGGCTCGGTTATCTGGAAGAATATCCAGACTATAT
>Ga0315555_1002575_pt1 | contig 12677 bp, 9 predicted proteins | sample SalMarSW160380MG_FD_202113 | JGI IMG/M metagenome (GOLD analysis project Ga0315555, IMG submission 202113) | Salt marsh sediment microbial communities from the Plum Island Ecosystem LTER, Massachusetts, United States - Salt Marsh Sediment SW1603-80 ...
GGATCCCGGTTTCAATCCGATGCGGACAGCTGGTACGTGACAGCGGTGGCCCAGTGGAACGTCTGGGACTGGGGGAAGACGTGGTGGGGGGTTAGTGAGAATAAGGCCAAGGTATTCCAGGCGAAGTGCGCCCTGGAGGAGATCAAGGATGGGGTGAGGCTCGAGGTCCAGGAGGCGTCCCTCCGCGTAACGGAGGCACGCAAGAACATCGAGGTGGCCGAGACGGCGGTGAGCCAGGCCGAGGAAAACTTCCGCATCAATGAAGAGCGCTATAAGGGACAGGTGGCCACCTCCACCGATGTGCTGGATGCCCTGACCCTCCTGGTCCAGGCCAAGACCAACTATTATAGGGCGCTCAGCGATTACAACATCGCCAAGGCCCGCCTGCAAAGGGCCATTGGCGGACGATGAGGAGGAGATAGTTGCATAAGATACCCGTGCGTAGAGACGGTTTTGATGCCACCTTTGCTCGGCACGTATGCCGCTGTCAGGAGGTTGTATGAATATCACGGTAAAAATGAGATTTGCCCTCGCGATACTGTTCGGCTTGCTCCTCGTGCTCAGCGCCGTTGCCTATTATAAGTACGGCGCATCCAAGGGGCAGAAGGTTATGAAGCCCTCGACGGTGCGGGTGGAGGTGCTGGAGGTCAAGCGTGAGCGCATCCCCGACGCCCTGATCTTTGCAGGAGACCTGGAGCCAAGGCTGCGGGCCACCATTACCGCCAAGGTATCGGGACTCCTTGAAAAGATGTATGTCCAAGAAGGGGATTACGTGAAGGAGGGGGTGATCCTGGCCAAGATCGAGCGGGACGACTACCTTCTCGCCGTCCAGGCGGCTGAGGCCACCGCGGCCGAGGCGGCGGCGAATCTGGACCTGGCCAAGAAGGACCATGAACGCTTCTCCCAGCTCATCGATAAAGGGGTCATCGCCCAGCAACGATACGATCAGGTCAAGGCCGCCTATCAATTGGCCCGGGCCCGCTATCAATCGACCCAGGCGGCCCTGAAACACGCCCGCAACCAGTTGGCCGATACCCTCATCAAGGCTCCCTTTGCGGGCTTTGTCACCGCCCGGCTCAAGGAGGAGGGTGAACAGGTCCGCGGCGGCCTGCCCGGCACCGAGGCCGCCGTATTGCAGATGGAGGATATCTCCCTCGTCAAGGCGACCGGTTATCTGCCCGAGCGGGAGATCAATGAGTTACAGGTAGGGATGGATGCCGACGTCAAGGTGGACGCTATCCCTGATAAGAGTTTTACGGGGAAGATCATGGTGGTAAACCCTCGGATCGACCCGACCACCCGCACCTTTCTGGTCAAGGTGGAGATCCCCAACGAGGACGTTGTCCTCAAGGGGAATATGTTTGCGCGGGTCACCATCGTCAAGGGGTACGGGGAGGCCCTCACCATCCCCCGGGAGGCGGTGCTCAGGGAGGAAGGGGTCTGGCTCTACCACTGCTTTGTCGTGAAGGATGGAACGGCACAGCGGAGGATCATCAAACCCGTGTTCACCCCCTTTGAGTATGTGGAGATTGAGGAGGGATTGAAGGAGGGGGAACAGGTAGTGATTAAGGGGCAAAACGTCTTGCAGGGTGGCGAGGCCGTGGAGATCATAAGGGAGGGCAATGAGGCTTCCTGAGTTCGGCGTCAAACGATCGATAACCACCATCATGATCTTTTTGGGGGTCGTGCTGCTCGGTGCCGTTGCGCTGGTCAAACTCCCGGTGGATATGCTCCCCGAGATCGAGCCTCCGGCCATCAGCGCCGTCACCGTGTATCCGGGGGCGGCGGCGGCGGATGTCGAGGACAAGGTCACCCGCATCATAGAGAATCAGCTGAGCATCGTCGATAACCTCGATACCATCACCTCCATCTCTGCGGAAAACCAATCCATCGTCACCTGTCGATTCGATTGGGGTACCAATCTGGATGAGGCATCCAACAACATCAGGGAACGCCTGGAGTTTGCCAAGCGGGATCTGCCCGACGATGCGGAAGTGCCGATGATCTTTAAGTTCAACACGGCGATGATGCCGATTTTGTTTATCGGCTTCACCGCCGACGAGAGCTACCCCCGCCTCTATCAGTTTGTCGATAAATATATCGCCGATCGCCTCAAGAATGTCCCGGGGGTGGGGGCCGTGCAGATTCTGGGCGGATTGGAACGCCAGATCAAGGTACAGCTCGATCGGGAGAGGACCCAGGCCTACGGCCTGTCCCTCCAGGGCATTGCCGACCGGATCAAGGCCGAACACCTCGACCTGCCCGCGGGCAAGATCAAGATGGGGAAGACCGAGTATCTCATCAGGGTGCTCGGTGAGTTTAAAGAGCCCTATGAGCTGAACAACATCATCGTAGGAGAGAGAAACGGCTCGCTGGTCTATCTGCGAGATGTGGCTCAGGTGGAGGATGCCCCGAAGGAAAAGACCATGTACGTCCGGGTGAACGGCAAGAAATCCATCTTGGTCATGGTGCAGAAGCAGTCCGGGACCAATACCGTGAACGTGGCCCGCACGGTGAAGGAAAAGCTGGAGGAACTCAGGGCCCTGTTCCCCAAGGATGTCGATTACTTCATCAGCACGGATGCGTCGCACGACATCCTGGTATCCATCAAAAACCTCTCCACGACCCTTTGGTGGGCCCTCCTGGCGGTCACCGCCGTGGTCCTCTTCTTTCTGCGCCGCTGGATGAACAGCCTCATCATCGTCCTCACCATACCCTGCTCCCTTATCATCTCCTTTGTGTTTATGTACCTGTTTGGTCTTACGATCAATGTCATCTCGCTGTCCAGCCTGATCATCGCCATGGGGATGGTGGTTGATAACTCCATCGTGGTCCTCGACAACATCACCAGACACGTCGATGAAGGGGAACGGCCCCGAGAGGCCGCTATCTTCGCCTCATCGGAGGTGGGGCTGGCCATCACTGCCTCCTCCCTGACCACCGTGGCCATCTTCATCCCCCTCATCTTTATGAAGGGGCTTACCGGGATCATGTTCAAAGACATGGCCATCGTGATCACCGTCACCATTATGGCCTCTCTGGTCACGGCCCTCACCTTGACCCCGCTTCTCTCTTCTCGGCTGCTGAGCAAACAGCGGGAGGAGCCAAAAAGCAGGGTCTGGCAAACCCTCATGCGAAAGTCGGAGCAGATCTTCTTAACGATGGAGGAATGGTACGGGAGCATCTTGGAGTGGGCCCTGCACCAGAGAAAGACCACCATTCTCATTGCGGCCCTCTTGTTTGTATGCAGTCTTGTCCTCCTGCGCCTTAATATTGTCGGATCGGAGTTTACACCCCAACAGGATTCCTCCTATATTAATGCCCAGATCGAATTTCCCGTGGGGACCAGGGTGGAGGAGACCGATAAGGCAATGCACACGATCGAGGGGATTTTCCGCCGGGAGGTGCCGGAGATGAGGGGATATTACGTCCGCAGCGGGGAGCGGGAGGGGAGCCTCGGACGGGCCTTCGGGAGCAAGATGGGGAGCCACATCGGCGCCGCAGGGATCAGGTTGGTGGATAAAAAGAGCCGCAAGAGATCCGCGCAGGAGATAGCTGCGGTGCTCCGCGCAAAGATCGCCGTGATCCCGGGCCTGCGCAAGCTCGGTGTAGGGACGCAGGAGTTCACGCAACGGATCCTGATGGGAGCGGGGAAACCGATCACGCTGGAGATCATGGGGCATGACCTGGAGCAACTCTCCGCCTTCGCCCTTACCGTACACGGGGTCTTGAAAGGCATACCAGGGGCGGCTGACGTCACTATCGATTATGATCCCGAAAAACCGGAGGTCCATATCAGCATCGATCGTGAGCGGGCCGCGAGCTTGGGACTGAGCGTGTACCACATAGCCCAGACCCTGCGGACCAACTTCTACGGGTATGAGGCCGCCAAATTCCGCGAGGCGGGGAGCGAATACGACATCTTCCTGCGCCTGAAGGAGCCCCAGCGAGAGCTGATTTGGGATATCGAGAATACCCCCATCATCCTGCCCAACGGCAGGCACATCGCGCTGAACAACATCGCCCGCCTAGAGGTGAGTTATGGGCCGGTGGAGATCTACCGCAAGAACCAGATGAGGGTCATCAGGGTGGAGGCCAATGTGGAAAAGGGGCACAAGCTCGGGGCGGTATCGAAGGAGCTCGATCAGGCCTTAGCGAAGCTCCCCACCCCCCCGGGGGTGATGACTGCCTGGGGGGGTGAGGTGGAGGAGCAGCGCAAATCGTTTCGTGACCTCTTCCTCCTCTTCGGCCTCGGGGTTATCCTGGTCTATATGGTGATGGCCTCACAGTTCGAATCCCTCCGCTACCCTTTTATCATCATGTTCTCCATCCCCTTCCTCTTCATCGGGGTCATCCTCTTTTTGCTGATCGGAAACGCTTCCTTCAGCCTCATTTCTCTCATCGGACTGATCATGCTGGTGGGGATCGTGGTGAACAACGGGATCGTATTGGTGGATTATATCAATATCTTACGGGCCCGGGGGGTGGGATTGCTTGAGGCCATCAAGACCGGCGGGCGCCGCCGGCTCCGGCCTGTCTTGATGACCGCCCTGACCACCATGGGAGGGGTCTTCCCCATGATCATCAGCCGCGGGGAGGGGTCCGAGTCGTGGAGGCCGCTCGGATTGACTGTGTTTGGAGGGTTGCTGACCTCCACCCTCATCACCCTCGTCTTTGTTCCTACCCTTTACTATATTTTGGAGCGCAGGAGGGAGGCGAAGGTGCAATGATGGATATGGTCATGATCGTCTACAATCAGGCCATCGACGAGGAAGTAGCGGAGCTGTTGAAAAAAGTGGGGATCGACCGCTACACCAAGTGGCAGCGGGTGTTGGGGAAGGGGGAGGACAGCAATCCTCGTCTCGACACAACGGTGTGGCCCGGGGCGAATATGGTGCTGGGCCTCGTCATCAAGGAGAAGAGGAAGCTTCAGCGGCTGATCAAGGGGCTCAAGGAGCTCGATGCCGAGGTAGGTGACAAGGGGTTTTTCGCCTTTCGGTGGCCGGTGGAGCGGATTGTCTGAATATGCGGTGTCTTGGCAGTCCGTATATCCCTCCTTCCCTTGAAATCAATTACCTGGAAAATAGATTTCAAATCCCCCCATCCCCCCTTTGCTAAAGGGGGGATGGGGGGATTTTCCTCGCCTTGGTGGGATTCGCGGGTGATGCTCCTTCATGCCGCTGGAGGTAACCCTTTGGTCAGAGGTGGCTCCTTATCCAATGGATTGCCCTCTGATACCTCTCAGCAGACCAACCTGGAAGATAACTTAATAGCGATATCTATACCTTACCTTGATGAACATCACAAAAGGGCCGAAGAGATCCCAAAGATCAAAAAGCCGTGATATGCTGCACGAGCGGCAGCTGGCCTGCTTTAGCCACCCTTTATTTAAGGGTGCTGGGTTTCAAGACCACAATGGCCCTGACCATGTAATCCAGGCGTGTGAATAGGGGGGCTACCCGGTTGGACAACGCGAAAAAAAGCGAGATGGCTTACGAAGGATTTTTCTCTTTCCTCCTCACATAGAAGAACAGGATAATCCCGCTGATGATCATCAGAGCGGAGAGCAGCTGTCCCATGGTCAGGGGACCGAGGATAAATCCGAGCTGTTGGTCCGGCTCCCTGAAGAACTCCACAAAAAACCGGAAGATCCCATACGCAAAAAGAAATACGGCCAATAGCCCGCCGCTGGGGAGTTTTTTGTCCTTCAGAAACCAGAGGATGATAAAGAGAACGCCTCCTTCCAGCGCGCTTTCATAGAGTTGGGAGGGGTGGCGGGGAAGAGGTCCTCCTTTTGGAAAGATCATCCCCCAGGGGACGCTGGTGACGCGGCCATAGAGCTCGCCGTTGATGAAATTGCCGATTCTCCCTAACCCCAAGCCGATGGGGGCGGTGACGATGAAGAGGTCAGCAATCTTCCAGAAAGACTTTTTATGTCTCCAGGAAAAAACAATGCCGACGATGAGCACACCCAACAACCCTCCGTGAAACGACATACCGCCATGCCAGATAGCAAAGATCTCTAGGGGAGCTTTGAGATACAGCGGCAGGTTGTAGAACAGGATATAACCCAATCGTCCTCCGATGATTAATCCTATGATGATATAAACATAGAGATTTTCCACTTCCTGCCTTGAAATCCCAAATGACTTTTTCCGCATCTGGTAGCGGACGAGGAGATAGGAGGCGATGAATCCGAAGACATACATCAATCCGTACCATCCTACGTGAAAGGGGCCGAGTTTAATCAGGACCGGATCAATATGGACGGTCATCTTTTTCTCCTGTTGTATTCATCTATTTTTAGTGCATTGAAGGCATAGCAGAATGCTCACGGCGATCGTAGGGTGATAATCGTCCTGGTTTTTTCTTCCCTGATATCAGTTTCGAGGGGCAGGAAGTGATTGATGACCCAGAGGTTGGTCCTCAGGTGCTCGGTGATCCGGGTGACGGATATCCTCGATTCCCCCCCTGCGGCGGCGAGGAAGGGGAGGATCTGATCCCCCATCCACTCGTCGAGGGCGGCGGCCCCTGACTCCACCTGCCTGAGGAGGGCAACTGCCCCCTCTTCCCCCACCTCCTCTGCCCGCTTGCCTCGGGCACCCAGGGCGTTGGCGCCGAGGCAGGTATGTTCCGCCAGGGCCCAGAGATCGATGCCCGAGCCGGGGGATGCTGTCGGTCCGTATTCGACCTCGATCTCAACGGGAAGGCCTGCTTTCTTCAGGATTGCCATCGCGCCCTCTCGCTGGCGCTCGGCAACCCCCCGTTGCCGCAAGGCGTCCGAGGCATGGGCCCTCCCCCGAATCAGGTGGATCGTCCCCGGCTCCAGGAGTTCGAGGGGCGTAAGCGCACCCCCGGTGAACTCAACCGAGACCTCGCCGCCCCCCCGAGGGTAATAACCCCGCTTGATCGTTGTCACCTCACCCTTGTAACCCATCCGCGCCACGGCCGGGAGGGTCACGTGCGTTACATAACCAACGGTCGGCGCCCAGGGGACGTCGGTCCCCCCGGTGATCCTGAGCCGGCAGGGGGCGGATGCCGTGCATGCCGGCAGCATCACGCTCTGCAAGATCAACCCAATGGCCCCGGCCGTGCCCACATCAATACGCAGGATTCCTCCCGCAATCCGGCCGGGTTTGAAGGTTACCTCCTCAGATCCCACGTGAATACCCGCGACCTCGGCATGACACAGCGCGGCCACGGCCTGCACGCCGGCCAGGTGTTGGGGGCGCAGCCCCGGTTTTGGCCTCCCCTTTCTGATATGCCGGATCCTGCACGGGGTCCCCAGGTAGGCGGCCAGGGCCACGGCGGTGCGCAGGATTTGGCCGCCACCCTCGCCGTATGAGCCGTCGACCTCGATCACTCGTAGATCCAATCCTGGCCCCGGTGCCTGAGCATCTCCACGAAGCTCTCCAACCGCAAGCGGGTGCGGGCGTCGAGGGGGGCAGGTCTATCCCCCTCGATGGTCAGGATGGGGATCTTGATCTCCTGGCGCAGGATGATGTCCTGGACCTGGCGGAAACAAAAGGACTGGACATAGTGGATGAGCCCGTCGATGCGTCGTGCGCGTATTTCCCTTGTGATGTCTTCCAGACGGGTGAAGATGGAGTAGGGGTAGGTGTAGAGGAGGTACTGCTCTACGATATCCGTAGTCTCGAAGGGCATGCTGAATTGACGCTGTATCTCGTTGAAGACCACCCTGGCCCCCAATTCCTCCACACGCTCGTAGAGATCGGTGAAGATGGGGGGGACGCCGAGATATCCCAGGCGGACGCCGTCGGGCATGGGCTGCCGTTTCTTGGTATCGGTGAGAAAGCGGTCTACTTCCCCCTCAAAGACCTCCCAGTCGCCATTCATGTCGCTGGTGCTCACCAAAAAGAGGTGGTTTTCCGATCCGGTGACCACCCCCTCCTGCCAGGTGAGGCGGTCTATCTCATGGACCTTACGCCTGACCCGATCGAGGATCTCTTTGGTCTCCCGCACCTGGGCCTCGGTGACTGTGAAGTGCTCCATCATCCGTTCAATCTGCAGGGCGAGCAGGTGGCGGTCGCCGTCGTAGGGGTAGGCAAAGGGGAAGATCCGCACCCCTGCCGTCTGGAGGACCTCCATGAGGGCGTGGGTGTTGCTGCAGTCCCCCTGGGTGACTGCTACCACCTCCCGGATCCCCTCTGCCAGAGTGGCACCGTAGATCCCCTTGATCCACCCGCAGATATTCCGGGGAAAGCCCAGGGCCTCGGCCTTGGCCAGGAAAGCCTCTCGCTGGGGGCTGGTGATGAAGCAGTTATTCAGGTCGCAGGGGGTCTTGCCGGCGGCGAAGATGACCTCCATGGGGATGGTGGTGGTGAGGCCTATCCGCTGCTTCTCCCCTTGTTTCATGCCGCCGCAAGCCCCTTGTCTCTGCGCCACAGGAGCATATCGACGAAGGCCTCGAGTAAGGTCTGGGTCCTGGACTCCACGTCCTGTTCGTCCAGGGTCAGGGTCAGGACGGGGATGCGGTAATCTTTGCTCACCTGCTTGAGGACGGCGGCGGCGGTGGTCTCGGGCATACAGGCGAAGGGCATGAGGTGGACCACCCCGTCATAGCCTTCTTTGGCCCGGACAATGGTCTCGCCGACGGAGCAATTGCATTCCGCCCCCACGTCATATCCTAGGTATTCCTCGGCTGCCTCATAGAAGCGCAGGCGCTCTCGTCGCTGCTCCCTCCCTATCCCGAGGCTGCGGTTGATGTGGGTGCTGAACCAGGAACTTCTGGTAACCGCCACCCCCAGCTCCCCCAGGCGCTGTTCCACCCCGCCGTTGATCTCCGGGTCCATGACCGTATAGAGCTCGCCCACTATGGCCACCCGGGGAGGGCGGCGTTCAGGGTCCTGCTCGGTTTCTCGAATAATCCGCTCCCCTTCTCGCACCGCCTCTGTGATCTCACCCCCTCCCTTGGCTTTGTCGAGGAGCTGCAGGGCATGGTGCAGGTTTCGCTGAGTGTTTCCCATGATCGCCTCCCGGGCCCGCACCTGTAAGGCTATCTGCTCGAGGTGTTCGGTGGCCAGCATCTTGCGCCACCCGATATAGAGGGCATAAGGAAATGTCAGGTAGTTTTTGGGGGTGAGCTCCCTGCGCAGGGGTTTGGTCTCCTCATGGTTTTTCATCAACGCCGCCCACGTCAGGCGCGAGGGAATGGTGAGCCACCGATAGTGCAGTCCCAGGTCCTTCAAGATGACCTGGTGGACCAGGTCATAGAGTCCGAGCCGGCAAGGCGGGCCGCTGCCCACCATGACGATGGTATCGGCGCCCCGCTGCAGGGCCTCGATGAAGTTGCCCAGGATTACCTTGAAGGGGAGACAGATGCACTCATTGGAGTTCTTTACCCCCAGGGCGAGGGTCTTGCGACTGGTGAGGGGGGGTACGAGATAGGGAATCCCCGCGGTTTCGGCAATGGCCTTGCAGAAGATGTGCATGGTGCCGAGGCGGGGAAAGGTGACCTTCATTCATTTTATCCCGCTGCGGCCTTCCCCCTTTTGCCCTTGTTGAGCTGGTATTCTTCCCAGGCGGCGTCGGCCAGGGGCTTGAAGCGGCGGGAATAATCGTCTATTCGGTCCGCCAACTCGGTAAAGAGCACCTCGGCTTCGGGATGGGTAAAGCGGCAGGCGTGGTTGAGGGCTATATCTCTCCCCTGCGCCGGCTCATCGATGAGCATACAAGGGCGGAAGTGGTTGTCGGTCCAGGGCTGGCGGGAACGGATTTCCCGAAAGAGGGGGGAGTTGAGCGTCTCCAGGAGGGATTTTTCCTTGATGTTGTCCGAGGCGAAGTGGCAGAAGACGCACGGTTCGACATCGCCGCTGGCGGTGATGTGCAGGTACTTCCTCCCTCCGGCGATACAGCCGTTGGTCAGGTGTCCGTCGTTCCAGAAGTCCACAAAGAGCATCGGTTCGGTGGCGCGGAAGTGTTGGAACCGCTGCCTCATATAGTCACGCTGTTCAGGGGTGGACATCAGCTCCATGTCCGGCACCTTTCCGACCGGTACATAGTGAAAGTTCCACATCAGGATGCACCCCTTCTCAATAAGAAAATCGATGAATTCGTCGCTCCCCAGGATCTCGGTGTTCTCCCGGGTCTGGGTGGTGGATACGGCGAACAACAGGCCGGCCTCTCTGAGCATATCCATCACCTTCATGCAGTGCTGAAAGTGTCCCTTGCCCCTCCTCTTGTCGGTCTGCTCCTCGAAGCCCTCCAGGCTGATGGATGGTATGGCGTTGCCCACCGCAGCGAGTTTGTCAACCATCTCTTGATCGATCTGCCGGGCATTGGTGTAGATCTGGAAGGCGACATCCCCATGTTTCTCAAAGAGCGAGAAGAGGTCTTTCCGCAGAAAGGGCTCTCCGCCGGTAAGCAAGATGAGGTAGATCCCCATTTCCTTTGCCTCGGTAATGACCCGATCCATGACCTCCAACGGAAGGTCTTTATCGCGGGGGTAGTATGCCGAATAACAGCCGTAGCAGTTCAGGTCACAGCGCATGGTAGGGCTGATGAGGAGCGTATCGGGGGGGTAGGTACCGGTGCGCTGCTCAAATTCCTTGCGCTTGTTGGTACCCACGAGGAGCTGGTTGATAATGAAATTCTGGATTATCTTGTGGCGGTGCAGGGGGTTGGTTCCCTTTGACACCCTTCTGGCTATCTGCAACCCGGGGTGTCCCTCGCGAAAGAGTTCCCTGATCCAGCGTATTTTCTCTTTATATGATCCTTTTTGCGGGATTACCTCCGCCAGATAGGTGATCTTGACGAGCTGCTCATCGGATATGCTGGCCAGCAGTAAGAGGGCCGTGGAGGCGAACTTGACGAGCGTAAAGTCTCTTATTTTATTATAGGTTCCCATAATCCCTCCAAAAGAATTCCTGCAAAAAGGTCCGGCAGACCACCCACGTATCCCCCACCGATTGAAAGCGGCTTGAGGGTCTTCCATCAATATAATACGTGGTAACTGGGATTTCTACCACAGTATGCCCTCTTTTGCAAGCCTTAAGCAGCAGCTTCCAGCTCCCCCTCGTACCTCGCGGCGCCCAGCGTCAGCCCCTGCAAGACCTCGGCCGTGATGAGGCGATAGCCGGACTGGGTGTCGGTGAGGGGGTGCCGATCATGTTGGATACGGCCTTTGCACCCACTCATAGAAAATACCATTTCTCACATAATGGTTCAATGGTCCGAGATTTCAAAACTTCAAGGACGACTTGAAGATCGCAGGGCCACAATGCCCTTGAGCTTGCCCTCATACCGTGGTAGTTTTACGTCAATGATGAAAATCTTACTGACAAACCCGGCCACCATCGGAGGATTTAGGGCGATAGGGCTCCATTTCCCTCCCATGGGGCTCTTCTATCTCGGGGCCTACTTAGAACGGGAAGGGTACCACGTCGAAATCAGGGACTTCTGCAACGCCGGAGAAAGCCCCGACTATTCCCATTACGATCTCGTGGGCATCTCCACCGATACCACCCGCCACCTCAAGGCCATGCGGATCGCCCGCCAGGCCAAAGAGGCGGGTTGTACCGTGGTCATGGGAGGGGCCCACCCCTGCTACATCGCAGAGGAGATCCTCGCCAGCCCCTGGGTGGACTTCATCGTCCACGGGGAGGGGGAGATGATCCTGCTGGAGCTGGTCAGAGACCTGGAGAGAGGGGGAAAGGATTGGGAAGAGGTACAAGGACTCAGTTTCCTACGGGACGAGGAGGTGGTCAGGACTCCCTCACGTCCCGTTATCCAGGACCTCGACACCCTGCCGCTGCCCGCCCGCCATCTGATAGATATGGACCTTTATCGCAGGACCAAATTCGGGGAGCGTCCCATCACCCCGGTGTTCACCAGCAGGGGCTGCCCGGCAAACTGCAACTTTTGTTCCTCGTCCAGTTTTTTCGGGCGCAGGTGGAGGGCCAGGAGTGCGGATTCAGTGGTAGAGGAATTAGAGGAACTCCACAACAAATATGGTTTTGGTGCGGTGGCCTTCGTCGACGACAATTTCACCCTCTCTCCCGAGAGGGTGGTGGCTATCTCGGAAGGGATCATTAGAAAAGGGCTTGATCTCTGGTGGTGGAACATGTCGCGGGCAGAGAACATCGTGAAGAACGAGGAGATGCTCAAGGTGATGAAGAGGGCGGGGGCCAAGACCATCTACATCGGAGTGGAAAGCGCCAACCCCCAGACCCTCTCCGCGCTGGGGAAGAAGCTGGACCTCGATACGGTAATCAAGGCCGTAGAGCTACTCAAGAAACACGGCTTTGAGATATTCGCCAGCTACATCTTGGGGAGCCCCCGGGATAACGCGCGTGCAATCCATGAGACTATCCGCTTCGCCAAGCGCTTGGACACCAACATTGCCCAGTTCTCCATTCTCACCCCCTACCCCGGCACCGCCCTCTATGAGGAATTGAAGGGGCGGATCTGGACCCGACACTGGCCCTTCTATGATTCTCAGCACCTGGTCTATCGGCACGGACGCATCTCCTTCATGCGCATGGAATGGTTGCTCTTGAAGGCCAACTTCCTCTACTATACCCGTTCCAAAAAGGCGATGCAGGACGTGTGGCAATTGGCCAAGCGGCATAAACTGGGATTAGGGACCGTCTTTACCTTTATAAAAGACTACTTCTGGGGTAAGTAACGATGCAGGCACGGGGGCGGCTCAACAGGTT
>Ga0315555_1002579_pt1 | contig 12666 bp, 9 predicted proteins | sample SalMarSW160380MG_FD_202113 | JGI IMG/M metagenome (GOLD analysis project Ga0315555, IMG submission 202113) | Salt marsh sediment microbial communities from the Plum Island Ecosystem LTER, Massachusetts, United States - Salt Marsh Sediment SW1603-80 ...
TTTGGGAAATTCTCGATATTTGCGGTTTGAAGACCTGGAGGTATGGCAAAAAGCAGCCAGATTAAGTGCTGAAATATATCGAAAATTAAAGATTCTACGAGATTATAGTTTCAGAGATCATATTACCAAAACTGGTTTATCAATTTCCTGCAATATTGCAGAAGGATTTGAACGGGAGACACATAAAGAATTCATTGTTTTTCTTTCTTATGCTAAGGGCTCCTGTGGTGAGTTACGCTCACAGATTCATATTGGTATTGACATCAATTACATCGATTCAAAAACCGGCAAAGAATGGATAGATGAAACCATTAAGATATCATCCATGTTAAGCAATCTAATCAAAACGCGTCGTTCATTTTTACAAAGCTCCCAAAGGTAATCATCTGATGCCAAATTAATGGTATTAACAAAGTAATATTTTCCATTATCCCTTATCCCTTTGAAATCGTGGATGATTTCATCTCCGTCAATAGCCAGCTTGTCCGCCTACTGGCGGGGATACGCCTTCCGGCTGATAGACGAGACGACGGGAAGGAGTCTGGTCCGTCGCGGGAAGCCCTTATCCTTTATCCGTTATCCCTTTTCCGTCGTCGTTTATCCTTTCCCCTTTCCCCCCTCCCGTCTTCACTGATTCAAACATTCAGAAAAAGTAACGTGATAAAATATCATATTTTGCTTAATCTATTCTATTTTGTAAATTAACTGAAGGAAACGGACTGAACTTTTAGGCCTCCATCGGATTAAAATAAAATTGAACCAACAGGAAAAACATCATGAATGAAAAGATTCTGGTGGTGGAAGACGACTTAAATACACTGGAGGGATTGGCAGAAATTCTGACCCATGAAGATTTTCAGGTTGCGAAAGCCAAGAATGGGCGGACCGCTCTGGATGAAATAAAAAAAGGCGGCTTCAACCTGGTTCTAATTGATTACCTGCTGCCGGATAAAGATGGTCTGGAGGTTTCCAGGATAATACTGAATCAATTCCCGGAGGTCAAAATAATTATGATGACCGCATTCGGTTCGGTAAAGAATGCGGTGGAAGCCATGAAAATGGGCATTTATGATTATTTAACCAAACCCATAGATCTGGATGAACTGCTCATCGTCATCGGTCGGGCCATCAAGGAGCAGCAACTGATTTATGAAAATATCGACCTTCGTGACAAGCTTCAGCAGACCTACAGTTTTGAAAATATTATCGGCGTCAGTGGCAAAATGCAGGAAATATTCAAGAAGATTCTGAAGGTGGCGGTTAGCGACGCCACTATCCTGATCCGGGGGGACAGCGGTACCGGCAAAGAACTCATTGCCCGGGCCATTCATTTTCAGAGCAACCGAAAGAACCACCCGCTGGTGGAGATCAATTGCCCCTCCATTCCCGAAACCCTGCTGGAAAGTGAGCTGTTCGGCCATGAGAAGGGGGCTTTTACCGGTGCCTATAAATCCAAAAAAGGGAAATTTGAAATTGCGCATAAAGGTTCTATCTTTCTGGATGAAATTGCTGAATTGCCCCTGGGTGTGCAGGCCAAGCTGTTACGGGTTTTGCAGGATCGCAAATTCACCCGGGTAGGGGGGGTAGACAATATTGAAGTGGATGTACGGCTGATTACCGCCACTAATAAAAATCTGGAACAGGCCATGGAAAAGGGACTTTTCAGGGAAGATCTCTATTACCGCCTGAATGTAATCCCCATTTTTATTCCTCCCCTGCGGGACCGGCCTGAAGATATCGGACCTCTGATCGATCATTTTATCAAGAAATATGCCGACAAAAATAACAAGGAAGTCACCGGTATTTCATCTGAGGCCATGGATGTTTTATTGCAGTATCCCTGGCCGGGGAATATCCGGGAGCTGGAAAACACCATTGAAAATGCAATTGTGATGAGCGAGGGAAATAAAATTGCCGTTGGCGATCTTCCCGGATATCTGCAGGCCCGAAAACCGGCGGATAAGTCTTCCTCTGTCGGTATATCTGCGGTGCTTCAGGACAGCGTTGGAGCCGCTTTCAAAGATCAGTTGCAGATGTGTGAGCGTGAAATTATCCGCCGGGCACTGGATGATGCCAATGGCAATAAAACTCATGCGGCCCGCCGGCTGGGATTTTCCCTGAGAACACTGCGCAATAAACTTCAGAAATTTAAACTCCAGTCTGAAGAATAAAAACAAGGCTCAGAGGAAAAGGCTAAAGGCTTTCTCAATATCTTCTGCCCACTGTTTATCTTTGTCCACGAATTTCACAAATTAGCACGAATTGAAAGATTTATTTATTCCATTATTTTTGATTCTTTTTTGTTTCCCTACTGTTTTATGTTTTTAATTATTCCTTAATCCTTCATCCTTAATCTTGTTTTTCTGCAGACTGCCAACTGGCGACTGCCGACTGCCAACTTGTTTCCCCTTTTCCCTTCTCCTTTCTCTGAGAATAGCCAAAAATTGCATATCACTGCCTGGCATGCGGGGCAATTGAACACCTTGGATTAAAGTATTGATATCTTATAAAGTTAATTAATATTTTTACGATATTATAGAGAGTGTAAAATGGAATTGACGTTTTTATCGAGCTGATGGATTAATGAATGTTATCAAAACTTGAAACAGCGGTTTGTCAGATTAAAACGCTGCCGGTGCATGGTATGCTGGCGCAGGAAATTGTCCGGGTGTGCAATCGGAAAGTTCCGGATATTTCCCGGTTTTTAAAGCTGGTATCAAGCGATCAGGCTCTGTCTGCACAGATTTTGCGCCTGGCCAATACCAGTTTTTATAATTTCCCTCGCGCCATCATATCGCTGGACCGGGCAGTGGTAGTGATGGGATTTGACCTGGTAAAGGATATCGCCTTTTCCCTGTCCGTAAAAAGCCTCTTTACGAATACTCTGGCAGAACTGCGCGATATGGCTGATACATTCTGGAAACATTCACTTTATACAGCGGTGATATTGAAAGTACTGGCAGAAAATTATGATTCCGAAAATCAGGATTTACTCTATTACAGCGGTTTATTGCATGATTGCGGGAAAATGGTGATCCTGCAGCTTCTGGGTAGGGAATACAGTATTCTTATGGAAAAAAGCGTACAGGAAGATAAAAATCTGCGCGAACTGGAAAAAACTTTCCTGGGATATGATCACGCTGAAATGGGAGCTGATTTGCTTGAGAAATGGCACCTCCCGGAACATATGGTGATCCTGACACGCTTTCATCATATACCGGCAGAATATAAATCCGGAGAAAAGGTGGATTTCTGGATCCGACTTATGTATCTTGGTAACCTGATATCTCATTTCGTTGAGAGGGGATTGATAAATTATGATGACCTGGTAAAACTGGATCCGGATTATGAAGATTTTTTTCCCCTTAGTGAAAAGGATTTTCGTAAATTACTGCGATCGATTCAGAAGGAAATTAACGAACACCGGCAGGTTTTAAATTTTATGGAAACGAAACAGACATGAATCATCAGGAAGACATCCTGCGGAATTTTGATTCCGTTCTTACTTCCATCAAGAAAATGGAAGAAAGCGCTGCGGTTTTTACTGAATTGAATAGAATATCGTCAGAATTGAGTTCCCTGAAGGATTTTATTCAACAGGGATTGGAAAATCTGAACACCAGTTACGATTCTTTTACCCACAGTATAAGTACCTTTTCGGAAATTATTGAGTTCCAGAAAAAAATACTGAATTATAAGAGCACGGATAAAACGGTGGCGGAAATTTTCGGCTTTTTAAAAGCGCACATTCCTTATGATGATGCATTCATGATTTATAAATTGAAAGAAGAAGATCCCTCCTATGAAATCATTTCCTCCGACCGGGAACGGCTTGAAGGATATAGAAAATTTGTTACGTCATCTAAAATAGAGCACTTTCTGTCCCTTTTTCAAAATAATGATTTGTCTCACCTCATACAGAACAGCGGGGATTTTTATCCCGATACCATTGATTGGACGCAGTTGAAGGCTAAGTCGGTTATTGTTTTCTCTCTCAAAGTAAGGGGGCATTTATTTGGATTGGGATTTCTGGTAAGGCGAAACCAGCCATTCGAATTGAATGATCTTTCGCTGGTGAATGTGATGAATATTATGGTTGCACTCCTGATCTATCACAGTTTTTATTTTGCCTGGGTGAAATCAAGGTTGATTCAGCAGGCGAGGCAACTCAAAATACTGGATGACGTCAAATTCGCCGACTTTTTTGAAAAAGGTCCCATTTTTCTGTTTACGCTGGATTCCCGGGCGGTGATATTACATGCCAATACGTCGGCACTTAAGTTTCTGGAAAATTCAGGTGATTCGGTTATTGGAGAGGATTTCTTGGAACTTATACCACCGAACCATCGCGCATCCATTAAAAAATTTCTGAGCGAAAATAAAGATAAACGTCCGGGAATTTTTCAGTCCCCCATGCTGACTCGCAACGATCAGTCGCCCATCATGGAATTTATTGTCAGTCCGGTACGTGTGGGTAAGGAGACGGATTTAAAGCTGGTGATGGCTGCTGAAGTTACCGAAACCTATCACAGGGGAACCATTCGAAGAAGGAATGAAGTGCTGGATGAAATAGATCAATTTTCCCGCATACTGGTTACCCAGTTTAACAATCTGTTGACCACTATTTTACCGACCATCAATACCGTCAGATCGTCTCTTCCGGCCATGGATCCGCACCAGCAGCAACTGGAATCTGTTGAGGTGGCGGCCAAACGGTCGGCCAATCTGGTTCAGAAATTTCTCAATTATGATGTGGAAACCCAGGATTCTCCTGAAGAGGGCAATCTGAATAAAATTTTAAATACCTATTTAAGAGCGGCCAGGAAAAATATTCCGTCTCACATCACGGTTAAAATGGAACCGGATTCTGCCATAAAGAATACCCGCCTGTATCCCTTAAAAATCCGGAGGGTGCTGGACATCCTGGTAAGCAACAGTGTTGTAGCCCTGCAGGGCCGGGATAATCCTGCCATTATCTTATCCACCTCGTTCCTTCACCATGATAAAGACGGGCTGATAAATCATAAGCCGTTTTACCTGAAGAAGGGTGACTATATTGAACTGTGCGTGTGGGATAACGGCATTGGTATCCCCGAGAAGAGCATAACCGAGGTTTTGAAACCATTTTATTCCACCCGTATTAAAAATGAAGGCGTGGGACTGGAATTGTTTATTGCCTATAATCTGGTAAAAGATATGAAAGGCGCTATATTTATGGATAGCGAGGTGGAAAAGTTTACGGCTGCGCATGTATATCTGCCTTTCAAGGAGGAAAAATCCATGACGACCCGTACCATTGAAGTTGAGAAACCCCAGCCGCAAATTCAACCGAAAAAAGCCACAGTGCTGGTAGTGGATGATGAATATAATATTCGCAGCATGATGAAGGAAATCATGGAAATGTCCGGTTTTAAGGTGTTTACCGCAGGAAACGGGAGAGACGGTATTGATATTTATCAGAGGTACAAAAGCGATATCGATTTGATTATCATGGATATGGTAATGCCGGTGATGGACGGCCGGGCTGCCTTTAATGAGATCCGCAAGATTAATCCCGATCAGAAGATATTCATCATCAGCGGGTACACACAGCGTGAAGATCTGGAGGATATTCTGGATAACGGTGCTGTTGGATTTCTGCGTAAGCCATTCCAGGTCAAGGAGATTGTGGAGAAGGTGCAGGAAATTTTAAAGACAAAAAATTGATAATCCCGCGTCGTTATTCACAGTTTTGCCATTCCTTCTTATAATTAGAATACCTTCCCTACGCAGGTCGCATCTATTTCAATGAGTAAAATTTTTTCCAACAACCATTATCATAATTGTGAAACCCCTCATCAGATACATAATTATTGCTTATTTTTCTGCGACACCTTTTCATTTGTTTCATGAATGGTTAGTTAAATTTTAAACTTGCACGTGTCAGTGTATCGGTTTTTAATTAAAATCGACCTTCAGAAAAAATCTGCAGAAATTCCGGCGCACCGAGCGTAAAAATTCTTTCTGTCTGAGCCCGCACTCAGTAGATGCAAAATAACTGTGATCACTATTTGACCATTGAGTGCGGGCGAGTTTAAGAATTTTAGCGAGGCGCAACGCTGAATTTCCAGATTTTTTCTGACAGTCTTGATTTTTTGGTTCTTTTGCATCAAGGCAAAAGAACATATAAAAAACCATTAAAAATAGTAATTACTTTAAGATGCAATACAATCCGTGTGAAGAAATTTGTTTTAGAATTGTTATTTCACAATAAAATAATAATAATCGAATAAGCTCTTTACCCATCCCTAAATCCCCCGTCTGGCCGCCGGACAGGCTTCCCTAATACAATAGGGAAGGGACTTTCAGTATAATCATACTACCGTAGGTGGTCAAAAAAAATATAGAATATTTTCAGAATTCATTAGGGATGCCCGTCCAGCCAGGCTAGCAGTGCCGCCCTGATAGGTAAGTGTGACTTTATTAAATTCACTATCTAAAAAAGGAATTTAGGACAAGTTTGAAAAAACCACCAATTTAGAATTAATATTTTAATTTGCCGGAGTCTCTGAATATATTAAAATTTGTAGTTATTGAATGACCCCGGTTGATAACGGAGCTTAATGCATACAAAAAATAGTTTGTTAGGGAATAATTGATCATGTTACGTGAGGAGTTGCTATGCCCAGGTATTTTTATGAAAAAAATTATGAAATACGATCCTATGACTGCAATTATCTTGGCCGGGTAAATCCCCTGTCGTTGTTCAATTTCATGCAGGACCTGGCATCCATCCATGCTGAAAAGCTGGGGTTTTCCGTGCAGCACCTGATGGAAAAGAAAATGACCTGGGTATTATCCCGCATTCATCTGAAGATAGAAAAAATTGCATATTGGAAGGACCAGTTACAGGGACGGACCTGGCCCTGCAGGAGACAGGGCCGCTTTGCCATGCGGGATTTCCGGTTGACCGATTTGCGGGGTGAGACCGTGGCGCTTACCAGCAGCTCCTGGATGGTGCTGGATCTGGACAAACGAGTGCCCCTGAAGCTGGAAAATCTGGGAGACATTGATTATTTTGCGCAGGAAGAGCGCGCCCTGCAAGATGATTTTTCTCCCCTGCCGGTCCCGGAATCATTCGAGGCGGAAAAAAGTTTCCGGGTACGCTTTTCCGATCTGGATATCAATCATCATGTGAATCATGTGGCCTACATAGACTGGGGATAGAAAGGTTACAGGATTCAGGCTTCAAAAAGCAGGTTTCAGGTTTCAGGATCCAGGAATCAGAAAAGCGTGCTGAAATAAATTGAGCGGATTTGAGTAAGGAACCATAAGTTAGATGTGAAGTAAATTATAAAAAAGACTATAGAAAAGTTGGGACTAAGAGGAGGTATAATATGAAATTTGAGGAGTTGGAGGTTTGGAAAAGAGCTGCACAGTTGGGTGAAAATATATTCAAAGAATTAAAAAGCCTTAATGATTTTGTCTTCCGGAATCAAATAACCAAAGCTGGTTTGTCAATTTCAAGCAACATTGCTGAAGGTTATGAGAGAGCATCTGCGAAGGAATGTCTCCAATTTTTATCTTACGCTAGAGGTTCGTGTGGTGAACTTAGATCTCAGATTTATATTGGTATGAAAATAAATTATATTTCTGCTCAGGTAGGACATAACTGGCTCAAGGAGACTCAGGAAATCTCTGCAATGCTTACAAGCCTTATGAAAACCAGGCGCAAATTTCTTTTGTAATTTTATATATATATTTTCTGAGTCTACCTGGTTCCTAGCGCCTGGATCCTGAAACCTGGAACCTAATTTTGATTCCTGACGCCTGAATCCTAACACCTGGAACCTGCTTTTTGGAGCCTGTTTCCTGAATCCTGAATCCATTTCTTTTCAGCTACGCCGCTTCACCGTAAGCACCGGGCAGTTGGCCCAGCGGACTACCTTTTCGGCGGTGCTGCCCAGGAGGATATAATCCAGCCCGGTTAAACCGTGGGTGGCAATGACAATCAGGTCAATTTCGGCTTCCTTAGCATATTCAACGATCTCCTTGTGGGCCTTTCCTTCCTTTACGATAAAATTGCTGCTGATATTTTCCAGCAGTTGATCGCCCAGGAAACCACGCAGGTTTTCTATGACCCGTGCTGCCAGATCTTTGTCAATCTGAAAAATGGATTTGATTCCGGCGGCGTAAAATGAGGGATGAATGTCCTGCTCAATAACATGGATAAAATCGATTGAGGCATTGAAGTAGGGGCTTAATTCAATGGCTTCATCGGCGGCCTCCCGGGAATAAGGGGAAAAATCCAGCGGAACCAGCATCTTGTTCAGGCGAAACTTCTGAAGGGAGCGGTGCACGGTGATAACCGGAAGAGGGGAGAGGCGCACCACTTTCTCCGCTACACTTCCCAGCAGCAGATGTTTCAGTCCGGTGCGGCCATGAGTGCCCATCACCAGAAGATCGAAGGACTGCCCTGACGCATAATCCAGGATCACATCCGCAGCGTTCACACCGCGTAGAATTACGGACTCCACCTTTAATCCGTGTTCTTGCGCCCGGCGCCGGTTGCGGGTCATGTGCTTGTGGATGGTTTCTTCCCGCCTTTTAATCCACTCTTCATATTCCTGCAGGCGCTGTTCTTCGCCCACATCATCCTGAAACAGAACCACGGCATGAAAAAGGGTGAGAGAAGCACCAAATTTTTCAGACAGATTCAGTGCATATTCCACGGCTTTGTCTGAAAACTCACTAAAATCCACCGGAACCAGAATGTTTTTGATATCCATGGCAGGTCTCCCAAGTTGAAGGTCGCAATAATGCAACAACTGCCCGGCAGTTGCCGGGCAGGAGTTGCTATATACCTTACATGGCGGATGGCGGTGCGGGCTCATCTGGACTGCCGGCACGTCCCAGGGGGATCTTCACCAGTATCCAGCCCACGATCAGGAACACAAACAGTGCCGGAATAAACTGCAGCATGGATCTGCTCTGATGAAATATCGACGGCACCGGCCATTCCATGAGGGCAAAGAAGGCAAACAGCAGTCCGATCAAAGCTTCGCCGGCAATAAGACCGGCGGCCAGCAGAATCCCGGTGTTTTCTACCCTCACCTTCTGGGGATCATTATGTTTCCGTCTTCTGACAAATACGTCGGCAATGGCCCGGATTAGCCCGCCGATGAAGATGGCAAAGGATGTTTCCAGGGGCAGGTACATTCCCACAAACACCAGCATGGGACTTTTCACGCGCAGCAAGATGAAACCGAAGGCCAGGATAAATCCCACAAAGATAAGCGGCCAGGCCATCTCACCGCCCACGATGCCTTTGGCCAGAATGGCCATTAAACTGGCCTGCGGAGCCGGATAGGTCTCACCGCCCAGGCCGGTACCGCCCTGGTTGATGTCTCCCTGGTGCAGGATCAGGAGGGGAAAAAACATCACCAGTGAGCCAACGAATACTCCGAACAGGTCACCTACCTGCATTTTCCAGGGCGTTCCTCCCAAAAAATACCCTACTTTCAGGTCCTGCAGCATTTCACCTGCCACGGCTGCGGCCACGCAGATGACGGCTGCCACTCCCAGAACCGCTGCCACACCGGGCATCCCTTTAACTCCCAGGGCAACCATCAGGATGGCGGCCACAATAAGGGTGGAAAGCGTGAGGCCGGAAATGGGGTTATTGCTGGAGCCAATCAGGCCGACCAGGTAGCCGGACACTGCAGCAAAGAAGAAACCGGCAATTACCATGACGATGGTGGCGGTAATGGCGCCAACAAAATCTCCGGCAAAATACAGGTAGATAAAAAAGGTGGCGATGGTAGCCAGCGCGATGCCGATAAAGACCCATTTAAAGGGCATATCTTTCTCGGTGCGGTCTTCGGCAGCCAGTTCACCACCGGCGACCTTTTTCACATCACGCACTGCGCGTCCCAGGCCGGTGGCCAGGCTCTTGCGCATTTTGTAGAGTGTATAAACGGCACTGAACAACATACCGCCAATGGCGATGGGTCGCACGATATCCTTCCAGATGTTTACCGATGTTTCAATCCAGCTGGATTCCCCTGCACCGGCAGGCACCAGATTAGGACCCAGGAAATAGTAGAGCAGGGGAACAAACAGTCCCCAGGCCAGCAGTCCGCCGGTAAAGTTGAGGGCAGCCAGTTCCGGACCGATAATATAGCCCACGCCCATGTAGGCGGGACTGACACCCGGTGTACTGATGAGGGCACCACCGCCCACGCTGGCACTTGATCCGCCTATTCCCAGCAGGCGTTTTCCGAAATGAAGAAATGCTTCACCCCGGCTGGCGATGATATCGAATTCTTTTATAAACTGAATAAACGCACCCAGTCCCATGGCACTGAACAGGTATTTGGCGCCACTGACCCCGGAGCGACCGGCCTTATGAATTTCCGATGCGGCCACCGATTCCGGGAAGGGCAGTTCTTTGTCCTCCACCATCACCCGTCGCAGGATGGTAACGAACAGAATACCGATGATGGATCCCACAAACATGATGGCGGTGGCTTCGAAATAGTGCCGTGGCGACCAGAAACTACCTTTCCAGACCCCGGAAATCATGAAGGCGGGGATGGTAAAGATGGCTCCGGCGGCGATGGATTCACCGATGGAACCAACCGTTCGGGCGATATTCTCTTCCAGGATCGAACCCTTCATCAGGCGTAACAGGGCCATGCCGATAACGGCAGCGGGATAGGTAGCGGCGATGGTCATACCGGCCTTCAGCCCCAGGTAGGCATTGGCGGCGCCCAGGATCACGGTCATGATGAGGCCGAGAATGAGGGCACGCAGGGTAAATTCAGACATATTTGTGTCCGGAGAGACATAGGGCTTAAAATCTTTGCTCATAAAACCTCCGTATTTGGATAAGGTACAGTCACATGATGGCAGCCAATATAAAAAGGGCTGGAAATTTAAGCAAGGCTTTAATAACAATCGGGAGTGAAAAAACAAATAGGAAGGATGCATGGCGCCCGTCTGGCCGCCGGACAGGCGTGGCACACTGCGGAAAGCGGGAAGGGCATGACGAAAGATTAAGGATTAAGGATGAAAGATTACCACGAAGTGGTCGCTACGCGAAAGAAAAAGATAAAACACACGGTAGTCTGCAGTCGGCCCGTCTCGCTGTCGCTCACCGGACAAGCAGTAGGCAAAATAGGTCCACTAAATACACGAATTAAATAAGCAAAGGGCAAAACGTAAAAAAGATAGCAGGAACCGGAGCGCAGTCTTAGATCAAAGGCTCAGGACTCAAAGTTCAAGGTTTACTCAGGTTGCCCCCCCTTTGCAAAAGGCTTGATAATTTTGAGGTGATTATAAAGCTGTAAAAGAAATTCAACTAGAAAAATTTATTTTAATGTTCTCATCATAATGTGGCTGAATTCTTTGCAATTTAACCCACCCCTTGACAAATCTTAAAAATTTTGTAAATTGAATTTTCTTCTACTGGTAAGTTGTCTTGCATAACGGAACAGGACACACTCATGTACAGCTAAATGGGATTTAGTATATAAGTATAGATGATTTCCCGTATAAAAATTTTACAGATTTCGGATCCTGTTACACTCAAGATCTGGTTATTCCTTGAAAAATAAATTGGCAATATAATTGCAATTAATATTTGGAATTACATCAAGTAAACTGAGGAGATAACATTATGTCATTTCGATTCATTATAACGGCCTTATTTTTATCATTATTATGGCTTTCGGCCTCGAGAGCCCAGATACTCGGAGATCTGGTGCTGGATGGTCCACCGACACCTGAGCAGATTTCTTTATATTTTCCCATTCTCATTGATACTATTTCTGCAGTTTCCGCTACTGTGCAATACAGGATAACTGATGGTGGTTCTTGGGTAACCGGACATCCTTTGCATAGGATAAGACCAGCATGGTCTGATGGTGAAGTAGATGACGCCTTTGCAGGAGTTATCACGGGACTTGAACCCAATACGAATTATACAGTTGAAGTGAGTGTTCCCGTAGGCGATGGGACTAACGTCAGGACACTGGTAACAACCACCAGGGCGTTACCCGCAACTGCAGGAACACCTACTGTTACGATACATGCAGGTTCAAACACTACTCAAATTGAGTCTATTATTAATGGGTTAAGCCCTGGCGATATTGTTATGTTTGAAGATGGTACCTATACTATCGATGATTTAAATATTGGTGTTAATGGGACGGAAGAAAGCCCCATTTATATTAGAGGGGAAAGTCGGGACGGAGTTATATTGCATGATTCTGATGATGAAGTATTCCGCATAGACGATGCTTCGAACATTATCATTGAAAACCTTACCATATTAGGTTCTCAGGAAGATTCGGGGAGAAATGCCAGTTCTGAGGGAATTAGATTCACTGGAAGTTATGTCCAGAAAAGAATAACAATCCGTAATGTAACCATGATTGGAGTTGATAAGGGAATTATAACCGATAATTATCTAGAATCTATTCTCGTCTATGATTGTAATCTATCTGGGAATAATGTCTGGACAGCTCCATTTATAACTACAAATATTAGTTGGAATGATGATGGAATTAGATTAGCTGGTTATGGTAATTGTGCATTTAATAATACCTAAATTTCTAAAGTAGTTATTTAATGGATAAGAACTTACATCATTCATCACACTCTCCCAAAATTTGGGGGTCGGAG
>Ga0315555_1002581_pt1 | contig 12660 bp, 14 predicted proteins | sample SalMarSW160380MG_FD_202113 | JGI IMG/M metagenome (GOLD analysis project Ga0315555, IMG submission 202113) | Salt marsh sediment microbial communities from the Plum Island Ecosystem LTER, Massachusetts, United States - Salt Marsh Sediment SW1603-80 ...
TTTTGGTTTTGGTTCCCACTTCATCTGTTGCTGGTTCGGTTCAGATTTCTGGAAGGATTGTGGAGACGGGCTTGCATAAGTTGACGGAGTTGGGTTTTGATCCGAAACTGGTTACTCATGCTTGTGGATACGCGCCATTAGCTCCGGTGCATCCGAAACTGGCTCAGGCGATGGGGAGAACCAACGACGCGATAATTTACGCTGGCACTGCATACTATACGGTAAGTTGCGATGACGACGAGGATTTGAAGAGGCTGTTAGAGCAGGCGCCGGCTTCAGCGTCTAAAGGCTATGGAAAGCCATTCATGGAAATCTTCAAGGAAGCAGGCTACGATTTCTACAAGATTGACCCCGGATTGTTTGCTCCGGCAGTCTTCGTGATCAACAACTCTAAAACAGGCAAAACATTTAGAGCCGGAAAAATCGACGTGGAAGTCTTCAAGAAGTCAATAAAGTTCCAAGTTTAACCTGTCTTTTGGACTTCCTGCCACCTTTGGTATAGATTATGCTCAATTTCTAGAAGATCCAAGATTCTTCCAACCACAAAATCCACCAAATCGTCGATTTTCTTTGGCTTATGGTAGTATGCGGGCATCGCCGGAACGATTATGGCGCCTTGGATTGCGAGGTCTAGCATGTTCCTGAGATGAATACTATTTAACGGGGTTTCTCTGGGTACAAGAATCAGTTTTCTTTTTTCTTTAAGCATTACATCGGCTGCTCTCAAGATCACATTTTCAGCGAATCCGTTAGCAATGCCTGCCAGAGTTTTCATGCTGCAGGGAACGATCACCATGCCATCCGTTTTGAATGATCCACTAACGATTGGGGAACTCCAATCATCAATTTCATGAACGTGATTAGCCAATTTTTTTAGGGTTTTTTCGGATGTTCCAAGTTCGTGTTTGATTATTTTTTTTGCGGCTTGGCTGATGACTAGATAAGTTTCGATTTTTTTGTTTTGTAACACTTCGAGCAAGCGTTTGCCGTAGATAACACCGCTGGCTCCGGTTATTGCTATGATTAGTTTCACGTAATCACCCTGCTATTATTTTCTGTTTATTGTTCACTAAAGCCTTTTGGGAAAAAATAAGGTAGAAACTTAATTTCTGTTTATCTGGTGTTCAGCAGATGTTTCGTTTGTTAATCCGGGAATTCTTCGGAAGATTATTAGTCCAATTATTAGAGAAGCAGTTAGGTCTATTATTCCTTGAACGGTATTCCAGAAGGCTACTTCAGTGATGTACGCTCCTAAACCAATGAAACCTAATGTGTTTGCACTTGAGAATATGCTAATTATTGTTTCAGGTGACCAGTTAAGGAAAAAGGGTATCGCGAAATAGAAATTGAAAATTACGGTAACTACGGCTCGTACAATGAGTGCCAAGGCACCTGCCAGCACAAAGAGACGTTTGTTTTCCAGAAGCTGTTTTGTTCCGCCTGCTTTCCATGCAATGAGGCTTGGAATTAGAAACATCCAGATACTAGCTACGGACTTCATGGTGGCTCCAACCCATCCTCCGGCGAATGGACCCAAAAATCCTACAAGAGGTGCGCTGATAAGTAAGCTTAGGAGGGCGGGTTTGAGTCCAAAAATCATCCAACAGAGTATCCATGGGACGGCTACGAGATCTATTCGCATGCCCCATGGTGTTACGAAAAGTGGGGGGAGAATCTGCAGTATTACCGCTAGTGGCGCTAATAGGGTGGCGCCTGCGAGTTTTATTGTTGGTCTATCGACGTTCATGGTTGATCTTCCAGTGGCTGGTTTCTATCTTATTAACTTATTTAAGAGTAACTACCCATAAACGAGTATAATTTTTTTCAACAAAAGGTTTTAAAGAATTCGCTTCAATCTTAAAGTAAAGTGTGGAACAAGGGTTATGTCTGACACTCTTGAGATACCGCTTAACACCGTCAAAGAATGGCTAGACAAAGAAACAACTTCTCTAGTTGAACCCCTCAAGGCGGATGCAAAAAAGCTGCTTGAAGACACCCAAAGCAAGCTTGGAGATCTTCTAGAAAATTGTGACAAATTGTTAGATGATGCAGAAAAAGAGATAGCGAAAGGCAGCCGCAAAACCTATCGCCGAGCAAAATTCCTCCATAAACTCGCTGGAAAGTTTTCCGATTTAATTGAGGAAGTAACAATTCCCGAAGAAATCTCCGGAAAAAGTCTCCATCAAACTTCTGAACAAATCGAAAAAACCCTAAAAACAATCGGTAAAGAGAGAACAAAATGGTTCCGCGCTATTTCCCCTTACTTCATAATTTCTCGTCGACGATTTGATGTTGCGTTGAAGAGGGCAGATGATTCGTTTCGAGATTTAACTGACTTTTTGTCGGAAGATTACGCTAAGGCTGAAAGCGCTGAAGGTGTTTCTTCTAAAATCGAAGAGCTACGTCAATCTTTAGCCGCGTTAGACAAATCTGAAAAATCTAAAGAAGCGAGGAAGCAGAAAATAGAGCTTCTTGAGAAGAATATAACGAAAAGTCAACAGGAATTACAGGCGATCCAGACGAAAGATGAAGTGGTTGAACTTGCTCAAATAAACGAAAAAATCGAAGAGTTAACAGATGCTGTTAAACATGAGTTGCGGCATCTCCAAAAACCGCTTCTAAAATTTCAAACATTAGTTAACAGCCCAGGTTACATTCTTTTGCCCGAGGAGACCCAGAAGCTTGACGAATACTTGATGAACCCCTTCGAGGCGTTGGCGACGGAGAAGGAAGGATATCCTCTTCTTAGAAGTATTCTTCAAAAGATGGACGCTGCTTTAGATAACAAAAAAATGAAACTAAAATCGCGTCGCTTGAGAAAGGCGAAAGACCAGATAAATAGTATTCTCAACAAAACCGCTTCACTGTCTCTTCAGAAGAATTGCAGCGAAGCCTTAAGCAAAAAAAACGAGTTGTCAACATCAGGAGCAATAAGCGAATCTCGAGACGAAAGAGCAGGGTTACAGAATCGCTTGAATGAGTTGCAAATACGAAAGAGGCTTCTTGAAGCCAGAGACGCTAGGTTCGGGAAACAACATGAAGAAGCACGCATGAAAATCGATGAACAGAAAAGAGCTCTGGAAAAAATTGTGTCAGATTTATCCGACAGGAATGTTCAAATTCTTATAGATTAATTGGATTACATGAGGTTTTTGTCCCTAAATCTCATCAACTAGGAAACTCGAAGAATTCCGTAAACCTTTATTTAAGACATATTTGGAGATATCTCCCGCAACTCCCCCTTTTTTAGTTAATTAAGGTAAAATTTTAACGCACACACAAAAAAGACTCTGGAAATTATGAAAGAATATTATCCATCAAGAAGATGATTAATCCTGCTAAAGTAATAATTACACCAAGAAATAAGGAAATAAAAGACAGGAATGCACTTGTTACCATTAGAAAGGTTCCAAATATTAAACAAAATATTGCTAGGATGGCTATGAATGTCGCTTCTTCAGTGTCTGATGCTTCACTCATTTTTTTCCAGTATATTGCTGTGTTTTTTATATATAAAACTAAATTATCCTTGTGCGCGCGCGTATTTCAGAAGACCAAAGTAAACCGCTAAAACGTGGAACAAACAGGGAAAAACGTTAAGGAAATGGCTGTTCCCCGTAAAAATGGAGACGTCACCCGTTTTTCTCCCGCAAATTCCCCCTTTTTTCCGAGTTAATTTATGGTGCGGGGAGTGGGATTCGCACCCTAAGTTACCAGTAAAATATTACTCAATATTCAGCAACTTCTATTTTTTATTAAAATAAATCAAGAAAATTAGAAAACCTTGGGTTGGGGTCTAACATGGATTCTCATCCCAGTGGTGATATCTCCCACAAATCCACTTTTTTTAGTTTTGAACTTTCTTTACTCTTTCATAGGTTTTGTACCCTATATACCCCCCAGCTATTGCTTCAACAATTATTGCTGGCAAAACGACTAAGATTATAGGAATAAACCAATTCCTTAAAACGCTTTCAAAAGGAGATAAGAAAAGTGAAACGAAAAGGAGAGTCCAGATTGGTTGTGAAGTCCAAGAATAGACTTGAGTTACAACGGCAAACCAAAGAAGTTTGTCTTTTCGTTTGAAATATCCATAGAGACTATTGAAAACCACATCCACAATTATGGAAGATATTAATGATACCAATGCTGCAATTCGTGTCCAAGTTGCGACCGATAGTAATGCCATTGTATTGAAAATAAAAGCTTGCATTACTAGTCTCCATCTCCTTCCCTCATACATGAGTATAGCAACTGATTGGGTGATCGCATAAAAAATGATAAAAGCGTATCCAATTGCTGGAATCCCCGTTATTAATTCAGGAACTTGACCTATTAGTATCATTAAGACCAAATTCAGAACAGCAAACATTATGATTAGTGCAAGATCTTTACTATTCTTCACTAATAGACCTCTAACAAACTTGAACTGTAGAAAAAGAGTATTACTTGCAATGAAATATTTAGCACTTGCCTCTAGTTCGATTGATGATTCATATTAAGTGATTTCTGGCTTAGCTATAACTAATAGGAAATCACCTACTGTTCCATAAATACCTGGACCCGAGTATTTCCATGATGGCCCAATATAAGTAGTGAATGCTTGAAAGCCATCGAATTCTATTCCCATGAAGTAACCTGAGGGTAGTTGATAAGAAATTGTAGAATGAATTTCATCGCCAAATGCTTCAAACATGATACATGCGGGATCAAGGACATATTTTGAGCCTAAGAGTGGTATTGGAATTGTCCAACCTGCGAATAGACTTTTTCCCTTATTCCAAACCTGAAGCATTTGTGGTTTTGCTGAAATATGGTTATCTCCAGCAGGAGTTCCTGCAAATTGCATTTTACTACGTTCAATCACCTTTGGACCGGCATCCGTTACAATCGCAACCGGAACAAATTCTTCATCCTGAGCTGTTTTTAGCCATAAATCGATCCGTAAAAGATTGACCCCCTTCTTACTATGAGCATGTTCAAAACGAAGTGGCAAGATTCTTAGAGTAGGCATATTTAACCGACTTGGAGGTTCAACAATGATTTCTCCACCGATGCCACCAGTAATATTACCGTGGGTTTGTGCAGCTGATAAAAGCCTTTCAGGAAGCTTTCTTAGATCTCTGTTGGTATCTAAGTTGGTCTTAATAGTTACACCGAATTTCCTATTTTGTTGATTTAGAACTTTTGACGACTGGAAGGCTGTTCTCCAAATATTTTCTAACATGTCTTTCATTTTTTTGACATATGCTAAATCGTTAGTATAGAAAGCATTCTTGTAAGAAAACAAGTTCCCCAATTCAGTATTATTCGATAAAGATGCTTTAAATTGGAACATATGTTTGCCATCAATAATTGTCGTTCCTAAATAGGTTGAGGCAATATGTCTAACCTCGCAGTATTCTAATAATAATTTTGCTGGCTCCATGTTCTCAATTGTTATTGGAGCCATAATTTTAATGATGATACCTCGCTTTGCCAACTCTTTAAACGGAAGTTTATTTTCGATTAATTTTGTTAAGTCTTTTTCAGAAGTCATTAGTATAATTTCTTTTTCAGCATCGCCAATAATTTGACTATATTTCTCTTTGGCTACTTCTTCATCTGCAATGATTAATGTTTTGCGTGCAGGTTTTCCAGTTTCGATCTCAATTATCTTATCCTCAATATTTGTTGAATTACGCCACAAGTCATCAAAGACACAGGTAAATGCTTTGACAAGAGACTCGCAATTTGTATGAATACAGACATCCCTTTTCTTTTTGGAGCTTTGCTTGTTTGATGAAACGAATACTAATATTTCCTGATTGTCCTTAATTATCATTCTTGGAAACAAAGATAACCCTAATTCTGGGTTTCTAGCTTTGACATTGATTTCTGGCTTTAAAACTGTCCTGAGGAGTTTGAAGGCTTTTAGATTCTGTTTAGTCAAATTGGTTAGTACACGAAATTCTAAATCGGGTTTTGATTTCGCAGATTCAAAGACTCCGAATTGTTCTGCTCTCACAAAATCTGAGATGGACAGTATTGCCAAAAAATCATTTTTCGTTTGTTCAATCATCTGTGCAATTTTACGATAGATTTTCTTGTTATCTTCAATCACCGCAAATTTCTCCAAGGGGGCTTCAACATGGGTTTTGCTGATTCTTTCCCAATCATTGATCAAATCTTTTGTTGAATTTTCTATTCTAGCAAGTTCATCTCGTTTACTCTTTGCAAAAATCTCCAAGACTTTTTTAAAAGTAACAGCAACAAAACGTTTAGGATATTCAAGAGTTACTTCTACAAAACCCTTCTTTTGTAGATTTTTCAGAATTCGATAAACTTGACCTCTATTTCTTTTTATTTGTTTGGCAATTTCCGTACCCTTTAAAGGACCCTTTTTAGCAAGAAGAATATAGACTTCGACCTCTTTATTGGTTAATCCAAAATTCTTGAGAGCAATAATTATTGTCTCTTTTCTCATTTTGTAGCCCTTTAAAGATGTGACTTTCTTGTACATCTAAATTTTATGAATCTTTGAAGCTTTAACATTTTTTGAAAGGAGAATCTGAATCTGCACTAAACATCAAAGGGGAGGTGAAAAAGAATGAATAAAAAAATTATGGCTGTAACTCTGTTGACGCTTGTTATGTTGACTGCCTCATTAATTGGAACAGCTCAGGCATGTGGACATAGAGGACGATGTAGAAAACCCACAATCGCTACTTTTGAGTATATCTTTGATGTGTGGCCCGTGTTTCCTCTACCTACTGATTATGAAAAAATAGAAGGCGATAACATAATAATGGGATATAAAAATTTGCCATTGTTTGGGAACTACCCATTAATTGATACTTATCCACCTACAGTCGCTGATTATGGAAAAGGAGGAATTAAGCTTACATTATCAATTGGAGAAGAAGATTTCGTATTATTTGGTGACGTTCAAAAGAAGATATTTCTTTTTATCCTATATGCCAATGGACGGTCGATAGAAATTGCTGAATGGAGTTTCACAATTCTTGATGAAGGAGATGCGGCAGATCTGGATGCAGTAGGTAGCTCAATGGAAGGATGGTTAATGGGTAGAAATGGTAACTTTGTCGTAAAAAGTACTGGTGGTACGGGAGTGTTTGAAGGAGCAAAACTCAATGGTAAACAAATTATTACAGCATATGTGGCGGGTCAAGCGCTTATGACACACGCAGTTGGTTGGGGACAAATAAAGCTGGTTCCTTAAGTTCAAAGATGTCAACGGAATAATAAAACAACTCTAATCCCATAATATCCTCTTTTTTTAATTTTAATTAATTAAGGAAGTGGAAAAGTTGAGTTTAGAACGTGTATTCAAAGCACTGGTGAGCCTTGGTCTTTCAGAACCCGATGCTAGGGTATACATATTTCTAGCCTTAAAAGGTCCAAATCAGGTAGTAAGTATAGTTGATAAATTGAAAATTAATAAAAAAGAGATTATCCGCAGTTTAGGAAATCTGCAAAAAAAGGGAATAATCTCACAAGTCGATGATGCGAAAGGTTTTCAAGTTTTGTCCTTTGAAAAAACCCTAAAATTACTAATTAAATTAGAAAAAGAACAAAATACAATGATGTTAGACAACCTTATTAGAAACTGGAAAACTGTGATACAGAAAAATTCCACAGATTAAGTTTTATAAAACTCACGTGTTTTAGAATTATAAACCAAAATAAATGATTTGGGTTTTTGCTGAAAATTTAAGCTAATCTAAAAAGGCTGTTTTCAACAATGAAGTATTATTAGGCTCCTAATATGTTCTGGATGCGAAGACACCTGATAGTGCTCCTGTGGGTGCTTTGAAGCTGATCTTTGTCGTTATGGAAACGAGAATGGTTTATGAATGACAAAATTTCCGAATGTTTGGTCCACTGTTGTGTTTGTAATGAACGTGTTTATTTGGTTACGTGTGTTGTTTTAGTGTTGCGGTGAATTTTTCATGTTTAATCTTTGATTCTAATGTTGGTTGAAGTTGACTAGATAACTGACATTGTGTGCTTAGGGGTTGGTTTCGATAACTAAATGAATAATCATTCATCTAAAAAAAATTAAATAAATATATGTTCAGTAAAATGAAAAGGTTTATATACAGTTAGTCAATATTCATCAGATTAATTGAATAATTGGTGATTTAGTGTGACGGCGCAAAAAACATCAAGCATTGAATGGGTCGACTTCGGAGTGGCTGGACTGGACGAATTCATTCCAGGGCTACCAAAAGGTGATGCAATACTGGTGCGAGGTGAACCCGGCACTGGCAAAACTATTGTGTGCTTACAATTCCTTTACAAAGGCGCAAAGTGCGGCGAAAAATGCCTATACATTACAACAGAAGAAAGCCCCGAATCAATAATGCGAGCCGGCGGCGAACTCTGGTCCGACTTTCCACAACTAGTCAAAAATGGAACAATACAGATTGTCGACATGTCTATAAGCGCAAGCTATGCCAGCGATTACGGTCTAATTGACAAAGCAGAAGCCATGAATATTGCTGAAAAGGGATTGGCTTTACAACCCGGAGCCTCAAGAATCGTAATTGACTCGCTATCTTCGCTGGGCAGGCGTCTATCTAACTCTGAAGAATTCCGAGAAGTTTTCATGAAGCTACTATTGGAAACCAAACGCCACGGAGCAACTGTACTCCTTACCGCCGAAGGTATCCCGTTGACTCCGGATATCACCGAATACCTTGTAGACCACTTGATATACCTTGACTACCGAAAACAAGACACATTGTGGACACGCGTTTTCATTCTTCGAAAGTCGCGAAGCGTACCCCTAAAGCCCCAGATACTTAAACTGAACATCGAAGTAGGCGGACTGTCAGTAGAAGAAACACCCTTCGCACTAAATCCAGTGTGGTTCCAAAGCAAAATCTAAACAACGATTGCTGCGCCTTACATTAATTGTGAGGTTCACCTTTTCTTCTTTTTTACCCCTCGTAATTTTTCTTCTGTGTTTTTACCCCTCGTGTATTTTTACCCCCTATCATACAATAATTACCCCCTGTACATCCATGTACATTCCTATTCCATTATGGTACCATCCATATACAGGGGGTAAAAAGTGGTATACCTCCATTTACTACCCGTCGTCCGTCGTATGGCCCGTCCGTTGTTGTTGTTGGTTAAATTTTAACCCCTCCCTTTTTTCGCTTCGGGAATTTGACTGGTATCTGGCATATGGAGAAATAATGCACGACAGCTAAAAGTGAAATTAAGTGTCCTGATTGTTGTAGTCAATGAGTGTGGAAGGACGGCATTAGTTATACTCGTTTCGGAGAATTACAGCGATATCTGTGCCGAGACTGTTATTACCGCTTTTTTCGTGCCATCCATTCTTGCAGGAATTCTGCTGTTGCTCCCACTATGAAGAAGGGTATGAAGCTGAAATACCAAATAAACACTCTGAGTGGGAGAGTCTTTAGCACACTTAAGAAGTCTGGTATGATGTTGGTGAGCTGAGTCGGGATAGCTGCGTCAGGCGGTATCCAAAGTGACAAAATGTAGAGGAACGCAAAGGCTGGAATTCCAATTGTGAATCTTTGGAGCTCCATCAAATCATCCCTAGGCACATCAACAGTCCTCCGTCGAAGAGTCAACAAAACAAAAGCCGAGCTGGTTAGAGCAGCTGCTACCATGTTAAGAGGGAAGGATGTCATCCCAACAGTTTGGACAGCCACCTCCGGTGCCATTGCTAGTCTGAGGGAAAAAGGTAACAAAGTAATACAGCCGCTTACCAACAAGTTTAACACAACAAGTGTGTCGTTGAAGTACTTGACCATGGCAAAGCATCTGTAGAGTTCGGTCCAGAACATGACTATCAAGATAAATGTTAGGATAAAATAAGAGAGTGCTAGAACGATGTCCTCAATACTCGCGAGGACATAGTCTGTAAGTGAATAAGCAGATAGTCCGAGGGCTAAACCGTAGACTGTGTCGCTTATGGTGCGGGACTTTTTGGTTAAAGTTATTCTCCACTCGGCAGACTCTGCTTTCATGTTCTGCGTTAAACGTCTTTTCTGAACGGCTTCCACTATTATACCCAATATCATTGCCAGAATTATAGTAATCCACCAAAAAGCGACTCTAAAGTTGTAGTTCATCAACGGTTCCGGAAGCGCAAAATTTTGTGTGAACATCTGCACAGTAGCGTTTGGTGGTATTAGGAGCGAGAGAAAGAAGAAAGAAGCCATTAAGGGAAAGATGAAAAAACTTCTTTTTAGGTCCCTGCTGACTTCTTCTGGCATATCACGGTTTTGATGCATGATTAGGATGTTGGTGGAAAAACATGCTAGTAGCACTCCTCCAATAACTATCGGAAATAGAGTCAAGCCCATGTTCTGGATAGCGGAGTTAGGAACAAGCAGCAACCTCAGAAAGAATGGCGTGAGTGCCAAGAGTATGATGAGTAGAAAGTTTATTCCCATTAGTACATCGCTGTATTTAGCGACAGAGAATCCCTTCGAAGTATTCCACCAGAACATACAAACCAGAAAAAAAGTCAAAGCAAAGTAAGAAACTGCCAGTATGACATCGTCTGTTCCGTTCATTTCATAACCAGTTAAAGAAAAGGCGCCTAATCCGAGAGCAAGACCGAAGACGCCGTCAACAAGTGTTTCGGATCTTTCGGCAAGAAACTCTTTCCACTTCTTGGCTATATTTTCTTCTTCACTCGCTTTCCGCAAAATTGCACCCTCCTTTAATCAACAAGTTAAGCATTTGAGTATCAATATGACGAGTTTAACGAGTTAATTTTCTAAGGTTCTTTCCTTTCTTTTAATACTTATGGCTATTCTTATTAAATTTTTTATCCGCGCGGGGGAGTTAAATAATTTGTTTTAAATAAGATGCGTGAGTTGCCAGACATCAACCAAGTTCTGAGATTCATAAGCAACCTGATAATCACCCAAATACGTGCCTTTCTTGTTGGAAAAAAGTAAAATAGTGCTAGAAAAGACTTAATATTTGGGTTGTTGTGATGGGTGAAGAAGTTTTAGGTGTAATTATAGCAACCGAGTATGGGTGTATTCCTGTTTTCCATTGTAACTTAATTTTCACTGCAAAAAGAATGATTGTGGCAAAGAAGGGAATCTCGAAAGAGGTAGCTGCCTTAGCAAGTGTGGAAACCGTACTCGCGCGCGCAACAAAATGAACTTAAAGAACTCATACAGAAAATTAATCCAACAAAAATTATACCAATTCACACTCTTGACCAAGAAATCTTTGAAGATTTGTTTGGAGATAAAATTATTCGTCCAACATACGCTGAGCCAATAGAAATCTGATGTCAATATGAATAATGCCCTATTAATTTCTGGAAGCACTTCGCCAGATGTTTTCAGGTAAAATTACATTAGTTTTAACAAGAAAATATCATGTTAGATTCTTTAACAACATTTCATCTTACGGACGTAATACTGTCTTAAGATTATGGGTTTGAGTGTATACACGATTTAGCATACACATACTATCTGTATTCTATATGGTACCTTCCTGTTCCTTCCTCTTTCCTTTCTGGTACATGGAATAGGTAAAGGAAAGGTATAGTACCTAAACCGTGTATACAGGTAATAGACCGTCCGTCGTCGCCCCGTTGGACGTCGTCCGTTCCGTTCGTCCGTCGTCCCGTAGGGGGGGGTTAAATTTTAACCCAAAAAATGGGGAAACAAGACTATTCTCTAATTTGGTTTTCAAGACTCTTCCGAGTCCTCTTTTTTCTTTGCTTTAGCCCTTTTTTCAATCTCATTGATGGTTTCAATTGAAGATTTCACTAAATCTCCAAAAGATTTCCCAAACAGAGTTGTCCTGATTTCTTCCACTTCCTTAGCTAGGTCGCCTTGTCCTTTTGTCAATGCTTCAATTTGTGACTCTAGCTCAAGATTTTTCTTAGTGACAGTTTCATTGATTATTCTTTGAGAAATCAACTCTTCCTGAAGATGGTTTATTGTCTTTTCAAAAGATTCAATCTTATCTGTCTCAATCCGAGTTTGTTCATTGATGTTCAGAAATCTTTTCAGCTTACAAAAGAAATGTAAAATAGTATTTCCAAAACTTTCAGCAAACGCAAGAACAATAGCTTTTCGTTACCGAATGAAAAACTTGGCAAGAGTTCATGATAATGCCAGATTCTTAAAAATTCATTGTCACACCTTCCGACACTGCAAAGCTCTGCGAGAATACCATAAAACAAAGAGCATCCTACACGTCAAAAAAATGTTAGGGCACAAGTCTGTAATGACAACTCAGATATACGTGGAGCTTTATGAAGAAATCTATGGCGACATGAAACCTGAAAACTACGTCTGCGAAACAGCATCCACAGTCAAAGAAGCAAAGAAACTGATTGAGCAAGGATACGAATACATTTGCGAGATGGAAGGTGAAAAGCTATTCCGAAAATTTGCCTAAACACTCGGAGAATCCTGTAAACCTTTATTTAGTAGGATAATTAAATTTAGCTTTCCAAAAAATGACGGGGCTGAGACTATTATGTATGAGGACCGAATAGATCAAATTATAGACAAGTATGGGACTGAAAAAGGCATTTTGATTCAATTACTACTGGATATACAAAACGAGTTTAAGTGGGTACCAAAGGAAGCGATAAAAAGAATTAGCGAGAGACTCAAAATTCCGTACAGTCAA
>Ga0315555_1002582_pt1 | contig 12659 bp, 10 predicted proteins | sample SalMarSW160380MG_FD_202113 | JGI IMG/M metagenome (GOLD analysis project Ga0315555, IMG submission 202113) | Salt marsh sediment microbial communities from the Plum Island Ecosystem LTER, Massachusetts, United States - Salt Marsh Sediment SW1603-80 ...
GATAAATGGATTCTCTCACGATTGGCCGGGACGATATCCCAAGTGACCGAGTCCCTGAATGACTTCAAATTCAGCGATCCATTATCTCAGCTATATAAGTTCTTCTGGAACGATTTTTGTGACTGGTATCTTGAATGGGCCAAACCCAGAATGCAGGACGAGCAACAAAAGCCTATCGCCCAGAGTGTTTTGGCATTTGTACTGGACCAAACTTTGCGTTTATTGCATCCTTTTGTGCCGTTTATCACCGAAGGAATATTCCAGAAACTAAATGAAACAGCACCTATAAGAAAACTCCAGGGAATAGCTCAGATCGAGCAGAACAATGCCCTGGTGGTCGCTCTTTGGCCGCAACCATTAGATTCATTGATTAACGATACAGCCGAACAGGATATAACGATAATCCAGAATCTGATACGAGCTGTAAGGGATGTCAAGAACAAATACAATGTTATGACTCTTGATGCTGTTTCGGCAAACGCGGAACAGAAAATATCACAGATACTAAACAAAAATGCAGAATTAATCTGTTCTATGGCAGGTGCTCAGGAGTTCCGGGCAGGACCCGATATTCTAAAACCTCGGAACGCAGCCACCGCTCTTGTCGAAGGCATACAGATTTACGTGCATAATGTTATCGATGTGGAAGCTGAAAGAAATCGGCTGGAAAAACAAAAGCAACAAATAGAAAAAGCCAAACAATCGGTTGAAACCAAACTGGCTAATGAAAACTTTATAACGAAAGCCAAACCTGAAGTAGTAGCTCAAGCTAAAGAAAGGCTCAGCCAGTTGACAGAGCAATTAGAGACCGTTACGAAACATATTCTGGAATTAGAACAAAGTGAATGAGTGGAAGTGGAGCAATAAACTGTCAAGCATATCGACTCATTGACCCATTTGTCGGGTAAAGGCGGTGCAAAAATGGAAACGGAAGCCGAACTGTCACGGATAATCATCAACGAAATGTCAGACCAGCAGATAATTGTCCTTAAAGAACGTCACGGCGAGCGAAGTTTCCCTATCGTAATCGGCATAGTCGAAATTTTTGCAATCGACCGGCGTCTGAAAGGCATCAAACCCGCCCGGCCAATGACGCATGATCTGCTGGCGAATATCATTGAAAATCTCGGTGCAAAAATAGAGAAGATAGTAATAAACGACCTGCGTCACCACATCTTTTTTGCAAAAATTCATTTGAGCCTGAACGGACGAAAAATCGAAATCGACTCACGGCCATCCGATGCAATTGCACTTGGCACAGCAACAAGCGCCCCTATTTTTGTTGCTGAGCATGTTTTTGAGCAGGCTTCTCAGTGAAAATGGTTGAAATAATCAGCAGTCCAATCCCCACGCACAGTAAACTGTCGGCAACATTAAAAGCAGGCCAGTGATAATCGCGATAATAGACATCAATGAAATCCCGTACCATGCCGCCGTTAAAAATTCTATCGTATAGATTACCGGAGACTCCGGCGGCAAAAAAACCAAGAGCTACATGGACTAAAAACGGCTGTCGGCCGCTATTAAAAAAAACCACAACGATCACAATTAATGCGATAATTGAAACCGCCACTAAAAAAAAAGTATTGCCGGCCATCATCCCCCAGGCGGCACCGTCATTGAGCGCCCTTACAAACTGCAAACAACCCTCAATAACAGGATAAGTATGTCGATCATTAAGCCATTCGAAAACTGTCTTTTTGGTCCACAAGTCAACCATCAAACCGATCAGGGCCAGTGTCCAGAATGTCAGATGCGCTTTTAAATTCGGAAATATAAAGCTAAGATGCTTTGATGAAGCCTGGGTTATGTCAAGCCGGGCATTATTCTCATCTGTTTTGGCTTGTTTCATAAATGGTCTCTAATACACCATATAAACAGAATATAAAAACTTTCCATCGAATATTTCAAACGACACGGGATTATATCACAGTAAGTATTGCTGTCAAAAACTTTTAGCTATAGATACGATTTTGCCCTCGCATACACTTTAACAACATTTGACATAATCGGCAGGTTAATATATCATATTGCGATTAGATTTGGCTGTAAATTATGGACGAGGCATTGCCTCGTCTTTGTTGTCTTTGCTCGAAAGGTCATTTATGACAAAAAAGAAAGCTGCTTTGAAAGACAAACCTTGTATGCTGATTATACGCGACGGCTGGGGCTATAATCCAAATCCACAAGAAGATGAATATAACGCAATCAAATGTGCAAATACCCCGGTTGACGATATGCTTATGGCAGAATATCCGAACTGCCTAATTCACACAAGCGGTGAAGATGTAGGTCTACCAAACGGAACAATGGGCAACAGTGAAGTCGGACACCAGAATATTGGGGCAGGAAGAATCGTCCCACAGGAATCAGTCAGGATTAGCAAAACTATCCGGGACGGGTCATTTTTTGAAAATAAAGAATTTCTCAATCTAATCAAGTTCATCAAAAATAGCAACGGCAAAATGCATGTCATGGGTTTGTGCAGCGATATAGGGGTACATTCGCTGCTGGACCACCTCTACGGCCTACTCGAATTTGCACAAAGAAACGGCTTAAAGAATGTCTATATTCACGCATTTACCGACGGCCGAGATTCACCGCCGGACAGCGGTGCCGGTTATATAGCCGATATCGAGAAGAAAGCCAAAAAAATGGGCATCGGCACGATTGCATCCGTTATGGGCAGATTCTATGCGATGGACCGTGACAGCCGGTGGGACCGCGTCCAAAAAGCTTACGAATGTATGAGGACCGGCAAAGGCCTGAAAGCTCCAAGCGCTTCAGAAGCAGTTTCCCAGAGTTACGAAAAAGAGGTAACCGATGAATTCATCGAGCCGACAAGCATCATCAATTCAGATAATGAGCCGGTAGCCACGGTCAATGACGGGGACGGTGTTGTGTTTTTCAATTTTCGCGGCGACAGACCCCGGGAAATTACGCGAGCATTTGTTTCGCCGGACTTCAAAGAGTTTCCCAGGACTACCAGGCCCGACATTTATTACGTCTGCTTGACCGAATACGATGCAACCATCCCTACACCGGTGGCATTTCCCAAGCCACCGAAAATGAAAAATATCCTCGGAGCTTACTGGGGATCTTTGGGCCTAAAGCAATTTCGTTGTGCCGAGACGGAAAAATACGCACATGTGACATTCTTCTTCAATGATTACACGGAGAAACCGTTCCCCGGCGAAGACAGGCAAATCGTTCCCTCACCACGGGTGCGAACATACGATTTAAAGCCGGAAATGAGTGCATACGAGGTTTGCGAAGTCGTATTGGAAAGATTAAATTCGCAAAAATACGATGTGATAGTGGTCAACTTTGCCAATCCGGACATGGTTGGGCACACCGGCATATTGTCTGCAGCGGTCAAGGCCGCTGAAGCGGTCGATGAATGCGTCGGCAAAATTCTTGATAAAGTTAAGGACTTGGGTGGTTCGGCAATTATCACCGCCGATCACGGCAATTTCGAGAAAATGGCAGACGGCAGCCCTGAAAATCCTCACACCGCACATACTATCGGCGATGTACCATTGATCATATTCGACAAACGCCATAAGAACAGCAAACTCCGACAAGACGGCAGATTGGCCGACATTGGCCCTACACTGCTGGATATGATGAGCCTGCCGCAACCGGAAGAAATGACCGGAAAAAGCCTGATAGAAAATTAGGACTGCTATATTAATAAAAGAATCAATAACCTGAAATTGTGAACCAATCGTTGTTTTATACGGTTTTGATGTATAATTGAAGTAGTTGCTCAATAATATGCAAGTGACGGCAAGCGAGATCAACAATGGGGCAAATAGTAGTTCTTGACCAGAATATGGTGAATATGATAGCCGCAGGCGAGGTGATTGAACGGCCTGCCAGCGTGGTCAAGGAACTTACGGAAAACAGTATCGATTCCGGAGCAACAAAAATTACAGTATCTATCGAGGACGGCGGCAGAAAGTTAATCTCTATCACCGATAACGGCTGTGGAATGGATGCCGACGACCTTGCGCAAGCATTCGAATCACATACCACCAGTAAAATTAAAACAAGCACGGATTTGCATGGTATTGCAACGCTTGGATTCAGGGGCGAAGCATTGGCAAGCATTGCCTCTGTAGCGCAAGTCAAAGCTGTAAGCAGAGTTAAAGATTCGTTGGAAGCTAATAGTATTGAGATCGATTGTGGTAATAAGGCCGATGTTAGCCCATGCAGTGCCGATTACGGCACAACAATTCAGGTCAGGGATATTTTTTACAAATTGCCCGCACGGCGTAAGTTTCTCAGAACCGCCAATACCGAAATGGGTCATATTACCGAGCAATTCACCCGTATCGCTCTGGCAAATAAACAACTGGAATTGACACTCGTTCACAATGGAAGAGAGCTTTGTCGATTATCAGCAAATGACGGCCTTCGTCAGAGAATAACCGCATTGTTTCCAACATCTTCAGGCGGCATATCCGAAAACCTGATCGAAGCCGAAAGTAATGAAAAAGGGCTGCACATCTTCACCTTTATGGGCAAACCCGATATTTCAAGAACGAGCGGTAAATTTCAATATATTTTCCTTAACGGCCGATTCATACGTGATAAATTTATTTCACACGCAATCAAAGAAGCTTATCGCGGACTCCTTGAGCCGAACAGGTTTCCTATTGTTTTTTTATTTATTCAGATGTCCCCTGAAGACTACGATGTTAACGTACATCCGACGAAAAACGAAGTGCGTTTTTACAACGCCAATTTCGTTCATTCGCAAATCCTCGGTGTTCTTCGGGAAAAGCTTTTAGGGACAAATCTTCAGACATCGGCAAAATTACCTTCGATCTCAGAGCAAAAAATCACCTCTACCCGTTTGGCATCCGGGCAAAACCGGAAAATTGCCGATGCAATGGCCGAATTTTTCAAAAAACACAGGCCCGCCCAAAGACAAGAGCATCTACGGTTCCAGCCAGGTTCATCCGGAACAAAAGGCGAGGCCTTGCCCGGAGCTTCATCACGAGATACATCGCGTGACACAGAATATGACAGAAAATTCCTGCAGATACACGATAGTTTTATCGTAGCCCAAACCAAAGAAGGATTTGTCTTGATCGATCAACATGCACTTCATGAACGCATCATATACGAAGATTTATGCAGACGGATACGAAAAAGCAAACTCCAGTCACAGAAACTGCTGATGCCTGAAAGCTTCGAGCTAACCGACAACCAGGCTGAGGTATTGGAGAAGAATACAAAACTGATAGAGCAATTAGGAATCGAGCTTGTCCCGTTCGCCCCCAGGACCATGGCTATCCAGGCCTTTCCTACCCTGCTGTCAAAGGCTGAGCCGCTGGATTTTATCCAGGATCTAATTGATATCCTCGATAACAAGGATACAGGCTCAGACCCGGACAGATTGCTTGATGAAGTCCTGAACATGGCTGCATGCAAGGCGGCAATCAAAGCAGGCCAAAAGCTGACAACCAGTGAAATTGAACAACTGCTTGCCGATAAAGAAAACGTGGATTACTCAAGTCGTTGTCCTCACGGCAGACCCACAACAATTGAATTTACAATAAGCGACCTGGAAAAGCAATTTAAGAGAACCTGATGAATAAATGGTGGCTATTGTTATTAATCTCATCTCTTGCCGTTATAGGATTCGTATTATTCCGTATTCAAAACGACCAAACACCGGATGTAACCATTCCCTCCGGCAAGCCTGCAAGAATTGTCTCACTGGCCCCGAACCTTACCGAAATTCTTTTCGAGCTGGGGCTTGATGATAATATTGTGGCAGTTACCAGTGATAGTGACTATCCCGCCGGGGCAGCCGACAAAATTAAAGTAGGTACATTTTGGCAGCCAAATACAGAAGCTATCATAGCATGTAAACCGGATTTGGTGGTTACTTTGGACTTTGAGCAACAAAAAGCAGTTGCAGAGACATTAAGTCGGCTGGGCTATCGTGTTTTGACATTAAAGAGAGATAAAATTGAAGAGCTTTGGATATCTATTCAAAAAATCGGTTTGGCAACAGGTTGCAGGCAACGTTCTGATGAAATAATCAATAACATTAAAAGCAAATTGAGCGAATTGCAAAGTAAAACCATATCAATCGATAAAGTCAAAGTTCTATGGATAATTCAACCGGAACCTTTAAGAGTAGCAGGTAGAAACACCTTTATAAACGAATTGATAGAGTTGGCCGGTGGTGAAAATGCTATCGGACCTACTATCCAGCAGTACCCATCTATAAGCACGGAAGAGCTTCTGGCCTGTGGTGCCGGCGTAATAATTCAATCGTCAATGGATTCCGGTGATATCGAACAACAACAGCAGGCCGCTGAGCTTTACTGGAGCAATTATCCAAATTTACCTGCCGTCAGGAACAAAAGAATTTACGTGCTTAGTTCCGGAGCAACATTGAGACTGGGACCAAGATTACCAAAGGCGGTTGAAGAAATCGGTCGCTGCATATTTCCGGACATATTTATAAGTGACCCAGCCGAATACGAGACCAATGAATAATATGAAAGAAAAAGTATTATTTTCCTGGAGTGGCGGCAAAGACAGCACATTGGCCCTATACGAAATTCTAAAAAGCCATGATTATGAAATAGCCGCCCTGCTGACAACGATAACCGAGGAATATGACAGAATCAATATGCACGGCGTAAGGATGAATTTACTTGAAATGCAGGCGGACTCTCTTGGTTTATCTCTCGAAAATATACTCATTAATAAAAATACAACGGACAAGCAATACGAACATAAAATGCGTCAGGTCCTGACGAAATATCTGGCTGCGGGAGTAACCTCAGTAGTTTTCGGAGATATTTTTTGGGATGACCTGAGGGAATACCGTGAAAACAATCTGAAAAAAGTGGGAATGACTGGGATATTCCCTTTATGGAAAATAAATACCGAAGCCCTCGCAAAAGATTTTATTAAATCGGCTTTCAAGGCGGTTATCACCTGCATTGACACACAAAGTCTCGATAAGATATTCGTAGGTATGACATTCGATAACAAGTTCTTACTGAAACTACCTCCCAGCGTTGATCCATGTGGTGAAAATGGAGAATTTCATTCGTTCGTCTATGATGATCCGATATTTAAATACAGGATACCACATGCCATAGGTAAAATTGTTTCGAAGGACAATCGTTTTTACTATTGTGATTTATTGTCCCAACAGGATCACCAAGTCACTGGTGACACATATCTAACAGGTCGGACAAACTGATGACTGAAATATTAACGATAAAAAAACTGGCGGTCAAAGTTTGCATCGGTCTGGTTATACTTTTAGCTGTTATGTGTATATGCACTTTGTCAGGTACTCAAAAAATTTCTTTACAGAAAGTCCTTGACGGCCCCGGCCAAAAACCGGGCGAAAATATAGACTACGAAATTTTCGTTGGTTACAGGTTACCCCGGGTATTTCTCGCCGTTCTCGTAGGGGCCGCTTTAGCATGCTCAGGTGTTGTTCTGCAGGCAATTTTACGAAATCCGCTTGCCGACCCTTATATCCTCGGGATTTCCAGCGGCGCCGGATTAGGAGCAATTATTGCAATTATCTCCGGCATGACCTGGAGCCTCTGGGCCGGATCGCCATTAGCCATTTTCGCATTCATCGGTGCATTAACAACGGTCTGGCTTGTATGGAGTATCGGTCATTTTGCCGGCAGGTCCCAGGTCACTTCCCTGCTTTTAGCCGGAGTTGTTGTTAACGCTTTTTTCTCCGCCGTCATTATGTTTCTTACCTCGATAGCAAAAAGCGAACAGCTTCGCTCCATAATATACTGGTTGATGGGCAATATAACAGATAAAAGCTCCTCGGTACTATTAGCCGGTACCATCTGTATCACAGCAGGAATAATCTGTTTATTCAGCATTTCCAACAGACTAAATATTATCACGTTGGGAGAATACGAAGCGAAGGGGCTTGGCGTTGACACGGAAAAAACGAAAATCCTCGCTTTTACTTTCACCGCTTTCATAACAGCAGTAGCCGTCAGCCTGAGCGGACTAATTGGATTCGTAGGGCTTATTGTCCCTCACGCAGTCAGGCTCGTTTTCGGTCCCGACCATCGCCAGCTACTGCCCTTAAGCGCGATAATCGGAGGCATATTCCTGGTGATTGCCGATACACTTGCCAGAACAATATTCGGGCAGGAACAGCTTCCGGTCGGAGTAATCACCGCCATTGCCGGCGGGCCGTTTTTTCTGATTTTGCTGGCAAGATATACTAAAAAAGTTAGCTGGTCAAAATGAGCAATACCGTAGAAATCAAAAACCTCACTTTTAGCTATACAGATAAGGTAATTCTGGACGACCTTAGCCTCGATGTAAAACAGGGGATATTCGTAGGTATAATCGGACCAAACGGTGCCGGTAAAACAACCTTACTGAATCTCCTCTGTGGATTATTGAGACCCAAAACCGGTACTATCGAAATAGACGGGACAAATATAGAATCTTTCACAGTCAGAGAACTTGCACAAAAAGTAGCCGTTGTCCGCCAGGAATTTGTACCTGTCTTCGATTTTACGGTGGCCCAGACCGTATCTATGGCAAGAACACCATATTTGGGAACATTCGGATTTATGGGCAGAACAGACAGGCAAATAGTACACGATGCGCTCGAAGCAACCGATACAGGCATATTTGCCTCTCGTATTCTTGGAAGCCTTAGCGGAGGCGAACGACAACGGGTTTTTATTGCACGGGCACTCGCACAAAAAACACCGATTTTGCTCCTGGATGAGCCTACCAGCTTTTTGGATTTGAAACATCAGGTCAACATATATGATTTACTCAAGGCGGCCCAGCTCGAACAAGGTAAAACGATCATTGCTGTCACGCATGATATCAACCTGGCGGCCCAATATTGCGATGTAATATTGCTTCTCGGTTCCGATAGCAGCTTCAGATACGGCTATACAAAAGATGTTTTATCAGTTGAGCAAATCACAAAAGCATTTGGTGTTAATATTTATTCCGGAAAAGTTGGTCAGGAACACTTTTTCATTCCATTGGGCAAACATGCAAAAGACAGCGAACAGGCCAATAAAATGCAAGATAAAACCTGACCGTATCTCTTTTGTTTTCAAGGTGTTAGTTCCATTTAAACGATTTGTCTTGAATAATTATACCATCCTCCCTATACTTTTCGAGTTTGAATTAAGACCTTTGGCAAAACAAAGATTGTGCAAAACCTGTTTTAAAATGCTAAAATAGCATTTTCAGGGAAAATCCACAATAAAGAGTATTAGCAACAAGAAAGGTAGAGAAAGAAGTGGCACAAAAACGCAAAAAGACTTCAAGGGAAAAAGTAAGCTCTACTCGAAAAAAGAAATGCGGCCTGACAGCCTCGGATATGAATCATTTTAGACAATTATTGTTGGAAAAACGCATCGAAATCCTCAGAAATGTATCAGAAATTGAAGACGAAGCTCTAAAGAAATCCAGACTGGACGCAACCGGAGATTTGTCAAGCATGCCAATCCACATGGCGGACCTGGGAACCGACAACTACGAACAGGAATTCGCCCTGGGGCTTATGGATAGTGAAAGGAAACTTCTACGGGAAATTGATGAGGCCCTGGGACGCATCGAACAGGGAACCTATGGTACATGCACAGGTACCGGCCAAAAAATATCAAAAGCCCGTCTCGAAGCTCAACCATGGGCCAAATATTGTGTTGAATATGCACGATCGCTGGAAAAAGGCTTAGCGGTTGAGCAAGAAGAATAAACTTGAGTATGAAATACCGATGTCCTATCTGCAATAAACATTTTAACCCCTTAAAAAAGGGACAATTCGAAAAAGCCGATTTCTTCCCTTTTTGTTCTGAGCAATGCAAGCTTATCGACTTAGGTGCATGGCTGGATGTCCGCTATAAAGTAGCCTCCAGCTTGCAGTCCCAGGAATCAGACATACCCTCAAATACATCCACTTCCGATTCCGGTATTCAATAAATAACCACATCAACATATAAAATCTTGTTTAAAAAGTCTTGAAATCGACCGATAATACATTATATGTACTTTTTTACGTTTACCCTTTACTAAACCAATGACGTTTGTAACCTTACCGAAAGGAGACAAGATGGTCAGTGGCAAAGAAACATCCAAATTTACCGATGAATTACTCTTTCCTAAAATCTTTCAAACTTTCCGTATGGCTATACAACCAACCAAATTTATTATTACATTCTCGGCCCTTGCTATCATAAGCCTGTCCGGCTGGCTGATGGATTTCAGCAAGACCGTTTGTGTAGCCCATAACAGTGCCGGTGAAACCCTATCAACAGAGTTGCAGATTTATATGATGGATCCGACACAAGTCAATTTTTTCATTGAAAATTATGAGGGACAACAACAAGGCGAAGGAGTATTCTCTACACTATGGCATTTCGGCTCACAAAAGTACCATAACAGCCTGAAAGAACTTTTCGAATTGAACTTTGCAAGTATCGTGACAAATCTGGCCGACTGTTTCACAGCTTTGAGATGGGCACTAAGATACCATTTAATCTACTGCATTATTTTTGCTGGTATAATACTTGCCGTAATTTCCATTGCCGGTGGTGCCATTTGTCGAATTTCTGCTTTGCAAGTCGCCCTGGGTGAAAAACCGGGTCTGACCGAGGCTCTGCGTTATAGCATAAAAAGATTTACAAGCTTTGTCACGGCACCTATAGCCCCGATTACTATAATTATCTTCATTGGTTTTTTTGTTTTTCTTTTAGGATTGTTAGGGAATATTCCAAGGATCGGTGAATTACTGGTTGTTATCGGTTTGCCTTTGGCTTTAATTGCCGGTGTTCTTATCGCCGTTGTTGTGATAGGAACATTTGCAGGATTCAACCTGATGTTTCCTGCTGTAGCATACGACGGATCCGACTGCTTTGACGCGATAAGTCGTTCCTTTAGCTATGTTTATGCAAGACCATGGCGGATGCTTTTCTATACTTTAATCGCCATTGTTTATGGTTCAATTTGTTATATATTCGTTCGGTTTTTTGCTTTTTTGTCACTCTTGATCTGCCACTGGTTTTTGCGACTCGGATTATGGGCAAAAAACGGCAGTCTCGAAATCAATAAACTCGAAGCTATATGGCCGGAACCGGAATTTATGAAGTTAATGGATCCTTCAGGCCTAATCATAACAAACTGGACGGAGAAAGTGGCGGCCTTTCTGATTTACATATTCCTTCTGGCTGTTATCGGTTTGGTAGTCTCTTTCATTATTAATTTTTACTTCTCTGCCAACACTATCATCTATTCGCTTCTGCGTAATAAAGTTGATAATACCGCTTTGGAGGATATTTATACACCTTCCGATAAAATAGAAACAGAACTAAATATGAAGGATATTGAATTTCAACAAAACTCACAGGAATCAGAGCCGGGAGAACAAACTGATTCTTAAACGCCATAGCAATAATAGAGGAAGCTTATTATTTATTTATAAATACAACTGAAGTTTTAGGAACTGTATTGCCAAGCGAAAATGCCCGAGACGAACATAAACAAACAATTAAGCATTAAAAAACAAAACCAGCCGCAATTCCCAACTGCCCCCCCTGCTGTATTACTTCGTTTCCGCAGGTCATTAATCGTAATTACTCATATTTTTGTTTTTGCCGCTTCATTGATGCTCTCATTTCTTGTTATACATAATATGCAGTTCAAGCATGCATGGTTCATTGATATATATCCTATCTTGCTCCTGTTTATGCTCGTCGTTAAGCTGCCTGTTTTCGGCCTTTTCAAACAATACAGAGGCTGGTGGAGATATGTCGGTATTTCAGACCTCATTGGTATCGTTCATGCGTCACTCATGAGCACCTTAGTCATAGTAGTTGTATGGTTCATCCTCAGTAACACCAACTTTGCAATTAAATATCTTCCTCCGGGTATGGCCGAACCTGCTGAAGGCGTCTGTATTGCTGATTTGTTTGCTACAGTTTTGCTTCTGGCAGGGCTGCGAATGATTATACGGCTATATTACGAGGCGTCCCGCACAGTCGAGGTCGGAAGGCTTAGAAGATTTCTTATAATCGGCGCAGGCAATGCCGGCGAAGCGTTACTTCGAGAAATACACAGAATGCCTGTTGTACAATATGAAGTAATAGGTCTCATCGATGACGACCCTGCCAAGCAGGGCACTCACATTCATGGAATATCTGTTCTCGGTACGGTAGAGCAACTACCTGGAATCTGCAAGGATCACAATATCGAAGAAATAGCTATTGCAATGCCTTCGGCAAGCCACCGACAACTCAGACGCGTCATTCAGGTCTGCGAAGGTACAAAAATCAGATTTCGCACCGTACCCCATATCACCGATATTGCTTCCGGTAAATTTCGTGTCTCCCAGATTCGAGATGTCGATATAAACGACTTATTGGGTAGAGAAACTGTGCAGCTTGAATTGGATTCGATAGAAGCTTATGCAAAAGAAAAAACAATTCTTGTCACTGGCGCCGGCGGCTCCATAGGCTCGGAATTGTGCCGTCAGCTATGCAATTTCAAACCTAAACTTCTTTTGCTCGTCGAACAGGCCGAAAATCCGCTTTTCTATATAGAAAGGGAGTTAAGAACACGATTTCCAGCGGTCGATATCGAAACGCTTATTTGCAATATCACAGACA
>Ga0315555_1002585_pt1 | contig 12652 bp, 12 predicted proteins | sample SalMarSW160380MG_FD_202113 | JGI IMG/M metagenome (GOLD analysis project Ga0315555, IMG submission 202113) | Salt marsh sediment microbial communities from the Plum Island Ecosystem LTER, Massachusetts, United States - Salt Marsh Sediment SW1603-80 ...
CAAGCAATTCAATATTTATTCCGATGATTCTTCATTTTTTAAATAATTTTGCCGCAGTTATTTTATATTTTGTATTTGGAAATGATGAATTGATAAACACAACTGTTGAAAGCAGTGCTGATTTAAAATCTAGTATTCTTGTCTTTAGTATACTATTGATAGCTTTTATTAGTGTGATTATCTTTATAAAAAAGTATTATTCTCAGTTAAAAAATATTTAGGAGGAAAAATGTCAGTATGTCCAAATTGCGATTATGAATATGTAGAAGGGGTAACTTTTTGCCCGGATTGCGGGGTTCCGCTTGTTGATGACAACTTAATTACAAAGCCTGAAGACTGGACTGAAGAAAACTGGGTAGTAGTTTACACTTCCGGTTTAGAATATGAAGTTGAAATGATAAAAGATAATCTTGAAAGTGCAGGAATAACTGCAACTATGTTATCTCAAAAGGATAGAAATTTTCCGGCACCCGGCAATTTTTCCGTAGTAAAACTTTTAGTTCATAAAGAAGATGTCCCTGATGCTCTTAATTTCATACAAAAAATTAAAAGTGAAAAAACGGGAGAAGATGAAAATAATGATCGGGATGAAAATTACCATACCTGTTATTATTGCAGCAGCATATTTAGGCGGTATTTATTTTTTTGCTTTTGTTCTTGCCATAACCGTAATATCGTATTATGAATTTTGTATAATGGTTAAGAATAAAGATGTTTTTGCCAACATAACTCTGGGATTTGCTGGCATTACAGTTATTCTGCTTAACTTTTACAGGGCATTTATAAGTATTTATTCGATTCTTCTATTTTTTACTATCATATTATTTTTTGTTGAATTATTCAGAAACCGTAAATCTGCTTTATTAAATATTGGCGCTACTTTGTTGGGAGTTTTCTACCTCGGACTGTTCGGGAGTGCAATTATTCAAATAAGAGAATTTTATCCTAATGTTGGTGAGCTTTACTATAGGGGCGGATATTTAATGATTTCAATTTTCGCATCTATATGGTTATGTGATTCTGTAGCTTTTTGGGTAGGAAGCAAATTAGGAAAGCATAAATTATTTCCGCGTGTCAGTCCAAATAAGAGCTGGGAAGGATCAATTTTTGGATTTTTATTCTCTGTTTTAGTCTTATTTTTAGCTAAGATTTTGATTTTGAACTTTCTTTCGATAACCAATGCATTAATTATCGGAGTTATCATCGGCATATTCGGACAAATAGGCGATTTGATTGAATCATTAATTAAAAGAGAAGCCGGAGTGAAAGATTCCTCGGCATTAATCCCCGGGCATGGCGGTATGTTTGATCGTTTTGATTCCTTGTTTTATACTTCGCCGGTTATTTTATTATACCTAACGTACTTTGGAAGATAATCTTTCTTAAACGGCAAAGATAAAAGGTCCTTAATCTTACTCTTAATTTAATTGGTCATTAAGTTTTTACAAAAAATAGTTTAAGATGCGAAACAATAAAGAAAAGGTTAGCGTTGTTACTCTTGGGTGTTCTAAAAATACTGTAGATTCCGAAAGGCTTTTGAACCAGTTAAAAGTCAATAATTTCATTTTGCAGGAGGATCCTGAGAAAGCCGGAACAGTAATTATAAATACATGCGGTTTCATTGAAGTAGCGAAACAAGAATCGATAAATACAATTTTAAGTGCGGTTAATTTAAAACAACATGGCACTATAAAAAAAGTTATTGTTGCAGGCTGTTTGTCGGAAAGATATAAAGATGAACTAAAAAAAGAAATCCCGGAAGTTGATGCTTATTTCGGGACGGAAAATTATGAAGGTATACTAAAAGAACTTGGCGGAGAACTAAAATATAATCTGCTTGGAGAAAGATTATTAACCACTCCTTCACAAACTGTATATTTAAAAATTTCCGAAGGATGTGATCACCCGTGTTCTTTTTGTGCAATTCCTTTAATGAGGGGAAAGCATAAATCAAAAACTAAGGAAGAATTAATTAAGGAAGCTGAATTCCTTGCAAAGAATAATACTAAAGAGCTGGTTATCATTGCTCAGGATACAACCGATTACGGTATTGATATTTACGGTGAAAGAATTTTAAGCGATCTTCTAAACAATCTTAGTGAAATAAATGGAATTGAATGGATAAGAGTAATGTATGCTTATCCTTCAAAATTTCCTGATGATCTTATCGATGTAATTGCTGCTAATCCTAAAATCTGCAAATATGTTGATATCCCGCTCCAGCATGTATCGGATAATATTCTTAAATCGATGCGAAGAGGAGTTACTTCTAAAAGGACAAAAGATTTACTATTTAAATTAAGAAGGAAGATTCCAGACCTTACTTTACGGACAACTTTTATTGTAGGATACCCAAACGAAACTGAAAAAGAATTCAAAGAACTTTGTGATTTTATTAGTGAAATAAAATTTGATCGGTTGGGTGTTTTTACATATTCTGTGGAAGAAAATACATCTAGCTTTATTCTAGGAGATCCTGTTCCGGATGAAATAAAAGAAGAAAGGAAAAAAATATTAATGGACATTCAAAAAGAGATTTCCCTGGAAAAAAATAAAAACCTGGTTGGGAAAAAGATGAATGTCCTTTTGGAAAATAAAGAGAATGATTATTATATCGGTCGTTCTTATAGGGATGCCCCCGAAGTTGATTGTGAAATTTTAATGCCGGATGATAACAAAGAAATTAAATTAGGACTATTTTATACTGCTGAAATTTTTGACTATAATGAATATGACCTTTACGGTAAATTTATCTGATAGCCGGAGGATCTTAAAATGAAAAATTTATACCTATACCTTTTTTTGTTTTTGTTTGCTTGGAACATATTTGCACAGGAAGGATTTATTGACAACACAAGATTGGAACCAAATAAATTCAATTATGAGTATCTTGATTTTAAATCTGATCAACCGAATAAAACAAGGGTAGATGTTTTTATACAGGTTCCTTATACGGAAATTCAGTTTGTCAAATCGGACAATAAATTTGAGGCCAACTATACAATTACAGTCTCCATTTTTAATAAGGATAAAGATAAGCTGGTTACTGAAAAAATATGGAGTGAAAAAGTTGTAACAACGGACTTTAATCAAACAATATCACCGCAAAATTTTAATTTAAGTCTCCGCTCATTCGATCTTTCGCCCGGTGAATATATGTTCCGGTCTGCGTACGAAGATAAAGATTCGCGGAAGACTTATGCTAAAGAAGATGTTATAGACGTACGTGATGTTTCGTCAAATTTTGCATTAAGTGATGTTATGATGGTTGAGAAAAAAACAAATGAAGGGGGAGATAATAAAATTTTGCCAAATATTAAAAAAGTTATTTCTACCCGTAAAGGAGGTCTTCCGATTTTTTATGAAGTGTATTCGGATACAAATTCTACTTTTAAAATTGAATATGATATTAGTGAAAAAGGTAACACTCTAATTTACGATAAAACAATTAAACAGTTGAACAAAGGAAGAAATCAAATTTTTTATACTCTGCCAGATTCCTCTTTAGATATGGGAAATTTTGATATATCCATTGTATTAAAAGATATTGAAGATCATGAACTTGCAACTACAAAGCAGACTTTTATATCAAGATGGGTAGGCTTCCCATCAACAGCTAAAGATCTAGATGAAGCAGTTGATCAGCTAGTTTATATCGCTTCACCCGATGAAATGGATTATATTAGGGATGGAAAAACAAGAGAAGAAAAAATCTTACGATTTAAAGAATTCTGGAAAAAGAAAGATGCGGTACCATCAACTGAAGAAAATGAAGTTTTCAATGAATATTACAGGAGAGTAGCATTCGCTGATGCTAATTTTTCACATTATGTAAAGGGCTGGAAAACAGACAGGGGAATGGTATATATTATTTTAGGTAATCCTAACAATGTGGATCGTCATCCTTTTGAATATAATTCAAAGCCTTATGAAGTGTGGGAATATTATCAGCTTAACAGGAGTTTTGTTTTTGTAGATGAAACCGGGTTTGGTGATTATAGATTAGTTACGCCTTTAACAGGTGATTTGTATAGATATCGATATTAATTTATACTTATTGAGTTCCTTAAAAAAAATTCGTTTTTTCAACTAAAAGTAGAAATCTCCTATCTTGATTAGTTTCTGAAATGGCAGATTATTTTTTAGCACGAACTCAAATTGATGTTTAAAAAAGTTTTTCATTATATAAAATGATTCTTACTGTTACACTAAACCCGCTCTTGGAAAGACGCTATATTTACCTCAAAATATTTTTTAATAAAGGAAATAGAAACGGGAAAGTCGAATTAACAGCCGGCGGTAAAGGAATAAATGTTAGCAGGCAGCTTAATAACCTTAATATTGATAACCTCGCTTTTACTTTTCTTGGTGGAAACAACGGAAAATTATTCAAGGATATTTTATTAAAAGAAAAAATTAATTTTACAGCCATAAGAACTTTAAATGAAACAAGGGATGCTGCACTAATTATAAATGAATCGGATAAAAAAATAAGCACTTTTTTTGGTTGCAATACTTTAATTACCGAAAAAGAAGTTGATGAATTTAAAATAAAACTTGAAAAAATTATTCAGAATACCGAGATAGTGGTTTTCTCAGGAAGCTCGCCATGCCAAACCGCAAATTCTATTTTCCCTTTCGGAATTGAGATTGCAAACAAGTATGATAAGATCTCGGTTTGCGATACCTACGGAAATCATTTGAAAGATTGTATAAAAGCTAAACCAACTATTATGCATAACAATATTTCCGAAATTGAAAGTTCCATAAATATTTTGCTTAGAAATGAAAAAGAAATTCTTAATTATCTGGATTATCTTTATGATGCAGAGATTAAACAGTCATATATTACTAATGGAGCTAAAGCAACTTATTCTTCAAACTTTGATTTTAAGTATAAGGTTGAAAATCCTGCTGTCTATTCTGTTGATCCTACCGGCAGCGGTGATTGTTTTGTTGCTGGGATTGTATATGGTTTCCATAATAATCTAACTTATGAAGAGACTTTAGTTATTGCTTCTTCTTTAGGTGCTGCTAATGCTGGAAGGTTTGAAACATGTAATGTTTCTCACAACGAAATTGAATATTTTAAACCGCAGGTAAAAATTTCTACCATCGGGAAAAAGATAAGAAAATTAAATGTCGCACAAAATTAAAATATTCATTTCACTCTTACTGTTTCTTTCGTCAGCTACCTATTCTCAAAAAATAAATTCTATTGAGATTGAGGGGAATAAAAATATTGATAAAGATCAATTAATGGGATGGATCGGTATAAGCACAGGTGAAAAAATTTTTGCCGGTTTAATAGATTCGGTAAAATCAAAATTAGCTTTTAATTTGGCACAAAGAGGATATATAAATTCTTCATTTTCAGGAACTAACCTGGTGTTTTCCCCGGATTCTCAGAAAGTCAACGTCATTATTAATATTAAGGAGGGGGAACCTTCCTTAATAAACAAAATTTACCTGGTTTATTCTGATTCAGTAAAATCAAATGATGTCCTTGATCAATTTGAATTTCTTGAAGGTCAAATTTTCGATAAGGAATTATTGGAAGAGGCAATTCATAATTCACTATCTTATTTTGAAAACAACGGGTATCCTTTTATAAAAATTATTTTGTCATCGATAATTTTTTTTAGGGATTCTTCAAGCAATTCAAATTTAGCTGATATCCATTTAAAAATAGAAAAAGGAAATAAAAGTAAAATCGATAAAATAGAAATTGCCGGGAATCAAAATACAAAGGACTATGTTATAACAAGAGCATTAAGAATCGAAACAGGTGAAGCTTATTCTCAAAAAAAAGTTGATGAACTTCCGGAACGTTTAAACAGGCTCGGTTTTTTTGAACCGGTCGGCAAACCTGAATTTTATCTAAATTCAAAAAATGAAGGAGTACTTTTAGTTACTGTAAAGGAAAAACAAACTAATAATTTTGATGGAATTATTGGCTATATACCGTCTGCCATTCCGGGGCAGTCAGGTTATTTAACAGGACTTGTAAATGTTAGTATGAGAAATCTTTTTGGTACAGGCCGGGCCGCTGCAATTAGGTGGCAGCAATTCGATCGTTTCTCACAAGAACTTGAATTAAAATATCTTGAACCATGGATCTTTAATTTTCCTTTCAATTTAAATGGTAGTTTTTACCAGAGAAAACAGGATTCCAGTTATGTTCAAAGAAAATTGGAAGGGGATATAGAATTTTTAGCGACAGAGAATATTTCTGCTTCTGTTTTTGTTTCTTCTGAATCTGTAATTCCATCACAATCAATAAACTCCGTGTTTACTGTTTATAATTCCAATGCAGTAACTACCGGGATCAACCTAAAAATTGATACAAGGGATGACCCGTATGCTCCTACCGGTGGAATTTTATTTACAAATTTATATTCATTCAGTAAAAAAACTATTTACGGTCCGGCAGAATATTTTACTCCGGATCTTCAAACTAAAGTAAATTTTCAAAGAATAGAAGTAGCGATAAATGCTTATCATGAATTATTTAACAAACAGGTTATTGCTTTAGGTTTGCATGGAAAAGAATTAAACGGTCCTTCTTTTGAAATAAGTGATTTATACAGGCTTGGCGGGACAAATTCTTTACGAGGTTACAGGGAAGATCAATTTTTAGGCTCAAGGATTTTTTGGTCTAACCTGGAATACCGGTTATTGCTAACCAGAAGAACATTCGGCTTTTTGTTTTTCGATACAGGTTATTTCTTTAGAAAAGCAGAACTGGAAAGAGATATCCTAAAGACTGAAGGTTTTAAAATCGGCTATGGATTGGGATTAAATATCGAAACAGGGCTTGGTGTTTTGGGAGTGAGCTTTGCTTTAGCTCAAGGTGATTCTTTTTCGGATGGCAAGATTCACTTTGGATTGGTTAATGAATTTTAATTTTTTTTAATAAATTTTTCCCGAATTATTTATTGTTGTATTGTTAAATCGTTATATTGTTAAAACGCAAAATTATTATTGTAATAATTTTTTTTGTACTAATTGACTCTAAAAATTTATATTATTTTTGTTTTTAGCATATATCCAACAATAAAACAATAAAGCAATATCTGCCAAATTCATCATTATCAGATGTACAAAAAAATTCTATTGATTATAAAAATCGTTCGCCCTTTAAATGTTCTAATTGTATTCTTAACAGTTTTAGTTGCCGGTTTTATATGCTCGGAAAATAATGAAATAATTCTCGATACCGTTTTAACCGGAATTTCTGCTTCATTTATTGCTGCTGCCGGTTATGTAATTAATGATTACTTTGATATTAAAATTGATAAAGTAAATCGTCCTGAAAGACCTTTAGCTTCCGGTAAAATAAGTATTAAGTCGGCAATTATTTTTTATTATATTACTTCATTAATTGGATTATCACTTGCACTAAAAATTAATAAAACAGTTTTTTTTATTGCTGTTGTTACAGTAATCTTGCTTTTTACCTACTCTTTTAAATTTAAATCGATAACTCTTTTAGGTAATTTATCTGTAGCGGTTATTACCGGTTTAACTTTTATTTATGGGGGTGCATCCGTAAGTAATATTTCTTTTGCAATTATACCTGCTTTGTTTGCTTTACTTATTAACTTTATTCGGGAAATTGTGAAAGATATGGAAGACGTTGAGGGTGATATTAAGAATGGTATAAAAACATTTCCCTATAGATTTGGTTTTTCATTTGCTAAAAATTTTATATTACTTGTGACTATTATATTAATTTTATTTACTTGCTATCCATTTATTTTTAAGTTATACAAAATTGAATATTTCATTATTGTTATGAGTATTGTGAATCCCATTTTAGTATACTTTTTAGTTTCAATTTATAAAAACGATTCGCTTGCAAACTTGAATAAGTTAAGTTTTATTTTAAAATTGAATATGGTTTTTGGATTAAGTGCAATATATCTCGGTAAATGAAAAATTTTGATAATTCATTTCTCAAAAGGAAAATAAAACTTATAGCCGGAGCCGATGAAGTGGGGCGGGGTCCATTGGCCGGTCCCGTAGTTGCGGCTTCAGTTATTTTTTCTCCTGATGTTTATATTGAAGGGGTCAATGATTCGAAACAGCTTACTGAAGAAGAGAGGGAAGAATTAGCTCCGGTAATAATAGAAAAATCTTTAGCTTGTTCCGTTTCTGCAGTTTCTCATTTTCAAATTGATAAAATCAATATTTTGCAAGCTTCACTCTTAGCAATGTCTATATCTGTCGGTAGGTTAAAGATAAAGCCTCATTTGATTCTTGTCGATGGAAATAAAACCTTTAATTGCAAAATTCCTACAATACCTATTATAAAAGGAGACTCGCAGTCCTTTGCTATTGCGGCTGCATCTATATTGGCAAAAGTAGCAAGAGACCGTGTAATGAAAAGGATGTGTCCCAGGTTTCCGCAATATTTATGGTCTAAAAATAAAGGTTACGCTACACGGGAACATATTGAAGCTATAAAAGCTTTCGGACCTTCAACGTTTCATAGAAAAACATTCTTGCATAAAATATTAAATGATGAGCCTGAGTTTGAATTTGAAATGGAACCGCCGTCCGATTATTAATATTTTGATATCTTATTTAATTATATATTTATTCAACTTATTAGAAACGACCTGACGGGAGCCTCTTTAGATGATTGTTGAATTATCGTAATTCGTAAATAAAAATATTTTTACAAAAGACGCTACATCGGAATGTCTCTATAGGATGGATTATGTCTAAAGCAACAAAAAAATTTGGCGATGAAGGTGAGGACATAGCCGTAGAACTTCTCATTTCTAAAGGATATGAAATAATTGAAAGAAATTACAGGTACGGAAAAGGTGAAATTGATATAATTGCAATGGATCCTGGGAAAAAATATCTAGTTTTTGTCGAGGTTAAGTCAAGAAAAAATTTAGAATACGGCGAACCTGAATATGCTATTACTAAAAATAAAATCAGACAAGTAAAAAAGATAGCTGAAGCTTACCTTTATGAAAATGAAATGAGTGAAACTGACTGCAGGTTTGATGTTGTTGCAATTTTGTTTAGATCGCAAATAAAACCTATTATTAACCATTATGAAAATGCATTTATGTAAATCATGAAATTTATTAGTGGATACATAAAATTTATCGACAAGCTTAATACAAAATTAGGTATTATAACTTCATGGCTGACATTTGCATTAGTGCTTGTTACCTGTTATGATGTATTTACAAGATACATTTTGAACGAGAGCAGTATTGCATTGCAGGAACTTGAATGGCATTTATTTGCAGTAATATTTTTGATGGCCGCGGCTTATACGTTAATTAAAGATGATCATGTAAGGGTTGATGTTTTTTATTCACGGTTTTCCGAAAGGAAAAAAGCATGGGTAAATTTTTTAGGGGCAATATTTTTTCTAATCCCCTTTTGTGTTTTAGCAATTTATACATCAAAAGATTTTGTAATTAATTCTTTTCTCTTTAGGGAAACATCTCCGGATGCAGGAGGTCTTCCGGCCCGTTACATTCTTAAGGCTTTCATTCCTATCTCGTTTATTTTTTTATTACTTCAAGGGATTTCAATGGCATTTAAATCTTATATAGAAATTAAAAATCAAAGCGAACTAAAAGAGAATAATTGACAGAACTTTTACCAATAATATTTTTTCTAACAGTATTAATCTTCCTTTTATTAGGATTTCCTGTTTCATTTACTCTTGGCGGTGTTTCATTAATTTTTGGCCTTTTAACTTTCGGTTTAAAATTTTTTAATCTTCTTCCTCTAAGAATCTGGGGAATAATGAGCAATTATGTTCTCATCGCGGTTCCATTATTTATTTTTATGGGGGTGATGCTTGAAAAATCGGGGCTTGCCGAAGAATTACTGGAAACTATGGCATTGCTTTTCGGAAAGTTGAGAGGAGGTTTAGCTTTCTCGGTTCTAATTGTCGGCGCAATGATGGGTGCTTCAACCGGTATAGTTGGTGCTACGGTTGTTACAATGGGAGTTTTAAGTTTGCCGGTAATGCTTAAAAGAGGTTATCATCCAAGAGCGTCTTCCGGGATCATTATGGCTTCCGGAACTTTAGGACAAATAATTCCACCAAGTATTGTTTTGGTTTTATTGGGAAGCGTTCTCAATATTTCAGTAGGAGCACTTTTTGTCGGCGCTGTTATTCCTGGATTATTACTTGTTTTTCTATACTTTGTTTGGCTTGTTATTTTAACAATTATAAGACCTAAATCTCTCCCCGCAATGCCTGAAGAGGAACTGAGGAATTTCAAAGGTATCAAAAGAATAAAGAAGATTATAAATGCTTTCCTGCTCCCATTCACTCTTGTGTTGGCAGTTTTAGGTTCAATATTTGCGGGAATTGCATCTCCTACGGAAGCAGCTGCTGTTGGTGCTTTAGGTGCAACTGTTTTAGCTTTGGTAAGAAAAAAGTTCTCAATTAACACCTTAAAAGAAGTAATGATTAGAACTACAACCTTAACTAGCATGGTTTTCTTTATTCTAGTTGGGGCGGCGGCATTCGGTCTGGTTTTTAGAGGTTTGCACGGTGATACCTATCTTTCAAATTTAATTCTTTCTTCAAACCTCGAACCTCATCATTTTTTAGCAATTGTTATGGTTGTAATTTTCATTTGCGGATTCTTTATAGATTTTATAGAAATCACTTTCATAATTGTACCCATCGTTGCGCCTATTTTTATACATATGAATATAAATCTTTTATGGATTGGAATTTTAATTGCAATGAATCTGCAGACATCGTTTTTAACACCTCCATTTGGCTTCTCAATTTTTTATTTGAAAGGAGTTGCTCCTAGTGGAGTTACAACATCTCATCTATACAGGGGTATTGTTCCTTATGTTATACTGCAATTAATTGCACTGCTTGCAGTAATTTTTTGGCCGGATATCGCACTGTGGCTGCCGAAATCTCTTGGGGTTTAAAAAAAAGATCTGGGTAATTATTTTTATTTATCGAAAAAATTTTTTAAAGATAAAAAACATTTCAATTAGCTTTTTACGCTTTGTAATTCCTTTCGGCAATTGAATCCCATTCATAAATATTTTTCTTAAAGCTGCTGTAGGAATCATAAACCTTTTTTGCCATAGCATTAGTTGAAATAATTTCATCAATAACTTCACCAGTATATTTTCTCAATGCCTCCAAAATTTCATCTGAAAATTGCCGAAATTGAATCTTACTTTCTTTTTTCATTTTAAGATAGTATTCTGTGTTCTTTTCTTCAAAAGCAGACAACATTAATACATTTACTTTTGCAGCAGCTACTTCTATAATATTTTTTAAATCATCAGGAAGTTGATTATATGCATTTTTATTTACAATTAATTCTAAAACGGATCCAGGTTCCTGCCAGCCCGGATAATAATAATATTTAGCAATTTTATCGAATCCCATCAAGCTGTCATGATAAGGTCCGACCCATTCAAGCGCATCAATTACACCTCTGTCGAGGTCTGTATAAAGCTCTCCACCTGGAGCTAAAATAGAAGTAGCTCCTGTTTTAGTAATAACTTTTCCCCCCAAACCTGGAATTCGCATTTTTAAACCAACAAAATCTTTAATTGAATTTATCTCTTTATTAAACCAGCCTCCCATTTGTCCGCCGGTATTACCGCAGGGAAAAGGCATTAAATCATGGTCGGAATAAAGTTCTCTCCAAAGATCTAAACCTCCGCCAAAAAAAAGCCATGCATTAACCTGCTGCGCATTCATTCCGAATGGAACACAACCGAAAAATTGTGCCGACGGTAATTTACCAGCCCAATAGTAAGCAGCACCATGACCCATCTCCGCGACACCTTGAGACACCGCATCAAAAACCTCTAAGGCTGGCACTAATTCTCCCCCGCCGTATACCTGGATCTTTAACCTGCCATCCGACATTTCACCTACCCATTTCCCAAGTGCATCGGCATATTCACCTAAAATTGGAAAATGGGGAGGCCATGTCGTTACCATTTTCCATTCATAAGTTTTGCCATTATTTTTAGCTGGAGAATTATCTGTTTTTGTTTCACATCCAGTTAGTGAAAGAGCACCTGCACCAACCGCGGCAATGGAAGCGGTTTTCAAAAAATCACGGCGGATATATTTTTTCATTGTTCTTCCTTTTGTTTAGAAGATTAAAATTTATTGAAATTAGAATTTGCTTATCAGAAAATAGTAATTTTTTTTATTTAAATAGAAGATTTTTTTGAATTAGAAAAGATTAAATATTAAAGAATTAAGAACACGTATTAGTTTCTATTTCTTTTTTTGAGCTATAATTTTTATTATTTTCGATTATAAAAAGAAATAAATATCGCTAATTATTTTGGTGGAACAAGATACAAAAGTTGAAAAAGAACTGTTATTAAATAGTCCTAAATTAACGGAATTTTTTAAAACAGTTGCCGGCTTAACAACCTTTTCTCTCCAATTCTTTAAAAATGTTTTCACACCTCCTTTCGAATTTAATGAAATAAAAAAGCATATGGTTGAGCTGGGAATTAAAACCTTGCCAATTGTTACTGTTACAGGTTTTATAATTGGATTGGTTTTAGCTATGCAAAGTCAGCCTGTAATGCAGCGTTTCGGTGCCGAATATTTTTTACCAAGCATGGTTGCTTTATCTGTTATTAGAGAATTAGGACC
>Ga0315555_1002589_pt1 | contig 12646 bp, 15 predicted proteins | sample SalMarSW160380MG_FD_202113 | JGI IMG/M metagenome (GOLD analysis project Ga0315555, IMG submission 202113) | Salt marsh sediment microbial communities from the Plum Island Ecosystem LTER, Massachusetts, United States - Salt Marsh Sediment SW1603-80 ...
CATTGTAGGGGGAAAAGATGAGAAAAATATTATTTGCTATACTTATAAGTCTTTGCCTTTCTGTAAATGTGTTCGGAGCCAGAACTTTAATCCATCGACCACAAACCGATTCAATAGTTAATTCTACTGATACAACGTCATGGAAACTTATCCCTTCCGGTGTAGATAGTGTGATAATTATGGCGCAGGGTATTGGTGGGGCTACTAATGATTCGACAATAATTTCACTTGATTTATGTGAATATGACAGCACCGACGCTCAACAGGTATGGGCTAAAGAAGTTACCGCTCTTATTGATGCCGATGCTACTACTGTGAATGGTACTGGAACTTATGGTCGTGAGATAGCGGCATTCAAGTGGTATAGAATGATTCGATATTCGAATACGGCTACTGTTACTGGTGCTGGCTGGATACTCTGGATTTACTGATTTAAACTATAAAGAGATGGGGGGGGCAACACCTCCCCCTTCTCTAAAATTGGAGGTATTAATGGCTAAAATAAAAGTTGAAATAACGAAAGGCAGAATCTTTAATGGAAAGCCATGCGCAGTAGGGGATAAAATGGATATGGACGAAATCTATTTTAAGGTGGCGGGTAAAAGGTTTTCCAAGAAAATAGGAGCATCTAAAGAAATAAAAACAGAGGATGAATCCCTTGCCGGAAAACAAACGAAAAAAAAGAAGAATGAAGATAAGGAAATGGTTGGAGAAGGAAAATAACGGAGGCGAAAATGATTAGAAAGATACTTATATTACTGTTACTTGCGATAGCTGTTATGGGGTATAATAACCGTAATGTCATAGGAACGGATTATTGGAGTGCTACGGATACTAATCAAGTAGATAGTGTTTGGTTCGCGCCTGACCGCAGTTTTAATCCCCAAGTATTGATGAATTGGTTTGACGTAAACGGAACTATCGCAGATGATGCAGATACGTTTATTTTTATTCTGGACGGATGGTTGACTGATACGATATTATCGTATATGGCATTCAATATCTTTACGGATACTGTCGCAGTATCTGCCGATACTTTGATAGGTTATGATACGATTCCGGATTGGTATATCCAAATGTGTGATACTTTCTTATTGAGACGTGTTACCGGAGCCGATACAATGGGATTCGAACCTGATAGTGTGAATATAACTACTTACAATAATAGAATAAGATAATGTCTTCAACCTATACCGGTCATGCTGACTTCAAAACAAACTTCGGGATAAAAGATTTTACCGATGATGATGATTTCATAGATACCCTTCTGGAAGTCGAAGAGGGATTGTTGGCTGAAGAAGTCGGATATTCCTTCGGAGAGGATACCGATAGAATAGACGAATGGCTTGCTTCGATAAGTAGAATTATTATCCCGCCTAAAGTCCCTATTGTTTCAATAGACACCCTTAAGATTAATGACACGACTATCAGTAGCGATTATTATGATATTGGAGAGGATAAATTCTTTATCTGGCTCGATGACCTATACGATTATGGGAATGATAAAGTAGAAATATATCTGAAATATACTTGCGGTTACGATACAGATTCTTTCCCCCAAGGATTAAAGACGGTTATTTATTGGCGTGCTGGATATGATTATGCAGTATGTAGAACTACGGTTAGAAGCAAATCAAAAGGATTGCAAGGAAGATTCGCGGGCATAAAGGATTTACAGGAAAAAGCTAAACAAATAGTAGAGAAATATAAATTGTATAACCTTAACTTTTCTGGAAAGCTCGTATGAAAATAACAATAAAATATCATGATACTTTCGAGAGGGCTTTTAGATCAGCTAAAAAGAATACTACTGAGGCTACACGCAGAGCAGTCGCTTATACAATGAATGGATTATTGACTTATGTCTGTACTAATAAATTGCAGGGGAATCCTCTGTATAGCCGTACAAATGAATTATCGGATAGTATCTCAGTTGAAACAAGAGTATCAGGCAGAGATGTATACGGTATAATGGGAACTAATATCGGATGGATAGATACACATGAAAGGGGAGCTATAATATATCCTAAGAACGCACCGCATTTAAGATTCCCATTATTTGAACGAAGTACAGGCACTTTTATTGGGTGGAAAACCACTGATTCCGTTACTATACCGCAACGCCCTGTAATTGGTTCAACTATTAAAGAAAAAAGAGCATGGGTAAGACAGATAATAGGGGAAAGGTTTAATCTTGAATTGAAACGGCAAATATTGGCGGAAACTCACGGTAAGAAATTCCGCTGGGGAACTTATAGTGGGTTATAAAACAGCATTTGCTGAAGCATATAATAGACTCGTTGCGGATATGGAAATCAAGAAAGTTTTCAATGGTCAACGAGAAGATATATCGATAAGCGATTTTCCCTGTGCTATGATATTCCCTATACTCGATAAGGATTCGGGGGTTCCTTCTTCACATGATGACAATAAGCAAATTCTTGATCTTGATTTAGGAGTGATTGTTTTTTTTGAAGCTAATGACCCTGACCAAGTATCAAGCGACCAATTCGATTGGGTTACAAGAATCAAAAAAGATATATCTGGTAATCCCGTATTCTTGAATAAGACTTGTCATTCAATAGCTTATCCCAATGTTTTTTATCATCCGGCAAGACAAATGGAAGGAGATAGTACGACATGGAATGAGGCAGCAGTAGAATTGCATATTACTTTAGGAATACAGGAGAATTATACATACGGAGATACACTTGATACTTATGGACATGGAGGTGAAGTTTATATGTTATTAAAAGCAAGAATAACAATAGATACCAGCCCGAAAGATATTTTATTTGCGAATATTAGTGGATTCCCTACGACTATATCAGGCGTTGTTATGCCCGCACCCGGAAGTCCTGTTGAAAGGAAGTTTCATATTACTTTACAGGATACAACAGGGTTTACGATAGAAGCAGATGATATTGGAGAAGGTGAATTACCGCAAGATGTAGATATTGTAGTGGTTGGAGATTAGGAGGTTATATGAAAGCAGTTGCTCATAAAGAAGGATGGCTATATAAAAATAAACCAAGAAATGAAGGAGAAATCGTGGATGTTACAGGCGACCAATTTATGTTTTTTGAGAAACTTGGAATATTAAGTAAACCTAAAAAAGAAAAAAAGGAGGAGAAAAATGTCGATCATAAACACAGCAAACCATCAAATACAAATTGAAGAAGAAGCCGAATATGGAACCGATCTTGCAACCAGCCCGTTAGATATTGAGGTTATAGAGGGAAGCTTAGTACCTGTTTCTCCCGAATATAATAGTGTACCTCAACGATATGGAGCATACATGGCGGAAACAAGTTTTCCGGGCAAATTACTCAAGAATATAGCTTTTGAAGTTCCCTTGAATCAGGCGGATACAAACGATACGGAATATGCTTTGCAATACTTGTTAGAAGCCTGCGGTTTAACCCCTAAAACTACCGCTAATTATTTCGATGCGGTATGTAACGCGGCTCAAACTTCATTGTCAATCAATGCTTATCATGGCGGGAAAAAGGATATTCTTTTGGGGGCAAGGGGTGATGCGACTATAATCTTGACTGCCGGAGAACTGGCAAGAGTCCATTTTGAATTTATGGGGTTATACAATCAGGGTACGGACACCGCTATTCCGGGAACACCGAGTTATACCGGATGCAACGAATATGTTTTTAATAGCACAACCATAACTTACAATGATATTGATTATCATATTTCACACGTTGAACTCGCATTAAATAATATTGTAGTTCCGATAGGTTCGGGTAGTGTATCGGATTCCGGATTAGGCATATACCAAATAATGATTACTGATTCACATCCTACCGTTACATTCGATTTACTCGTTCAGGACACTAATGTTGCAACTATAGAAGCAGCTATCGAGGCAGGAACAGAATCAACTCTGTTACATGAGCGTAACGCAGCCGGCACAACCGATGCTAAAAATCCGGTCATTTCCGCCGGAACTATTATTACGAATTATACCGTAACTGATGAATCGGGAGCGATGAGATATGAATGCGAAGCGGAAGTAACAAGTCTTACTATTGATTTAGAAAAAACAGCCGCATAGGAGGATATGTGAATAAAATTTATCTTGATGGTAAGATAACACTGAAAGAACCTACACTTGAAGGGCTTTGTGATTTTGGGGGTTTATGCAAGATATATGATTACAGTGAAATTGTTGCCGGTAAAGGATTGCTTGAATTGTTACCGATTATATGTGAATTTCAAGAAGGGTTTGAATGGAAAAAGATGAACAATCAAAAGGTTATAACTGAAATACTCAAAGATTTTTTTACCTCTTGGAGTCCTACGAAGTGGATTTCCGACAATATAGCAGTGCTGGGACAATCCTTGAAATCGTTGCGGGAATCACAGACCCCGAAGGATTCCAAAAAGCCCTGAAAATGCGGATAGATATTTTTGAGAAGTGGCTTAATTCAAGAATAAAATGGAATGATAAAGTGCAGAAAGAATCCGAAAGGCAAACGCGTAAAATAAGAATTAGAAGATAATATGGCTGAAAATGTTTTATTAGAAATACGCGGCGATATAAGAGACATTAAGAGTAAGTTCTCTCAAATAGAATCTACTGTCAAAAAGACATCCGGGAAGGTACAGAAGCAAGCGGATTCTATGACGAATAAATTCAAGAAAATGGGTAGTATGGTAAAAGCCGCGTTTGTTGTTGCCGGATTATATAAATTTGTACGAGCTCTTGGCAGCACTGCAAAAGCCGCCTCTGATTTAGAAGAACAGACTGCAAAATTCGGTACTGTTTTTAGAGGTAGTTTAGACGAAGCGAATAAATCCGTTGAGAACCTGACAGAAAATTTCGCGATGTCAAATAGAGAAGCAAAAGAATTTATGTCCGGTGTTCAAGATATGTTAGTGCCGATGGGATTAGCACGAGATAAAGCGGCAGTTTTTTCCGATAAGATTGTGCAGCTTGCGGGGGATTTAGGTTCGTTTAATAATATTCCAACCGCCAATGCAATGAATAAAATAAAATCCGCTCTTGTTGGTATGTACCGACCTATGAGAGAGGTTGGTGTTGTTCTATCCGCTACAACCGTAGCACAAAGAGCATTGAAAGATGGATTGGCTGCAACAGAAGAAGAATTGACCGCTGCGGATAAAGCTCTTACCGCGTATAAGATGATGGTTGAAATGTCTGCGGATGCTATCGGGGATATGGCAAGAACTTCTGACAGCTTCGCTAATACTATAAAAAGAACTAATGCTGAGATGGAAGATTTCAAAGCGGCAGTCGGAAAGTATGTTATACCAGCGCTTGGATTTTGGGCTGAAAAAGCCAATACGGTTTTAGACACTATGACCAAACTTATAGATAAGACATCTGATAAAATAGAAGCTACTTCTATGTTAGATTTTATGAAACAAGAGATAGCGGATGTAAGTATAGAAATGGATAAGTACAAGGCTATAATGGAAAGTTCATGGAGAATACAATCGGAGAAAACAAGTGCGGAAGAAACATATAATTCCTTATTAGCAGACCGTACAAAACTCTATGAGCAATTAGTTAAATTTAAAAAGGCTAATAAGGATATAGATTACACATCAGCAGATGCAAACACAAAAGCGGAAGCCGCAAGAAAGGCGGCAGCGGAAGCAGTTGCTAAAGAAGAAGAAGCTCTTAAAAAATTAAACGCAGCAAAAACAACAGAAATAGAACTTACTAAATATCGTATGGGAATGATAAGCGAAGAATTGCGCGAATGGGAACATATGATATATATAGGAACCGAACTTAATGGACAACTTGAAAAAAGAGGGGAAATAATAAAAGGCACTACAGCGGCGAATGACGCTTGGTGGGAATCTCTTAACAACGTAAAAAAGGAAATGTCGGATGTGGATAAATTCGCTTTACAGGCTGCCGGTTCTGTGGGTGGTACTTTCGCCTCGATAATAACCGGTGCGAATTCGGCTGAAGATGCTGTTAGAAAGTTAGCTTTTCAATTAGCGTCTATGGCTGCTATGAGTTTTATAAGTGGTGGTTGGGGTCAATTCTTAGGGGCTGGATTTGGTATGCTGGGCGCACCCGCACCTTCTCCTATAAAAAAGCCTAAACCTCAAACACAAACGATAGGACAACAAAGACAAAACATGACTTTATCAACTCCTATGTATGGAAGACGTTTTATCAAGGAAATGAATAGTGGTGCGGTTAATGTGGATTCAATAACGGCTTGGAATCTCGGATGAGTTTGACACGAAATTTATACTATTATTGTAATGGTGCCTATCAAGACATTAGTGATTATGTGTTAAGTATTTCTAAACTTGAATACGGTATTGGTAGTCTTGACAGTGGTACGGCTATTAAAATGCGAGTGATTTTAGATACTAATTGCCCTTACTATGGTACAAAAAACAAATATAAATTATTGATAGGTTCTAATTATACCTTATTAGGTGTACCTAAAGATGGTATTGAAAATATTGGCGGTTATAAAATAGCAATTACACTTATAGATTATTTCTTCGCAAGTATGTATAAAAAAGCACCCTTAAAAATTACCGGAGAAGGGGATGTAACATCTCTTGCAGGAGAGGGATTAACTTTAAATACTATTAACGATTTTGTGATTCCATATTCCACAAATCAAGGGGATTTTGAGGCAGATAATTTTTCATCGAAAGATGATATAAATTTTTATGATGGTCAAGGGAATGCTATTACAATCGCAAATGGCAAAAGTGATGTTAAGTATAAAACAAAAGGATACATAAAAGCTAAAGACCAAGCTGGGGACTTAGGGCAAGCCTATGTTTCTTTAAGGGATATTATAAACGATATTGCGGTAGCAGAGGGCTTTACCCTTGATGTAGATTATGGGGATGAAGAAAGTTCAAGCTATTTCACTCGAACAGGAGCAGGGGCAGAAAGTAAAATATGGGATTGCAAAATTATTAATGGTTGGTTAATTAGCTTGTCTTCTGCTTTAGGTGGAGCTGCTGGAGATATAAGTTTAGTCTCAATGGAATTAACTGGTGGGGCAAATTATACAGATGCTTTAATATGGGAAACTCGTGATTTTGATGAGGATAGTGATGGGATTGATTTTATCGCTTATCAAATATTCCCCGATTATAGAAATAATTGCTGTTATATCCCAGGATGGTATTGTGCTGATTATTTAGATGCAGCTACCACAAATGAATATGAATTTAGAGTAATAAAGGTTTCAGTTGCTTCGGATGGTACACTTACACAATCCTATGCGGATGATTATGGAGCGGATTTATGGTATTGGGATATTGACCCCGACAGGCGGGACGAATTACAGGCACGAGACCACAGATTTAAAACAGTAGATTCTCCTCTATCTGGTTGGGATAATCTGGCTTGGTATTGTAATGACGAACTTGCACGTCAAAATAAATTTAGAATTATTTTAAGACAAGGTGGAACTTCTACTAATGCTTTTGTGATTGACCCCGACAGGCATCAAGCGAGTTTGGCGAATGATATTTATACTTATACTTTTGCCGCTAATCATGGTTGGATGGTTCCGGATTGGATGAATGGAAGCGTTGTCCATATTTACCATGATGGCAGTAATTATGTTAAAGATTTTTATCGTGTAGATATGGCAATATTAACCGCCGGCTATACTGTTTCAGGAAATGGGGGTACAATCCATGCAGATGACGATCCATCAAATAATACTCTTCCGCCAATAGGTATATGGAGAGAATCAATTATCCATACAAATACAATACCAGACGCAGCAGGTGAATTTTATTATCATCCTCCACAAGTCCCTAATGGACATTTAGTACGAGAAGGGGTTTATAATAATTACATAGAATTAAAAGATGATTATCTTGGTAATAATTATGTGCATGATGTTGCTTACGGTGGTTCGGCATGGGATGATTCAATTGATAGGGCTTTTATATGGAGCCAAGATTCGGATTCAAGTCCTACTGAATTATATATAGATTATCACGATAATTATACTCAAAAACGATTATACCTTTATCAACCTTGTACTTATAAAAATAGAACAGAACAATTCTTAGATGCCTTAGTTTCAAATGGATTCTTTTATGAACAGCGGGATGGGAATGTAAGGCTTACAAGAATAAAATGGGATAATACATATATTTATTTAGCGAATTATACGGCTGGAATGAAAGCCTATAAATACGATGGCGAAAATTTCATTGAGATAGGTTCTATTGATGACGCTGGGGATATATACGCAGTATGGGGTGATGGTAATTATGTCTATGCTATAGATTATTCCAACGCTACTTTAAGGGTTTATTCTTTTGATGGTACGACCTTTACTTTTATTGATTCGGAATTAATAGGTGGTTCCGCCTTCGATCTATGGGGTGATGGGACTTATATTTATGTTGCCGCTTGGAGTGCTGGACTTAAGGCATTTACATTCAATGGAACTACACTCACTAATATTGGTAGTATAGATGATGGCGGTGGCGCAAGAGGAGTTTCTGGAAATGGTAAATATATTTATCTTGCCAATGACACGGATGGATTAAGGGCATATACATTTGACGGTACGACTTTTGCTAATGTAGGACACATAGATGATGGTGGAAATGCCTATGCAGTATGGTGTGACGGTTCTATTATATATTTAGCAAATGGCACAGATGGATTAAGAGCATACCGATTTAATGGTGTAGTATTTACAAGTATAGATCATATAGATAATGGTGGTACATATTGCGATATTTGGTCCGATGGGGTTTATATTTTTATTGCGAATGAGGCAAATATTTATGCTTATACTTTTGATGATGATACATTTACGAGTGTAGGCAATATTGCCTTTAGCAGTGTAGTTAGTGTATGGGGTGATGGTAAATATATTTACGCGACAAGCGCAAGCGGTAAAAATATATCGGTATATACATTTGATGGTAGTGCTTTCATAGAAGTTGGAACTGATACTTTATCAACTGATTGTAAAAAGGTTTTTGCTTGGAATAATGTATCTGGTAGTAATATTGGGAATTTAACAGATAATGATTTACTTAATGTAGTTAAAATAGATGGCTTCACGGAATATGCAGAAAAATATAATCTTAAAGTATTGGGTGGGATTAAGACAAAGGGTATTGGAGAACAGGAGAAAGAAATAGAAACCATAATTAGCGAATATGGATGGTTCTCGATGTGGCAAATGGATTTCTATTCCGATTGGGCTTCCCAGATAAATAGTAAAAAGAAAGGGGTTATATTGAGCATAGATTTAGAAGTTTTCTATGGCATAACTTCAATAAGATTACCCATGCTTGGGGATAAGGTGAATTATAACGCAGAAGAATATATAATTATAAAAGTAGGGGAAGGTATTGAAAATTGGATAATAGATTTAACTTGTGTAAGGACTTAAAATGAGTGATACATTATTATGGGGTAACACCCGACCAAGAATAAGAGTAGGTACATCCACACAGACAAATGGAACTAATTATGTATTTAATCAACCGCCTGCGGAAGTACCGGATGAACATTTCTCTAAACAAATCATATTGAATGAATCTTCATTGACGATATATCTTCACGAACATTTAATTAAGCGTAGGGGTATATTCACTTTTGATTATGAATACCTCGACAGACCATCTTGTGAGAGATTGCGGACTATATTAAATTCAAGTTCGGATAAATATCTTAGACCCCATTTTAATTTTTATAAGGAATACAAGGTTAGATGTGTCAATGAATGGGAACTTGAACCATTTGGGAAGGCAAATCAATCATATCAGGGGATGCTAAAATTTGAAACAATTGCAGGAGAAGCCACAATCCCAACTCCTTCTTCCGGTAGTTTTAATTTTAACGGTTCAACTAAAATTGCCAATACATTAGATTCTACACTTGCAGGGGATTGCGTTGTTGAAATGTGGATTAAGACCCCATCTTCTTTTGGGTCTAAAGAAGAATTATTCTCTATGGCTGGGACTATAGTGTGGACGGTAAGTATAAATACAGATGGTACAATTGAATTCGTTACTAATGATGGTTCATCTGCAACACAAACATCTACAACGGCATTATCTGCAAACACATGGTATTTTCTATGTATAAGCCGTACAAGCACATCATTGAAGAATATTTGGGTTAATGGTGCTTTGGCTGCAACAAAGCAAAATGACAGTAAGGCAGCTAACTCGATAACAGCCACACAGCTCGCAGAAACATCAAGTGGCTTTTCAGGATACTGTCAAATCTATCGTATTTATAATGATAATTTTTCAGGTATTTATCAATATTCGGCGCATTCGATTGAAGCAATCGGAGACGCTTACGCAGATAATATAAAGGTATGGTGGGATTTTTCACAGGGAGCTGCAACCGATTTAAGCGCGGAAGGTAATGATGGCACTATAACAGGGACAACAACTTATGTAGAGGAGAGCTTCCCTGATAACGGTTCGGAATATTTGACTTAAAGGAGGATATATGTTTTTGATATTTTTAGCTTTGATATCGAGTCTGAAAGCATTACGAGATACTACATTCATTACAGTCCCAGGGACTAATGACACCATATTTATTACAGGCACTAAAATATGGAATAGCACAGGTACGATAACCATCGAAGGAACTCTAAGTGTGAGTAAAGTAGATTCGGCTATCCATGCAGATTCCGCAGCATGGTCTGACTCGACCCTTTATGCGGATAGTACAGGTTGGGCTGGGTTACTTGACGGTTACAGCGAGGATTATTTCCGAGACACGAATGACGTATGGAGAGATAGCGTCCACGCATATCAAGAGGCAACCGATTCCCTCGCAACCCCGAAAGTGAAAGCGGATATAATCGTTCCGAAGGATTCAACTGATATTAATTTTCCAACAGGGAACTGGTATGTGGATAATCTTACCCCGTTAACAAATGATAGTTCTTCAAGTAAATTGGGGTCTGCTAATAATCCATACGGGGAAATATATTCAGTCTTCTTATATTCTTTTTTTGTTCGGAATGATACAACTGAATTGAGGATAAATAGTGGGGGGTATGCTGAAATCTATATTGATACGGTAGGAACAGATAGTATAATTGTAGAAATTGGAGTAAACAGAAGAGGGGTGGCAATAGAATGATATACTTAATATTATTGCTTATAAGTGGCGTTAAAATGCCTGGAGAAGTCTTTACCTTTACAACTACTGGTAGCACTTTTGACCCTATAATTGTTTTAGATGGGAGTCCAGACTTCCATTGGTTTTTCTCTAACAAGACTTTTAGCACAGCACAAGACCCTGCCAGTATAGATTTCGGTTCAATAGCAAACAGAGACCAGAAGTTCTGGATTGAAGATTATACAAAAATAACTCAGATAAACTGGGGGGGTCAAGATGTAGGATTTGATATAAACGAATTGCAAAGCATGACGGGGATTACTTATTTGAAGCTCTCCAGTACATCCTGTTCAGGTGACATCGCAAACCTATCAGGTATGACGGGGATGACTGGTTTGAATCTCTACAGTACATCCTGTTTAGGTGACATCGCAAACCTATCAGGTATGACGGGGATGATTGTTTTGCGTCTCTACAGTACATCCTGTTCAGGTGACATCGCAAACCTATCAGGTATGACGGGGATGGCTGATTTGCGTCTCTACAGTACATCCTGTTCAGGTGACATCGCAAACCTATCAGGTATGACGGGGATGATTGTTTTAAATCTCACCAACACATCCTGTTCAGGTGATATCGCAAACTTATCGGGTATGACGGGGATGGCTGATTTGTATCTCTCCAGCACATCCTGTTCTTATACTTCAACTTCCTTGCCAAATTGGTCAGGTGCGGAGATACAAATATATTCATGTGGGTTGAGTTCATCGGAAGTGGATGATTTCTTAATTGACCTTGACACAGGAACGGGGGAAGATGATGCAGGTGGGACACTTAATATCGCTGGAACAAATGAAGCGAGAACTTCGGACAGTGATGCCGCAAAGGCAAATCTCATCACAAAGAATTGGACGATAACGGTGAAAGAATAATGTTATATCTGATTTTATTCATAGCGATAAACCCAATTAAGGTACTTAAAGGTAACGGATTCGATTATTATAAGACATCCTTAGACGAAGAGTGCGTGAGAATTGTTTTTGTCGGAGAAGACCTTTTTGATTATTTTTATTCTAACGGTTATACTTATTCGAGACAAAAACTTTGGGCTGGTACAGAAGAAGAAACACTGCAATATATAATTGATGAGAAATTGGATGTAGAAAAGATTAAAGACAAAGATACTAAAGACAAGGTCAAGGAAAAATTAGAGAATTTAAAAAAAGAATTGAAAATTGAGAGATTATGACAATACAAACAATATTCGCTTTAGGTTCAATGGTTGCTCTTTTCTTCGGGTTTTATTACTACCGAAAATTAGACGCATGGCATAAATACTGCTTACCAGTTGAGAAAGATAAGCACTGGCATTATGAGGCTGCTCTGTTGGGTACGATATACGGTTTATCTGCTCAGGTTCTTTATGGTTTATGGTGGTGGGTCGTTCCTGTTGTAGCAATAGGCTTAAGTTTAGGCAAGGAATTCTATAACGCGACACATGGAGCGTTTTTCGATGTAAACGATTTGAAGGCTGACGGACTCGGA
>Ga0315555_1002590_pt1 | contig 12645 bp, 7 predicted proteins | sample SalMarSW160380MG_FD_202113 | JGI IMG/M metagenome (GOLD analysis project Ga0315555, IMG submission 202113) | Salt marsh sediment microbial communities from the Plum Island Ecosystem LTER, Massachusetts, United States - Salt Marsh Sediment SW1603-80 ...
GGGTTAGTCGTTTCAAATCCTGTCCCCAGTCCAAATTAGAATCATTTACATATTTATAGCCATTACTTGCTCCGCCAACTACTTCATTAAAATAAGCTAAGAAATGTGGATAGACTTTAAATGTCCCAAAAGCATACCAGAAGAGCAAAATAACCAGGATTAAATATTTAAAATAAGTTTTTAGACAGATGAAGATACTTGTTCTGATAGTCCGACTGATGTCTTTTGGGGTAAGTTTGAATTTTTCTAAAATAGGCCAAAAAGAAAAACTCAACCATTTGGTAATTTGACCGCTGATTAAAAGATAAAGGATGGGAAAAGTAGGCAAGATATGACGGACGCCAATATTAAGATTGCTGGTGATACTGGTCGCCCAATAAAGCGCTAAAAAAGAAAGTAAGGCGAATTCTGTAAAATATTTTTTTGTCCATTGAAAGAATCTTTGAACAGGTCTTTGCCAGAAAGGTTTTTTAATTAGCCAAACAGCCGAAAATAAAGTGAGTAAGATTAAAACAAGAAAAGACAAAGGGACTTTAATCAGAAAAACAATCGGGAAATAATAATGCCAGCCCATATTGGAGACCTCGCCTAAGAAATAAGTAGTATTGCCGCCAGTGGCCCGGCGTAGAACCATTAAAAATCCCAGGAAAAATTGTCCATAAGGACGAAGCAGGGGCTTGTCAGCCATCCAAATAACTGGATCAGATATCTGTTTTACGGCAAAATCACGGAAATGAAATTGAGTATCAGCTAATTGTCTTTCCAGTGGATAATCCCATGTATGGAATAAATAGACAGGCCATATTAAGGCCAGACCGATTATTCCGATAAGAAGAAGACCAATTATCATTGTGAGGAGTGAGCGAAGAGAGCGACGCGGCAATCCTGTGGCATTTTTTGAGATTACTTCATTCTTTTTAGTTGTTTGTAGTGACAGCGGCTTGATAAGGGACCAAACTACCACCAAAAAAATAAAATACGGAACAAGCAAAACTAACGAGAATTTAGTCAACATAGCCAGGCCAAAAACCAAACCGGCTTTAATTAAATTCTTTTTGCTTGATTGCCGAAGCCATTTAATCAAATAATAGGTAGCAATAAAAAAGGCAGCGGCGGCTCCCACATCAGTAGCCACATAGCGGCTGTGAGCCAAAAAAGTAGGCGAGAAAGAATAAAGGAAAAGAGCCAGCAGACCAGCTTTGTTTCCGTAAAGCTCTTTAGCCCATCGGAAAATATAAAATCCCAAAACGAGCATGATTAAGAGCATAGGTAAACGGGCCCAGAAAATAATTTGGTCAGCATCGTTGTTGCTTTGGTAAAGAAAAACATTGCCAAATTCCCATTGGTCATTAATACCTTCTTGCCAGGATTTAACTCGGTTGGGGAAATTAATAGGGCTAGCCGTTAATTTTGAGCCAAGCCAGACAGATAGACCGGCCAAATCTTTTAACAGAGGCGGATGTTCTGGATTAATTCGCATATCCTTTTGGCTAATATAAGAATAGCCGGCCGGGATATGAGCCTGTTCGTCCATGGTAGCTGAATCATCCTGCATACTTAAAGAAGCCAAGAAGAACATTAAGACCAACAGACAACCAGCTAAGATATTTGTTATTTTATTGTTGAATTTTATCCTTAATTTCATTTTTTCTTGTCTTTCTTGATTTTACCATAAAACAAGATGTATAATCAACATATGGGAAAAATAAAAACAATTTCTATCCTATTGTTCCTAATTCTTTTGGGAATAGTTTTTCAGGCAGTCCGAGTTCCTGAAAATACGATTTTAGCTAGTCAGGCCTATCTGCCTAAAGCAGATTTAATCAAGGGAGCTGGTCCAGAAGTTTATGTTTTGGAAAACAGCGTCAAGCGCTGGATTCCTGACCCGGAAACTTTTGAATACTTCCGCTACAAATGGGCTAACGTCAAAACTATTTCCGATGCTTTTTTGAGCTCTTATCCCCAAGGCGATAATCTGGATAGATATGATGACTACCCGGAAGGAACTCTGTTAAAGGGAACCGGTCCGGAAGTTTATCTGATTGAAGCAGGTCAGCGACGTTGGTTTCCTAACCCCCGAATTTTCGAAGGGAATAATTTTGGTTGGAGATATATTTACCAGATTGACGATGACAAGCTGAATAAAATCAAGCAAGGCGACAATGTTACTTTGTCAGAGACCAATCAATATCCGGAGACAATTATTCTTCAAGGACCAGCCGAAGGAGAGATTTTGGAAACAGCCGAAGTTACTTTTAAGTATTCCGGAACCAATCCCTTAGGCGAGACCAGTGATTTATCTTTTGAAACTTATTTAGTTGGCCATGATACCAGATGGCGTAATCAGTATTCCAGTGATACGGAAACCTATAATCTATCAGAAGAAAGTAAAACATATACTTTTTTTGTTCGGGCTAAAAACGAAGAGGGTTATGCTGACCCCAGTCCGGCTTTTCGGACTTTCCAGATAGGGGTTTCTCCTTATTATCAAAAAGTGGAAATCAGAAATGTCTACGCTAATGAAGATAATTTTAGAAAAGACTATTTAGTGCTTCGGAATAATGATGACCAGTTGATTAATGTTACTGGATGGACCATTAAAACTAAAGGAGAAACAATAACTATTCCTCGAGCAGTTGAAAGACCACGTCATCCTTTTTCCGGTAGTAATAATTCTGATATTAAGTTGGCTTATCAAGGTGAAATTATTATTTCAGCTGGCTTAAGTCCCCAGGGGATAAACTTCCGGACAAATAAATGTACTGGTTATTTGGACCAGTTATCTCAATATCACCCTTCTTTGGACGAAGATTGTCCTTATTTAGACAAATCAGAGTATAGTCACTTGAAAAAAACCTGCCGTGATTTTATTAATGGCTTAAGCCGATGTGAAATACCGGATTATTCTGATAATCTGGAAATTACATTAGATAGCCAGTGTACTGGTTTCTTAACCGAAAAGTTTAATTACAGCCAGTGTTATCAGGATTATGAGAAAGAAGTAGATTTTCTGGGTGATAAATGGCGAGTTTTCCTGGGCAAATCAATAGATATTTTAGACAATGACGGTGATACTATTATTTTAAGAGATAAAAACGGACTGGTCGTTGATGAGTATAAATATGATTAGTAATTTAGGCTCTTAAGACCTAAATTACTTCATTGTTAACAATTCATTTTTATGGTAAAATAAAATAAAGTCGCTAGAACTAAATTAATGTCAAAAGGAGACAAATAAAATGCCAAAATCAATAAAAGATAATTTAATTAGTCAATTAGGTTTGGATGATTTACCCCAAGAGAAGAAAATAGAGTTGATGATGAAATGGGGAGATATTGTCCAGAAAGATATTATTATGCGGGTTTTAAAAGAACTGCCTGAAAACAATAAAGTCGAGTTAGATAGATTATTGGCAGCCAAAGGAGAGAATTTTAAAGAGATTTACAAATTTTTAGAAGGAAAAATGCCTAATTTAGACGATATTGTCAAAGAAGAAATCGAGAAGTTTAGAGAAGAAATAAAAGATAGTGCTAAGAAATTAGGAATATAATTTATAATATAAGGCGACCCGCCCAAATTTTAAAGAAGTTTAGGCGGGCAAGCAAATTTATGTCTATAGAAAAAGAACCATTTAAACCTCTGGAGGAACAAGACGAACCAATAACAGAAAGAGAAAAAGAGATGAAAGAAGGTGCCTTACCTTCGGTTTTAGAAGCGGCAGAAATAAGTAGAAAAGAATGGATGAAGAAACCAGAGGAAGAAATAAAAACTGATATAGGAGTAGAACAAGAAATTAACGAAGAATTAAGAGAAGAAGAAATACCAGCCAAGCGGAGTCAAATTAAAGAAGCCAGAGAAGCCCGTCAGGAAATGGTAAGATTGGAAGCCGAATATGATAAATATAAATTTTGGACAGGCGACATCAGCAAACATTTCAAAAAAGAAGATAAAGTCAAAGCTAAGAAAGATTATGAGCAGGCTAAGGGTAAATATAATGAATCTCAGAATAAATTATTAGGATTCTATTTAGAAAAAGCCCAAGATAGATGGACAGGTGAAGAAGGAAAGGCAAAATTCAAAGAATTTAGAGACGAAGTTATTTTTAGAAGAGCTTTTGGCCGAGAGCAGGAGAGGATTAGTCAGGCCAAGCAAGAAACTTTATCGGAGCAAGATAAGGGAAGATTTAGAGAAATTTTAGGGAAGATAGGTCAGGAATTTAATAAGATACCTAAGGGACGACGTTGGGTCTATACTGCTTTATTAGGTACTGGCGCGGCTTTAGGCATGGGAGCTATAGCTGCTCCAGCCGCCTTGGGTTATGCCAGTTTTCGTTTTGGTCGGGCCGCTTTTGCTTCTTTTAGCGCCTTAGGTATTAAAAAAATAGGAGATAATTTAGAAAAAAAATGGCTAAAGGAACATGGCAAGGGGAAAAGAGAAGAAAAAGTAAAAGAATCCTTAGCTGAACAAATGAAGCAGATTAATGATTTTGAACAGATGAATAAGTTGTTAATGGAAAAAAGAGAAGAGCGTGACGAGGAATTAGCCAAATTAGCCAAAGCCCAAAAATACTGGCAAGTCGGTAAGGTAGCCGCTATGATAGGCGCGGGCGGTGGCATTGCTTTCTGTGCTGGTCATTTTAATTTATTTGGTGGAGAGGCTGAAGTAGCTGAAATACACGAAAAGTTGAATGTAGGGGAAGAAGGGGATAAGGTAATCGGAATGTCGATACCGAAAGAAGAAATGGCAGCCGGACCGGCTGCCGAAGTAGCCGAAATGGGAGAAAGAACTTATCCATCTCCCTTCAAAGTTCCCGAAAAAATTGCCGCTGAATTGGAAAGAGGAGAGGTAGGAATCCCAGCCGCCAAGCCGCCAACCGCAGCAGAATTATATCCTGATGAGGGTGCTGAGGAAAAGCTATATCCTGATAAAGGCATTGGGGCGCCAAAAGAAGCGCCGATTACCAAGCCAGAGGAAGCTTACCAATTTCCTGAGGAAGTTGAGATGGTAACCCCGGAAAGAGGTTTGGCCGCTAATTTCACTTTAGAGTTAGGCCAGGGCGAGGTCCCTTCCCAATTGGAAAGAGTTTTTCATATGATGGCCGCTGACCACATGGACAAAGTGACCGATGCTTCGGGTATGTTTACCGAAGAACATGGGGCTAAGAGTTTGAATATTGCCGCTAACTTGGTTAAATTGGCTGAAGGTCGTGATGTTGCCGGCATCGACCACGGGGATTTTGCCAAAGTAGTCAGCTGGGACGCTAAAACTAATAGTTTAGAAATCAGGGACTACACTCAATTTAATCAGATGGTTGATAAATTAGAGGACCATGCCGATAAGCTTTGGCAGAGAGACGTTTTACAAAAAGGAGCGGTTGCTTATCTTGATGATATTAAAAAAGGCACTTGGGAGAGAATTATTCATGCTCAAGGGCTAGATAAAGCGGGCGAGACAGAAACCGGTATTGAAGGCCATGATGAAGTCACGGCTGATAAAATTACCGACTTTGACAAAAGTGAGATGGTTCAGGAAGCCGAGAAAACTCTGGAAGAAGTCAAAGCAGCGGTATCACCAGAGGTTGCCGAACAGATAGATGAGATGGTTCAGAAAGAAGAGTTAAGTCCTCACGAAGCAATTGAAAGAGCCAAAAAGATAGGAATAGCTGAAGAACCGATAGCTGGTCCGGAAGCTGAAGAGAAAGAGGCTATAAGAATAAGGGAAGAAGCCGAAAAAGCGGCTGAAAAATTAGAACCGCTTGCCGAAGCCCAATTAGACAAAGTCAGATTGAATCTAATGGATACTTACGATATGACCCTTGGTGAATCAGAAGCCATCTTTAGCGAAACAATAGGCAACTTGCTTAAGAACACGCCCGAAGATTTGGCAGACATCAGAGAGAGATTCGGGCCGGATCTTGATTTGAAACATGACGGTTGGTTTAGTTTTGGAGAATATAAAAAGTATTGCGAATTGGCCAACGACGTTCGAACGTTTGGGCCAAAACCGGAAGAAATGGATATGACCGTCGGTGAGTTTATAGCTAAGAAGCTATCACCTGAATTTGAAGGAGCAAAAGAAGAAGCTATAAATATTGAGTTGAAGAAAAAATAATCAATAGGGAAGTTTATAAAAAAAGAAAACCCCGGGGAGAAATTCTCCCTGGGGTTTTGGATTCGGGGTCACTTCCTTTAGAGGTCACTTCTTTTCGAAGCGGACCCGGCAACTATACTTGAAAGACCTGTAGTAATCGATCTCGCCTTCAGCCATGGAGACAAACACGGAGACAAAACATTCTTTCCCTTTGGTGTTCGGGTCCCACTTGACTGTTCGAAGCGGACCCGGCGACTATACTTGAAAGACCCGTAGTAATCGGTCTCGCCTCCAGCCACGGAGACAAAATAGTCTTTCCATTTGGTGTTCGGGTCCCACTTGACTGTGTCGTCCGGTCCCAATTTTTTGACCAGATACTCAATGCAACTGGCGGCTCTTTTTTTGGCCAACTCTTCATTGAACTTTTTCTTACCTCTCGGATCGGTATAGCCGACTACTTTTTTTTGCAGCTGTATTTTACCGATCAAGAGGTCAACCACCAACATGTCCAGACCTTCCATAATTTCCTTGGTTAGTTTGGATGAACCAACCTTGGTGTATTTGAATGGGGTAGTCCAGAAATAGTGCTTTTGGGGCTTGTCGTGTCTTACCTCATCTTCGGCCTCGGCGATTAGCCTTTGCAAATCACTAAGCTTGTTTTCGTGCCTATCAAGTCTTTTTTCGTGGACATCAACTCGCTGACTCATCTTGGCCAATTTATCTTCTAGGGCATTGACCATACTGGTTTCAACGGGAGGAGCTGGGGCTGACGCTTCGTATAATTTTTTCAACTCGCCCTCCATCTTGTCTACTTTAAAGCCGGTGGAGGTGGCCATGTTAGCAACTTCCTGGCGCAGGATTTTTGAATTTTCATATAAGGTTTCTAATCTGTCGACTCTTTTGCTGAGCCGGCCGCCACAGCCTGCCATGACCATTGCTGTTAGTGTCGATAAAACTAATACTAATACCGCTCTTTTCATCACTGCCTCCTTTTTAGGGTTTAAGGACAATAGCTTAAAATTTAACGAACTCCCTTTATTTTAAATGTAGCATATTGTGTGGATTTTGTCAATATTAGGAAGGATTTGGCTGTTTGGGGAAAAGATAGTTGTTTGCCTTTTTTAATTTATGGTATAATTAACTTAATGGAAGAAAAGTCACTAGAAAATAATTCTTCGGTTGCCGGGGATAAATATCAAGAGTCAATCAAAGAAGAATCAATTAATTCCGAAGAAAAAGATTCTTTAGAAAAAGAAACCTCTTTGACTAAGGAGGAATCTTTAGGGCCAGCAGAGAAATCAATTGAAGAAAAAGCAGAAGCAGTTAGCGAGAAGAAAATTGAAGCAGAGCCGACTAAAGAAAAGTCCCCAACTGAAATTAGTCAACCAGCCGAAGAAAGAAAAATAGAAGAAGCTAAACCAACTGTGGCGGCGCCATCAGCTCAAGCACGGAAAAAAGCTAAGCAACTCAAGGATTTGGACCGCCCAAGCCAAGTCAAGGCGCTTTGTGATTTGGCTTTTCAAAAAGGATTGGCTTTTGCTATTGAGGTAGCCAAAACCTTAGACAATGCTTATGTCCTGGATGAATTTCACGATACTTTAGTTAGTGAGTTGTATAATAAGTTAATTGAGAAAGGCAAGTTGAAGCAGATGTAGCGACCCATTGAACAGGGACAGTCCCTAAGATACAGTCCTTGTTTCAAGGACTGTATCTTAGGGACTGTCCCTGTATGACTGTCTCTATATGGATTATATAAACCTCAATCAAATTCTTTTCTTAGCAACAATACTGCTGGCTCTGGTCATTGTCGTGGTCGGTAGTTTAATTTTTGTTCATCGGCTTAAAATTAAAGGTCGCTTAACCCGGGCTTTGAATATGAGCCTTTTTTTGATTACTTTGCCTAAGAAAAAAGTTAAGAAAGAAGAAGGCGAAGCGCCCAAAAGTGAAAAAGAAATTATTTCGGTCATGGAGCAACTCTATGCCAGTTTGAGTAATATTAGAGAAACCAAAGATATTTTTATTTACGGTCAACCCCATTTGGTTTTCGAGATAGCTACTCCGCAAATTGGCGAAGAAATCGCTTTTTATTTGGCTTTGCCGCGGGGCTATGAAGATGTTATTGAAAAACAAATTCATGGTTTTTATCCCGAGGCCTCAATTGCCAGAACCGAGGACTATAATATTTTTAATCCTCAGGGCGTATCAGCTGGTAGTTGTTTAAGATTAGCCAAGAGTTATGTTTTGCCTTTTAAAACCTATCAGAATTTAGAAAAAGACCCTCTTAATGAAATTACCAATACTTTAAGTAAATTAGAGGAGAAAGGAGAGGGGGCGGCTATTCAAATTATTATTCGGCCGACTCGAGCAAAACAATGGTCTACCTTGGGCTTAAAAATTGCCCAAGAAATGCAGCAGGGTAAAAATTATGAGTTGGCCAAAATAAAAGCTGAACGAGGATGGTTCCGCCGGAATCTTGGTTATGTTTTTGAAGTAATAAAAGGTTCTCCTCGGAGAAAAACAGAGCCCGGGCAGCCCTCTGAAGCCGAAGAAAAACCAGTCCTGACGCCTCTTCAGGAAGAAGTTATTAAGTCATTAGAAAGCAAGGCCAGCAAGGTTGGTTTTGACGTTAATTTAAGATTGTTGGTCTCTGCTGGCAGTCAGCCGCGGGCTGAACAAATACTTAGTCATTTAGAATCAGCTTTTGTCCAATTTAACGCGCCTAATTTGAATCAATTAAAATCATTCCGTCTGAAAAAAGGTCGAGGCTTGAAAAAATTAATTTATAATTTTTCTTTTCGCTTTTTTAATCAGGGACAAAAAGTGCTTTTAAATACCGAGGAATTGACCAGCTTATTTCATTTTCCAACTAGCACTATTGAAACACCCAAGGTTAAATTTTTGAAGGCTGAACCAGCGGCTCCGCCAGCTAATTTACCTAAAGAAGGAGCAATTTTGGGTAAGAATCTTTATCGGGGCCTAGAAACAGTGATTCGTCTGCAAAAAGATGACCGGCGGCGTCATCTTTATGTTGTTGGTCAGACGGGCACGGGTAAGTCCGTTTTTATGCGCAATATGATTGTTCAGGATATTAAAAAAGGACACGGGGTCGGCGTCTTGGATCCTCATGGTGATTTGGTTGAAGGTATTCTTGGTTTAGTTCCCCGGGAGCGAGCCGAAGACGTGGTCGTTCTTGACCCAGCTGATTTGGAACGGCCGCTGGGCTTAAATATGTTGGAATATGACCCCAAATATCCAGAACAAAAAACCTTTGTGGTTAATGAATTAATCAATATTTTTGATAAATTATATGATTTAAAGGCAACGGGCGGGCCGATGTTTGAACAATATACTCGTAATGCTCTTTTGCTTTTGATGGATGACCCCAGCGAAAAATTTACTTTAATGGAAGTATCTAAAGTTTTAGCTGATAAAGAATTTCGGGATCGTTTGTTAGTTAAGTGCCAAAATATAGTCGTTAAAGATTTCTGGGAAAAAGAAGCTGAGAAAGCCGGCGGTGAGGCCACTTTGCAGAATATCGTTCCTTATATTACTTCCAAATTCAATATCTTTATTGCCAATGATTATATGCGGCCGATTATCGGTCAGTCAGCCAGTTCTCTTAATTTCAGACAGATTATTGATGAACAGAAGATTCTCCTGGTTAATTTAAGCAAGGGTCGTTTAGGCGATATTAATAGTTCTTTGTTGGGTTTAATTGTTACCGGTAAATTATTAATGGCTGCTTTTTCGCGGATTGATATAGCTGAAGAGCAACGCCAGGATTTTTATCTTTATATGGATGAGTTTCAAAACTTTGCTACTGACAGCATTGCCACGATTCTTTCTGAAGCGAGAAAATATCGCTTGTGTCTGACTATAGCCCATCAATTTATTGGCCAGTTAGAAGATAAAATCCGTCAGGCCGTCTTTGGCAATGTTGGTTCTATGGTTAGTTTTCGGGTAGGGGCTGATGATGCTGAATTTTTAGTTAAGCAATTTGAACCGGTTTTTAATACTAACGACTTAATCAATATTGATAATTTCAACGCCTATATTAAGTTAATGATTAATAACGAAACTTCCAAACCCTTTAATCTTTTAACTTATCCGCCGGAAAAAGAGAAGCCAGCCGTGGCTCAAGCAATTAAAGAGCTGGTCCGCCTTAAATACGGTCGGGATAAGGTAATAGTTGAGCAGGAAATTGCCAGCCGTTGGCAAGTGCCTCCTTCTGCGGAAAGCCAATCTCCAGTGAGTCCGGATATGGAAGTAAAGTAAGTTTTATAAAAGGCATAAGAAGACAAAACACAAGGGGACAGTCCTTGAATTAACGATTGAGATGTTAATATGACTACTTGTCAAATATTAATTAAAGATCTTTTTTTAGATACTCTCTGGGAAATTATTTATTTTCCGCTTTGGTGGTATAGCCGCGGTTTGAAAAAAGCGGCTCTTTTTTGTTGGCAAAGAATTAAGGGGGGTTGGCGAGCTTTGGCTTTGTCAATTCTTCTGAAGAATTTTTTTAAACCAATGTACGGTCAGTCGGGAATGACGGCTTATGTTTTGAGCTTAAATACTCATTTCTGGCAAATTCTTTGGCGATTTTTTATAATCGTCGGCTGGTTTATTTTTTGGCTTTTTATTTTATTGCTTTGGCTGATCCTGCCTATTTTTATTATTTGGCAATTGATGGTTTAGCATAAGGGACTGTCCCTGAAATACAGTCCTTGAAGGACTGTCCTTAAGATTTAAAATATGCCTCAAACTATTTCTCAAGAAGAAAATCTTAATTTTCAATCCGGTCTTAATCTTTTAACGATTATCCAAAGAAGATTAAAGAGAATTTTAGGTTGGCTGGTTTTTCTTTTTTTAATTCTTTTTGGGTTTTATGGAATTTATTCCCTGAGCGAGGTCGTTAGAGGCGGACAAATCAAAGAGTATTTAAATATTTTCTATTTTTCCTTACTGTCCGATATGTTCCTTTTTTATCTCTGGCGGCGGCAAAGGGAAAAAGTTGAGAGAATTAAATCAGCTCCCGCTAAAAAGAAAGTAGAAATTTCTTTGTTCTTAGATAAAACAGCCCAAAAATCACTGGAAAAAGCCTGGTTTTTTTGTTATAGACATGATTATCATTTTGTCCGACCAATTCATCTTTTTGCTTCTTTTTTAAAAAAGAAAAATTTTAAGAGAATCTTAAAACGGCTGGATTGCCAGCCAGAAAAGGTTATTGAGAAAATTAAAGTTGTTTTAAGAAGTTCTTCTTTTTTTCCTGATTCAGATAAATTACGTTCTGGGGCGAGTTCACTGCTGGACAAAGAAAGAAGTATTTTAGGGCCAAAAATATCGTCTGATTTTAAGGAAATCTTTTTTATGGCTTATCTTTTTTGCCTAAAACAAGGGAAAAAGCAAATTAGTTCTTTAGATATTCTTTGGGCGATTAGTCGCCAAAAAAACTTAGTCCGGATGATTTTTGATGAATTTGGCGTTAGCCCGGAAGAAATTGCCCGAGTTATTCAATGGACGGAATTGGAAGAACGGATTAAAAAATGGCAAAGAGTATTTTTTTGGTCTCGTCTTTTCAAACCGAAAGGCAAGCTTAATCGGGCGATGACGGCTGCGGCGACACCTCTTTTAGATAGAGTCAGTCAGGACCTGACTCTTTCAGCCCGCCAGGGTGAATTGGAATTTGTTGTTGGCCGGCGAAAAGAAATTGAAAGAATTTTTAATTTTTTCAGTTCAGGACGGCCAGGCGTCATTTTAGTCGGACCAAGTGAAGTAGGTAAAAAAGCTGTTTTGAAAAAGCTGGCTCAAATGATGGTTGAGGAGAATGTCCCCGATTTTTTAAAGGATAAAAGATTGGTTAAATTGGACTTAGCCGGTTTAGTTGGCCTGGCCAATACCCAACAAAAAGGTGAGGAATATTTGAAAAAGATTATTTTTGAAGTTAATCGAGCTGGTAATATTGTTTTGGTCATTGAAAATATTGGCAGTTTGGTTGGCTTAAAAACTCAAACAAGCGGTTTGGACTTTGCGGAAATATTAGCTTCCGCTTTAGACAGAAATTTCTTTTTCTTTGTCGGGACTACCTGGCCGGAAGAATTTTCTTCTAAAATTGAAGGAAAAATTTTAGGTCGGCTTTTGAATAAAATTGAGGTAGCGCTTCCTTCAAGGGATTTACTTTGGCAGATTTTAATCAGCAAGATTTTTATTATCGAAAGAGAATTAAAGATTTTATTTTCGGCCGATGCTCTTGACCAAGCCATTGATTTGGCTGACCAGTATCTTTATGGTCAGGCCTTGCCGGCTAAAGTTACCGGCCTTTTAGAAGAAGTCGCTTATTTAGTCAGAAGCCAAAGAGGTAAAGATAGTTTAATTAAAGGTAACGACATTATTCAATTAGTCGCTCGAAAAACACAGGTTCCCTTGGGTCAGGTTGAGGAAGCTGAAAAAGAAAAGCTGCTTCATTTGGAGGAAATAATCCATCAGCGAGTAATCAATCAAGAAGAAGCGGTTAAGGCAGTGGGAGCAGCCCTGCGGCGGAGTCGGCTGGAAATGTC
>Ga0315555_1002591_pt1 | contig 12643 bp, 15 predicted proteins | sample SalMarSW160380MG_FD_202113 | JGI IMG/M metagenome (GOLD analysis project Ga0315555, IMG submission 202113) | Salt marsh sediment microbial communities from the Plum Island Ecosystem LTER, Massachusetts, United States - Salt Marsh Sediment SW1603-80 ...
TTCGGCCGCAGTGAGATTATCCGTCTTCAAACATTTGTGGCTCCAGCTATGGTTAGCTATCAAATGACCAGCATTATGTATCTGATGAAGCTGTTCTAATGTCAAATAACCGCTTGTTCCAATTTTCGAAGGAACGATAAAGAATGTGCCTCTTATTTCCTTAGCACTCAAATAAGCTGCAAATTTATAATCGTCATCGAAACCATCATCAAGAGCGATAGCATATTGGGGTTGAGCCAAATGAGGAATGAACATTATTTTATCCCAGGTCACCGCTGGCGTATCATCGCTTCCTGCCGAATCAATCCGAACGCGGAGCTTCGTAACATGTTCCCAGCAGGCTGAATAAGTTCCAGCATCCATACTACCCATCTTTGGAGCAATAATTCTCTCGTACCAGCCAGGCCCCGTCACATAATCACCTTCCACAAACTTCATCATCTGGTAATTTGAAAAGGTACTATCACCAACAATAAGAGAAATCACTGAAATTTTGTCCCAAGATGAAGCACCACTACCTTCGTGCACATAGAAGCGTACATATACCAGAGTATTGGTCAAATCAATCTCGGTAATCGTTTTGGTGGTAAACGATGAAGTGCCTCCGGTTTGCTTGGTACACTTCATTGACTGTGGAGTACTTGCCTGTGAGCAAATATAATTAGTAGTATCCGCAGCTTTAGTTACACGTATGCCGGTGTCCCATTGTGAGTTATCATCAAGCGGTTCAATGAGTTTCGGAACAAAATGCCTTCTCGGATATACTCCTTGTGCTCCGATTGAAGCAGCACAAAAATCTTTATTGACTTCTTTTAATCCAACAGAGTCGGCTGGTGGTTTGGTTGTGGAAATGAGCATATTTACGCCTCCTCTGTCCAGGTCCCATTCTTGGCAATGGTTGACCAATCGCCATTGGAATCAGCTACGAGGCTAAGGCATTCTCCGACCGCATTAGCTGATTTATATTTGTCCGCTGTCTGGCCGCTGTCGTCTCGGATTGTCGCTGTACCGGGGTCAATACGCAGCTCATAAGCGGCCTGGACTGCAAAGCTAAATACCGTCCCCGCAGGTGCCGAAGCGGGCAGCGTAAGTGTAACTGTCCCGGTGGCGCCAAGGTTACTGTGAGCACTGCCGGATTCCGCTGTCGTAAGTGTGTCATCACTGGTATGTGCCTCGATAGTCTTTTTCACACCACCGGCTCCGTATGGCACCAAAGCATTATGGCCCGTTCGACAATCAGTTATCGAGTCGATGTCCCCACCCGAAGTGCTTACTATCGCCAGCCGAATATGCGGCGTAGTTGCCATATCAGGAAAACTGCTGTATTCGTTGATTACAAGAGAGGCTGACGAGTTCAGATAGACGTAAATATTTTGCTTGTCGTCCGCTAAAGTATTACCCGACGAACCGTCATAGCTCATCAGCTCCGTATCTAACCAGAACTTGCCTGCTTTTACGCCAATGTCCAGCCCACCTTCATCATAGACTCGCAAGTCGTTTGCACGCCGTGTAGCTAACAGCAGCCGATACAGCAATTTTCGAAACTCCAGATAGTAAGGCGCCGTGCCGGTTGCTATATACTCAACACCGGTCTCACCGTCAGACTGTATGTTCAGTAATTCATTGTCGGATGGATACACTTCAGCCATAATATTCTCCTTATGTCATTCCTGCGGAACTTGTGCCCGCCAAAGCGGGTAGCAGGAATCCATTTCCTTTTTTTATACGCTAAACGCTATCTTTTATTTTGAGCACCAATTGATTCGTCTGTTTATCGAATGAAGAAATGCTTACTCGCTCAGCGGGTCTTGCCGCCGGTATTACTGTGATTGGCTCGGTTTCGCTGGCATTGCTTTCGTTTCCCCTCCCGTCGATGACTTTAACACCAAACTTATAAACACCGGCCTGTAACAGCGGGCTTATCCATTCAATCGTATCAGCATCAAGGCCAAACTGACCGTGCCCAAAACTGCCCTTGGCGAATCCAACTGCTGCTGCCGACTCATAACCGAAGTCACAAACACCGAATCCGCCCATCCCAAAGCCGGCCTTGTCCTGCCAGGCTGGCCAAATCCTTATTGGCGAATTAGTCAACGGCGTATCATAATCAACTTCGCCCGTGCCATTATCAAAGTAGATTTCAGCAGTTGCGTCACTCGGCAGGTTCTGACTCCGCAACAATCTTATTCTCGCCCGTCCACTGGTAGCCGGTGGCCGGACAAGCTCATTGCTAAAATCGGTACTCGCCTGCTCGGCCTCAACGGCAAAGACCTCTATCCGAACCGCTGATTCCAAAGAGGTAGGTATCGGAACAATCATTTGTCTTTGCCGATTGTCAATCGTTACTCCTGCATATTGGCCGTTGACATAAACCTGATAGAACATATCGCTCGAATTCGCTTTGGCGGACCACTTCACCAGTGCTACTCGTGGGCTCTCGACAAACTTGCCATCTGCCCAAATACCGGCGGGCAATTCAAACGCTCTGACCTTTTCTATCCCAGTGCTGATAAGTCCCATTACTGCTTTTACCTTTTCTATCTGCTCTATGCTATCCGCTTTATGCTATCAAACTAACTGTGTATAAACGATTTCATAATCGACAGCTATTCCATTGCCGCCCGGCCGTTCCTCGCTAACTTTGAAAGAATCCATACGAAGGTTATCAAATGTTTCGCCCTCATTGCTTACCAGCGTGTGTGTATTGCCGTCCATATATGCCGATATAACATTGATTCTGGTATTCATCTGCGTTCGACTTTGTGCCCGCAGTGTACCTCTTTGTCTTATCTTCCTGGCACGTCCACCAATATCAATACTGAGCACACCATCCAGTCCAGCCACAGCTTTCTCTATCGAGTCTCGGTTAAGACTATCCTGCTCAATTTCTAACTGCTGCTCGTCAAACAAATTTTGTCCATCTAAAATAACACTCATCTGTCTTCTCTTTGCAAACTAATCCCGCACTAACCTTCCGGATGCCCCAACTTTGGTAACATCAACCACCCCGTCAGAGCCGATATCAATACTGAGCCGGCATCGTTCCCTTGCCCTGGCAAAAAGCTTCTGATAGTGCATGCTCTTCTTCCAGAAATTCTCGTCTTTGGCTTTACTGGCTAACATCGCATACAAACTTGAGATGACCGCAAATACTGACGCTCTCTTCAAAACATCCGTATCCAGAATATCCTCTACCTCTATCTCACTTGCAGGGTTACCCGGGCTGATACCGAAGTGTTCAGTCAACTGAATGCCGACCTCATTCGCCTGTGGCCCGAACGTGCTGATGCGATAGAATATATCAGTAGCCGCTGGCGGCGCTATGGCAGCCATCGCTGAATCCGACCTGATTACGGAAACAATAAGCTGTGTCATCGAATCCACCGAAACTATCTCATACGCCCCGTCCAGCGTCCCATCCGCAGAACGCAGATATATAACGCCACCCGACGAGACCTGCGCACTTACAAAATCTGCATCACCTGCCGTAAAAGTCGTCCCGCTAAGTGCCCCCCCTGTCCCTGTCGCCAGTGCCTGCTGTGGCAGATGCAATTCTCCGAACAGTATCGGCTCATATTTCAAAATATCTGCATCGTTTGAGAAACTGACCATTTCCTTTAGCTCCTTCCGGTCAAAAGGGCTTTTCAGGTGCCCAAAGAGCAGTTACCCTTTGAGCACCTTCGCCCTGAGGCGTTATGATGCGCCTGTTGCACCCCCACAATTTAGCTGGTACTTAGGTCACGAATAAGACCATGTGCCGCTTCGTTTTTGAGCTCCACGGTATATTCGCCAATCAGTTCACCGCACTCATAATCACCGCCGCTGGCCAACGGCTTGAAGTGAAAATTACGCCCCGCTAACGGCAGCACATTAATATGGGACGAATCCAGCAGCAGCGCTGCATCCTGCGGCATCCATCGTGTGGTAACAATTCTACAGACGCCGAAATCACTCTCGTAAATGCTAATCATATCGGTGAAGGTTGTATCGTTGGCCCCGTAGGTTCGGCTGCCGGTTGAAAAAGCATTTATCTTTCGCTTCTGAAAACCACCGACCACAATCAGGTCCACATTGCCGTTGCTGTTGGCCCAGATTTGCCTGAGCACGTAATTAATCTTGTCTTCGTCAAGGCCGGTACCTGTTGGAAAACCACTGTCGCCGGTATGGAAAACATTAATGGAGAGGTGTTGAATAATACCTTTCATTGACCTTCTCACCGAACCGCTGCCTTCGGGAGTACTCGCCGGCTCACCGCCGTTAACAACCGTATTTTCCAGATCGCGAAGCAGCTCACGCAGCCGTTCCTGCTTCTGGTAATCCATCTCGTCAGCCAGACCCAGCTGGCTCGCAGCCATATCCGTCCCGCTCACTTCCACCGTAGCAGTAAATATCTGCGTATAGTTGCCGCACCTGCTGCGATTGGTAAATCTCGCACCGGGCTTGTCCGCCCCTTCAAGAGCGGCATTTCCGAGAATGTTTATCACCTGATTGTCAGAAAGGTCTTCTGCCGTAGTGCCCGCATAACTGCGAACCACAGTCAGCGTATTGCTGTTGATGCCGGTTACCAGCATTAATTCCTCGCTGCCTTCTACCTGAATCTGGTCTCCCACGCGGAACCTGCTGCCGTTATCAACTACAAAGTCGGTGTCGGTACTCGGGTCGGTATAGGTGCTGTCGTTGATAGCATCCTTATTGGGCAAAAGTTCATCTTCAAGCCACTCATGATGTGTGCTCGTTGCCTCTCTCATAGGGTCACCTAAAGCATCCAGCAAAGGCGTCTCATAAGGCGAAATTATCCCAATCAAATCCGATACGTCCTCAGCCAGCTCCGGCAAAGTCGTACCCGCTGAATATGTCGCTTTTCCTGTAAAAGCCATTTGTTCTTCTCCTTCAATTAGTTAATTGGTTAATTAGTGATTGGTTGCTTGACTACTCACCACTCACTATTTAATTACTCACCAGAATTACATAAAATTCCTTCGCAGTTTCAAATATTCCTGCAAATCTGTTCGATTACCTGTAGTTGCCGCCTTCTTAGCTGCCCTTTCGAGAGCTGTTTGGTTGTTTGTCATTCGCTCCTTGACTCCTGCGGTCTTTTTTGTTCTCACGGTTCCACCCCCCTTCTTGCTTTCGAAAGAAAGCAAGGGGTCGAACAGATATTGCTTTTCATTTTTCAACTGCTCAATTACGCTGTCCAAATCCGCTTCCGTTTGCCCTTCCATTTTAGCTTTGGCAAGCAATACAGCAGTTTCCATATCAACTGTCCCCGCAGCAGCTAATTTGTGGGTCAGTTTCTGCTCGGCCTGAATGTTACTCAATTGCTCAGAAATCGTTGTTAATTGCGATTTTGCCTCCGCCAGTTGCTCTGTCAAAGCTTCAACCTTTTTCTCAGCACTCTGTGCTCTCTTTCGATAGCGGATTGACTCAGTCACCGGAACAAGTTTCATATTGTCATTGTCACTTGCTCCCGTTATGTCTTGGGACCCCGCAAGGCGGGAACCCTCTTCTGACAAAAACTCTTGTGTCTCAATCGGACTCATAAAACCTCCGGATATTCCATTCCCTCACAAGCGGGAATTCACTGTTCAAAATATTAACTTCCTCTCGTGGCCTCATAGCCTAATTCTCTGAGCACTTGCTCAGTCGGAACACCCAACTCTTTTTTAATCTGGGCTTCTTTTAGTTTCTCCATCACGTTTTCAGGCAGTGGGCTGGAATAAACGATATCGACCTCTCTGTCCGCCTCGGAAGTCTTATAGACATTGGCCGTATCGAGTATCGCCAGAACCATCCTACAGATTCTTTTAAGCCCCTCGTTGTAAGTAAATTTCTTACGTTCGTTCTTTGATAGCATCCCCATAAGCGTTAGTCTAAGGGCCACTGCGCTTGTAAGATTGCCGAGCTTATTCTTCAGAACCCCGGCCACCACCGGTGTTACCCCACTGGCCTTGTCCAGCGCCTCTCTGATTTCAGCGATGTGCAGACCCTCGCTTGGCGTCGCCGCATCTCCACCGAACTCTTCGATTGTCGCCTCCGGATTGTCGGTGTACCACATCCTGCCGGGCGAAATGGGCTTATCCTCAAAGCCCTCTATCCCTTTGCCCAGATACATCTTAAACGACTGGAATGTAATCCTGCTTGCTCTGTCGCTCAATCTGGTATTCAGCTCGTCCTGCAGTGGTATCAATGGCTCGACGTCGCTTAGCCCCTCATAGTAGTATGGCTGAGCAATGTTTTGGATATGCACTACTGGCAGAAAACCCCACGGCAATTGGGCTTGCTCAACAAGCTGCTTGTCTTCATATCTCTGGTAAGCCACTTCAGAAGTAATCTCCGTCACCGCAACTATTTGCCGACTATTACTGCTTTGTTTACCGCCGGAGAATATTCTTGATAGAAATGAGTTTTTCTTACTCACTGCGTTTTTCTTCTGGTAGAAGTGCTGCACGTAATATCTTATCTTTTTATAGTCGTTTTCATCCAGAATAGGCAGTGCTCTCGGTGCCTCAATCAATTCTAAGCCGATTGTTTGTGCCGATTGCAGCACATCTTCGAGGTCTCCCGATTTGCGGGAACCCGGTGAGAGGGTTTGGGAGGAGGAGGAAATGCGTTCGATGATTTCTTCGCCAGGCCTGACGAGACAATCGACAAAACCATAAACACTTCCGAGCACTGCCATATCCTGGAAAAATCCGATAGCGCCGTTGGCTGCGAACAGTGCCTTTAATATCGCCTCAATTTCTGCACTTTTTTGGCCATCCGGAGATTTCGAAACAAAACTAATCGGTTTGCCGAACAAAAAGTCCACGGCTGCGTTTATTCGCCAGGCAATATCGTTCTCAATTACTACTTCTTTTCGTTGAACGTCGCGGGCACACCTCACGCCGAAGACACCCACTTGCCCATTATGTACGAGCCCCGTAATTCTCGCAGGAAGTCCATATTCTTGCGCTTGCACATAGCACCGCCCTGATTCGTTCACCTTTCTGTCACAGGCACCGGTGCCGTGTATTTCCATCTTGGGATTTGCGTAATATTCCCACAACTTCTCAAAGTGTGTTCGAACATCAATCGACTGTTCATCAACGAGCCACTCAATATAATCAGCCTCAAGTTGCTCATCTTGAAAGATATCAATGTCAAATCCCATACTTAGAACTCCGCTTTTTGCTCGGTGGTTAAATAAACCGGTTACTGTCAAACAACTACAAGTTGCAGATCACTGCTTCTATAATTAGAGCTATCTGCACGTTTGATACGAAAATTGCAGGATTTTTTAAGGGAGCTTTTTCCGTAAATGCTTTTGTAGAAATGAATAAAAAAAATTGCAAAAATTTTGATTTTTGCTCACAGGTATCAGCGGTTTTGATTGAAAACTTGCGAATTTTTTACCTATTTTAACAGATTGGACCACCTTCCACCTGGCTTAGCCTTGCTTACTTTTCAAGTAAGTATCAGCGGATTTAATTGGAAATCGTGCACGAATCCCTTTAACCGCACACAAAACGAACATTGACTTTTAAGCACTCAAGAATTACAATAAAGGCCAAAGTAAGGTATTCTGGGATCTTGAGAAAATAAGAGGGAAAAATGAAAGAGATACCGTTAGGGAACGGCCTGAACGCAAAAGTTGATGACGAGGATTATGAATGGTTGTCCGCCTATAGCTGGTATGCCTACTACGATTCGGCACGCGGAATGACCTATGCTGCTCACGACACGCCGAGCGGAAGACGCGTATTGATGCACGATGTCATTATGGGCTTCGATTCTCTCGAAGACGAGTCGATGAATTGAGCTTAACCGCCTCTTCTTCAAAAAAGAGCAAAAATCACAGTTCGTGATGAATGTAGAATTGAGGATTTGAAATTAGAAGGTATTACAGTTGCTCTCAAATAGTGCCCCGACAGTAATGGAGGAGTAATTGCTGTACATCCGGTATCGAGTTGTGCTTTTACTCGGTATCTTCCTTCTGTAACAGCTCGATAATCTCGGCTTTTGTGGGCAGTGCCTCGGCTGAGCCGAACTTTGTGCAGGCTAAGGCACCTGCCGCCGAGGCGAATTTGACCGCTCCTCTTACATCGTCTTTTACAGCGCAGTAAGCAGCCAGCGCCCCTGCAAATGCATCTCCGCTGCCGGTCTGGTCAACAAGTTCTACCTCATAACCCGGGATCTGGTCGGCGCCGCTTCTGTCGACAACCATACACCCCCGCCTGCCCATTGTTATCACAGCAGAGCCAACGCCACGAGCCACAAGATCAGAGCCAATCAGCTTGGCGGTACGAACATTGGCTGCTGAAAGGTCGGCAATCTCCGCAGCTTCATAAAGATTAGAAAGCAGAATATCAACTGTAAAGTAGTCGACAGGCACGTCGCTGCTTTCTTGGCCTTGTTGCTCTATCGGTATTGCAGGATTAAGAATGACCTTTGTGCCGTGCACCTTCGCACAACGAACAGCGGCTACAATTGCTTCCTGTGGCAATCGGCCGTGAATCAAACAAACGTCAGCTTTAGAGATAATCTGTTCAGCGGCCTCAATGTCCCGTGCTTGTAAGGCGCTGTTAGCACCGCTGTAGTAACAGGAAGCATTTTCACCTTTAGCATTAACCAGCGTTACAGCCACGCCTGTGTTTTTAGCCTCGGCGGTATAGATGAAGTCAGTAATGACTTTGAACTCAGCCAGACTTGCCTTAGCCATCTGAGCAAATGGATCGCCGCCGACTTTGCTGATAAGATGAACCTCACAGCCGCACAATGCAGCTTCCACTGCCTGATTTGGTCCCGGACCGGTGGCTGTGTATGAAAGAGCAGTGCCGATAACGCTCTGGCCGGGTGATGGGATTTGGCCGCACCTTATCGCCATATCAACATAGGTACCGCCAACTACTACTACTTCGGGACTCCTTCCTGACATAATGTCCGTTGCTCCCTGTCTTTCGCAAAGTTCCTTTACGCACCATTTTGCCGTCCCTATAGTGTGGGACAAAATGAAATTCCTTTCGAATATTTAGTATAACTGCTCGGCTTCTCAATGTAAAACTTTTTTAGGACAATATCCTGCAAAGTTTTTCTCGGCAGAAAGCTGGTTATTAAACGTTCTCTTCAGTCAGTCACCGCTTCAGAGCTTCGATTATGTAATCAATCTGCTCTACCGTAAGGGCTTTGCGCTGAGAGATGTAATGCCACTTTTCCAGACACTTGCGGCAGCACGTGCCGGTGGCATGCTGTGCGATGAAAACCGGATGGTTCCTCATCGGTGTCTGTCGGCCGTCGTTAGCAGGATTCGCCTCTGCCAGGCGCCTCGTAACAAAATCTCGGGCGTGCTCAAGAATTGTTGCCAGGCCTTTTCGCCCAAGATATTCTGCTTCTTTGCCGGAAAGTCGAAACCGACTGCGAAATCTCGACCGACCTAAGGCCGCAAAAAGCTCATTCATATCACGCATAAATCAACTTTCGATGCTTAATATCGACTCCGCTACAAAAAGCTCATAGTCTTTTCGATTAATCAAAAAGACTATAAACCTGCAGCAACCGATAACACTTGGAACTGCCTGAGCATAAGTATCTGCCATCAAGCCGGAGCTCCGACCACAGCCATACAAAGCACACTTTCATCTGTGCCGTCAATACCCAAAATCGAATTTACGTGGTCATCGTATAATGCCCCAATTTCGCAACTGCCGAGATTGAGACTAACAGCCGCCAGTGCTAAATTCTCAGCGATGTGCCCGGCATCAAGATAGATATATCTATAGGCCCGCTGGCCGTACTTCCATTTACAGCGTTCAAAAACAGCCGACCAGGCGAAAACCACCGCGGCCGCCCCGCACATACATTGCCCTAAACTCGCCGCTGCAATTTCCTCTCGAAACCCGCTCTGCTTTAATTGCTCAAGCTGATGAGTCTTGATAGAGTAATGATAAACTCCCGCATCCAGATTTCTCACGTCATTGACAATCACATAGGTCTCAATCGGATAAAGGGCTCCCGCCGATGGAGCTGTACGATATTCATATCCATCCTCGATCCGCTGGATACCCGTCGAGGCCCAAAGCAGATATGAAAGCTGGTCTTTGCTAATCGGTCTGGCTTGGAAATCACGGATGCTTCTTCTCTGCCTCAATGTTTGGTCCAGAGTCATAGTTTGATTCGGCTCAAAAGGCGGAAGCTCAATTTTTTGTGCTTCTGCATATTCCTTGTACAAAGCTGGCTTAGAATCCCAGACCAGTCTATGTCTTGGCATCCTGCTCGGCTCATACTTTGTTTCCTGCTGAAATTTATCACCTATACCGCTCATTTCTGCACCTTTGTTTGTAACACTACCCAACACAATTGCTCAAAGACTCTTATCATCGCAGGGAAATATCGTAATTCAAGCCCTAATACAAATTTTTTAAGTTCCAGCTTTTTTCGAACAGAGTGAGGGCTTGCCCATCGTTAAACAATACAAAAACTATGACCCTGTAAAGCAGGCTAAAAAGGCTGGGAAATATTCGGTTAGACACCTGCAAAGTGGTTTTTAGGAGAATTTATTAAAGGGGAATAAGCCGAATGGCATGAAGATAAGCGTTAACGTTTTATAATAGTTGAGTTTCGCACTTTTTATTAGAAGAATCCCTTACGAAATAAGGACTTACAAATAATTTGGTAATTTATGCATGTTCGGTAAATCGCTCGAACATTACAAAAATAATTATATTGTCGTGAAATGGCTCATAAGCTTAAAATTACCCAATTTAAAACAATTCAAAAAGTGCGAAAGTTAACTGTTAGATACCGAATCGGGAAAAGCAGGTTCCACGATAACGCCATAGGCCGTTGGCGTCGAATTTGGGAATATCCTCCAGAGTATAATACCGGCCATTGCGATTGTAACTCCTGATTGTTTTCAACTTGGTAAGTCGCCTCTGCACAGTTCGCTTTGAACAGTGCAGAGATAAAGCAAGCTCATCCAGTGTAACAATCTTTTTGCGACGGATTAATTTTGACTCCTTTTTACGTGAATTTTCCTGTGTTATGGCAATACATTCTTGCATGTCATGGTATAGTTATATTTCTTAGATTAAGGACTATACTACTATACACGAAAGACTATTGCCAATAAAAATCTTGTGAAAAAGGGGGAAATAGACCTGTAATCTATGGACAAAGCAAAAACTATACTCCACCAGATTCTAAGCCTCTCTTTGTAAACTACTTATCCAAAATAGGTTATATGAGCCCCAACCAAATTTTGCGGTAATAGAGAAAATGGCAACCATCCACTCAAATACGCCCGGCAGGACTCGAACCTGCGACCTACGGATTAGAAATCCGTTGCTCTGTCCAACTGAGCTACGGGCGCTTCATACCTAAGTGCTTTCAGTATAACAACTTTCTTGAAACGCTGTCAATGTTTCTCAACCTGCACAATGCAATTGCAACAGTTTTGCAACAGATTCTGACACAGCCCGCGGGCTGTTACCTGCCTCGCACGATGGACAATGTCATCCCGGACGCGAAGGTAGAATTTGTGCGTCGTCTCAAAATCCGCGTGGCCCGCGAGCTTCATTACGTCGTACTCGCTCATACCCTCTTTGAACCAGTTGCAGATGGCGGTCCTTCTGAGGTCGTGGAATTCACCTTCTTCAATGCTCGCTCGCTGCAGGATTTTTGTGAAGTCCCGGCCACAATAGCGATACGTTTGACTCTGCTCTTTCATCAGGTATCCTCATACCCGGGGACATACTGCAATTTGGCCAATCGCTCTGCCGACATCTTCCAGGGCAAAAAACACGTTAAGTCATCCGGGACTTGGCCCCGATTGTCCGCACAGGCCTGCAAGTACCGGGTCAACCATTTACGAGGATTGACATTCCAAAGCTTGAGCGTTTGAAAGATGCTAAACAGGCACGCGGTAAAATGACCACTGGCGACCGAGCCGGAACCATAGTAGTTTTTTCGCCCCAACGCCGCTATACGCATTCGTCTCTCGGCCTCACTGTTATCCATTGGAATCCTCGGATGATCCACAAAGACCATCAAGCCCTCCCGGTGTTCTCTAAGGCTATTTAGACGTTTGGCCCTTTCAGGATGCAAATAGGCTTCGGTCAATTCCGATTCGAATTGTTGTTTCATGGCATCAAGTGCTTCTCGCAGTGATTGGTCAGCCTTTGCAAACTCCGCCGAATCAATCTCATGCTTAACCCGCTGATTATTCAGATGAAAGATTTCACCGATTGAATCAACCCACGCCATAGCCCGAGCTTCGAGTTCACTAAAGCCATTGGCTGTATCCAAAAAGTCCCTTCTGACGTGAGTCCGGCAGAAGGCCAGGACCACATCCTTGCGGTCTTTAGCAAATGAACTCAAAGACTTGCCAACGGGTCTCATCGGCATGCAGGTCTCTTTCGGTTTGATTCTTTTGGATGATCTGCTGCAAAACCGGTTCAAGGAGCAGGGCTAACTTTTTGAGACCATCACCTATCGTTTCTGCAGCCATGTCGAATTCGATATCCTTGAACGACTCCAAAAGTCGATTGATCGGACGCTGATAGAGATACTTCTCCAGCAAGACTGTAACCCATACGGAGATGCCCAGTTTCCCTTTGTCGATCAGTTTACCTGGCCCAGGGGCGGTGATAATGCCTGGTATTTCCTGGCA
>Ga0315555_1002594_pt1 | contig 12641 bp, 8 predicted proteins | sample SalMarSW160380MG_FD_202113 | JGI IMG/M metagenome (GOLD analysis project Ga0315555, IMG submission 202113) | Salt marsh sediment microbial communities from the Plum Island Ecosystem LTER, Massachusetts, United States - Salt Marsh Sediment SW1603-80 ...
TTTCGATGGTCCTGCGCTCCTCGTCGGTCAGGGTGCCCCTGCGGATACAGAGGCTTTCCAGCTCCTCCTCGGTGATGGTCTCCCGGTTCTTCGCGATCTGCGCGAGCCGGTGGATGGCGTCCTCGTCCGGCGACATGTTGGGGGCGTTCCAGGTGAGGACGAAGTCCTTTTCCTCTTCCAGCACGGCTATCTCCTCGTCGAGCTCCTGCCTGCGGGTCCCTTCCAGCGCCCGCTCGCCGCACCGGAGCGCGTCGGCGGCCGCCTTGAAGGTGACCTCCTGCTTGAGGATCTCGTAGCGGAGCGTGATCAGCTCCGCGCGGTCCGTGATGCTCTCGAGCTTGTTTGCCTTGTCCAGCAGGGACTCGGGCGTCGTAACCTTGCCGACGTCGTGGAGCCACGCGGCTATACGCAGCTCCTCGAGCTCGTCCTCGCTGAGCCGCGCCCCTCCGATCACGCTTTCGGCGCGCTGGTTCACCGCGCGGGCGATGTCCATGGACAGCTCCGCGACACGCCGCACGTGGCCGCCGGTGAAGGGGGACTTCTCGTCTATCGCGGTCGCGATCGCGGTGATCAGGGAGTCGAACAGGCCCTTCAGGTTCTGTATCAGCTGTGCGTTGTTGAGCGCCACCGCGGCCAGGGAGGTGAGCGACTCGACGATCTCCTGATGCCGGGGAGTGAAAGGCGCCGGCGAGCCGTCGCCGTCGAGGGCGTTTATCAGCTGGAGCACGCCGGTGACGGTGTCCTCGTGGTCCTTCATTGGCACCACCAGCATGGACTTGGACCGGTAGGCGTGCTGCTCGTCGTACTCGCGGGTGCCGGAGAAATCGAACCGGCCGGGCTCGTACACATCGGCTATGTTGACGACCTGCTGGGTGATGGCGCAGAAGGCGGAGACGTTGTCGGCGTTTTCCTTGCCGTCCTTTTCGAGCGGGACGGGCGGCCAGTCGACCAGATCGCTCCCGCCTCCCAGGTTGGTGTTCAGCGTATTGTTTCTGACGATCGCGAAGCGGAGAGAATTGCGCTCGGGGTCCACCAGATAGAGCGTGCCGCCGTCGGCGTTCGTGAAGTCCATAGCTTCCGCGATGATCATCTCGAGGATCTTGTCGACGTCCTTCTCGGCGGACAGGGCGGTTCCTATCGCCGCGAGCTTCCGCATGTGCGCGTAAATGTCCGTCGGTGCGTTACCCGTCATTTGGCGACCCCGGAGATTTCTCCTCAGGCCAGCCCATGCTTCGCCCTCTTCTGCTCGTACATCGCCTCGTCCGCCTGCTTAAGCAGATCATCGATCGTGCACGGCTGTGCCGGATCGTATCGTGTAAATCCCACGCTCACCGTAAGATCGTACTGCCGGTTGTCCATCGCGTTCCTGACGTTCATGTTCCTCTCCACCTCCTCGAGGAGCGTCTCACCCTGCTCGGGAGGGTTGACGACGAGCACGGCGAACTCGTCGCCCCCGATGCGTCCTATGATATCCGATGCCCTGAAGGCCTGCTGGAGAGCCTGGCCCACGGCCTTCAGCGCGCGGTCTCCCTCCGGATGGCCGAGGGTGTCGTTGATGTCCTTCATCTTGTCCAGGTCCACGAACACCACGATCAGCCGCTTCCCGGCCTCGTTCGCGATTCGGAGCTGCTGATCGGCCAGAGTGGTGAATCCTCGCCGGTTGTAGAGGCCGGTCAGCTCGTCGCTCAGCGACAGCCGCTGGAGTTCCTCGCGCATCCGCACGGTCTCCGTGACGTCCCGCAGAGAAACAAGAAAGGCGTCTTCCCCCTCCCACTGCGTGTCGACGGAGTGCATCTCCGCGATGCGGGTGGAGCCGTCCCTGGCGGCTATCGTCAGCTCCTTCCTCTCGTCCGACCCGACCGGGAATCCGCACGGCAGTCCCAGAAGCTCCGAGGCGGGCCGGTCGAAGAGCTCCTCGGCAGCCTGGTTGTGGAATCGTATTATGCCGTCGTTATCGACCACGAGCATGCCGTCCGCGTTGGTTTCTATGATCCTTCTCAGTCGCGTCTCGCTCGCGCGAAGGGCCTCCTCCGATTCCTTGCGCGCGGTGATATCGCTCAGCACCGACACCATGCCGATCGTCTTTCCGGACTCGTCCTCGATCACCGCGCTGCTCGCGCGTACCACCTTCTTGGTCGCGTCGCTCTGGCTCTGCAGCTCGATGTCTCTCTCCTTGTCGCCGGAGGACCCCTGCAGCATCGAGACGAGCTGTTCCTCGCCGAGGTTCTCGTTCAGCTTGCTGCCGACTATGCCGTCCTTGTCCCGGCCGCCGAGGAGCTTCTGCGCTGCGGGGTTGAGCAGCTGGACCTCGCCCTTGTCGTTCACCACGATCAGGCCCTCGGATATGCTGTGCACCAGCGCCTCCGTATGCTTCTTCTCCGCGACCGCCTGCTCGTGCTTCTCCTTCACGATGTTGAACTCGTGATTGGCGACCTCCAGCTCCCGTTCCTTCTCCTCCAGTACAGTGCTGTACTTGCTCTCCAGCTCCTGGGCCGTCTTCGCCACCCGTTTCTCGAGCTCCTGGCTGAACAGCGTCATCATCTGTTCCGGATCGGCCTTCCCTCCCAGCTTCTGAAAGGCGATCTCCAGGTCGGGCGCTACGGCTGCAGGCGCCCCGCCACCGCCCGGCAGCTGGGTGAGCGCCACCCCTCCCTTGAAGTGGCTCTTGGACTGCGCGAATATGGAAAGCAGAAGCGCGATGACGATCGCGACGAAGATGGTGATCACGAGATACGGAATCAGCGCGATGATCCCGGAGGACTCCTCCGTGAGCGCATCCGCGCCGCTGCCGGTAGCGGCCGAAGCTGCCAGGAATATGACCGCTCTAACGTCCAAGGGATACGATCCTTTCAACCTTCCTGCCCCGGGTCGCCGATGGTCCGTTGGCGTGAAGGTAATGATACTCCCGTCTGCGCCGTCTTTCAAGCCAAATCGGTTAGTGACCGTATCTTGGAGCATGCTCCCGCGCGTGCCGCATCCGCCGGGCGTGTCGGCATCCTTCCCGGCGCGCGTGCTTGACAGGCGGAGCGGCGAAAGCTACATTCTGAAAGGACAAGGAGAACATGCATATGGCTGAGAGGATGACACATACCGGGAAGGTCCTGGCGGACAAGCAGAAGGACTTTAAGAATCTGGCGGACGCCCATGGAAACCTGAGCAGAAAGCTCAAGATCATCCAGGGCATGGCGAACCTCTTCCACAATCCGACGGACCTGGAGCGCGGCGTCGAGACCGCGATGGACCTGGTCATGCATGCGGTGGACGCCGAGGCCGGTTCGATAATCCTCATCGACGACGAAAAGCAGGACCTGTACTTCGCCGCCGCCCGGGGACCCAAGGAGGAGGAGATCAAGGCGTTCCGGCTCGCGCTCGGGCAGGGGATCGCGGGCGCATCTGCGGAGGGCAAGGAGACCATCGTGGTATCCGACGTGAGGAAGGACGCGCGGTTCAGCCGGGAGATGGACGAGGCGCTCGGGTTCGAGACCAGGTCGGTCCTCGCTGCTCCCATCGTATTCAAGAACACCTCCCTCGGCTCGGTGGAAGTGATCAACAAGAGCGAAAGCGATGTGTTTACGACCGAGGAGATCGGGCTGGTGCAGGATATCTCCAGGCTGCTCGGGGCATTTCTCGCCATAGGCAATGAGTTGAGAAGCTAGCGGAGGAATCACGTGAAACTGGACGAAATACTGACCGAGATGGTCGAGCGAGAGGGATCGGATCTTCACGTGAAGACAGGCCGCCCCCCTCTGATGAGGATATCAGGCGACCTTCTCCCGACCGAACACGATACGCTCGGGGACGAGGAGGTGCGGCAGGCGCTCGACGCGATCATGCCCGATGAATCCAAGAAGTCGTTCGAAACGCTGAAGGACGCCGACTTCTCCTACGAGATCGCCGATCTGGGGCGCTTCCGCGTGAACGTCTTCGTCCAGAAGGGAAAAGCCGGTGCGGTGTTCCGTTACATTCCGATGAAGATCCCCTCGATTGACGAGATGCAGCTTCCCCCGGTGCTCAAAGACATCGCCAGCGCCAAGCAGGGGCTGGTGCTCGTGACCGGGCCGACCGGAAGCGGCAAATCCACGACGCTGGCTTCCATAATCAACCACATCAACGAAAACAGCCCGACCCATATCATGACGATCGAGGACCCGGTCGAGTTCGTATACGAGGATAAGAAGGCGACGATAAACCAGCGGGAGGTGGGGAGGGACACATCGGATTTTAAGATGGCGCTCCGCGCCGCGCTGCGCCAGGATCCGGACGTTATTCTGATGGGCGAGATGCGCGATCAGGAGTCCATCGAGATCGCGATGCACGCGGCGGAGACCGGCCACCTGGTGTTTTCCACGCTGCACACGAACGATGCCAGCCAGACGATCGACCGGGTGATGAATACCTTCCCTCCCGAGGCGCAGACGCACGTACGGGAGATGCTCGCGCTCGTGCTGAACGGCATCATCTCGCAGAGATTGGTGCTGCGTGCCGACGGGACCGGCCGTATCGCCTCCGTGGAAGTCATGGTCAACTCCCCGGCCATAAGCGAGCTGATAGAGTCCGGGGCGGTAACCGATATCGACGCGGCCATCGCCAAGTCCGGATCGTACTACAGGATGCAGACGATGAACCAGGCCCTGCTGAAACTGGTCAAGGAGAATCTCATCACCGAAGAGGCCGCGTTCGCGACGAGCATGAATCCCGACGACCTGAAGCTCCTCATAAAGGGTTTCTCGCGGGGCGGAAAGACCGCGATCGCCCGGGAGATGGACGTGAAGGAAGCGGCCCACGAAGCGAACGTGGCCGCCGCGAAGGCCGCGCTCGCGCCGCAGGACACGGTGGTGGAAAAGGGCGACGAGAAGCCGGACGAAGAGGAAGGCGAGAAGAAGCCGAAGCTGAAGATAACCCGCGGGTTCTGACGGAGGACCGGAGCGTCTCTTCGCTCATTCTCGTCGCCATGGATGCGGAAATGGCGCCTCCCCCTCGACAGGGCTCGGGGCCCTGAGCCTGCCGAAGGGCGAAGACGCGGCTCGACGGATCAAGGAAGGGCCTTCGGCCTGTTCGTCGACCCACGAATCCGCTCAGCGACGCTCCGGTCCTCCTTTTCGCATCCGGGAAAGCTGCGTCTCGTGCTTGAGTAGGAACTCGCGCGCCGGCACGATCTTGAATTCCCTGGCGATATCGGCCGCGGACACGTCCTTCCTTTCCGACTCTAGGAGGAAGTATCCCTCCTCCTGGAGGATCCGGAGGGTGACGTCGTCGCCGTACTTCTCCTTCACCTCCTCTATCTGATTCCCGTGGTAGTCGAAGTAGCAGACGACATAGTCCAGGTTGATCGTCTCGGCGATCACGCTGCGAAACCTCCCGGACCTCTTCAGCACCTGGCCGAGCGGATTGATGATGTACGCGTGATCGGTCAGCACCGAGGAGACGATATAGTAGCGGTTCTCGAACGCTTTGGAACGCAGGCGGAACCCGCCGTCGAACGCGGACGACCAAAACACCACCTCCGCCCCTCGGTCGGCGAGCTGTTTCCACCCCTCGTCGAACTCGGCGTCGAAGCATATCTGCGCGCCGGCCCTGCCGAAATCCAGGTCGAACACCGGCGCGTCCGTTCCCGGCGCCGAGGTGAACTGGAGCTCCTTGCTCTCGTCCAGATGCGCGCCGTAGCGGATATTGGGAAGGAACATCTTGTCGTAGATGCCGGCGATTCCGCCCTCCCGGTCTATGAATACGGAGGAGTTGTACACGGTGTCCCCGTCGCGGCGCATCAGGGGGCAGACGATATGGGTCCGGTGCTTCTTCGCGCGCTTCCCCGCCTCCTCCGTCGTCGGTCCCGGCACCGGCTCCGCGTGGTCTTTCCTGCCGTCCAACGGGGTACCCGCGGTGGGGAACCCCTCCGGCAGGCAGACGACGTCCGGCTTCTCGAGGCAGGCCCTGTCGAGAAGCTCCATCACCTTTCTGCGGTTGCTCTCGACGCTCTCCCCCAGCGTCCGTTCCGCCGCGACGGTCGCGACGCGCGTATTCTTTGCCATGGCGGCCTCCCTATTCCTTCTTCGCTGGCGCGGCAGCGGGTTCAGCCGGCGACCCCGGCGCGGCTGCGGGTGCGGCCGCAGCCGCCCGGGCGACCTCGCCCGCCTTCGTGAGTATCAGCGCGGAGCGTTCCTGCCAGCCGGATGCCTTGTACCATGGCATGGCGTGCCGGTACGCGTTGAATACCCGCGCCCGCCGGTCGAGCATGTCCTGAAGCTCCTTCAGCGGCAGCCCGTCCTTCTTCGGCCCGTGCATCGCCTTCTCTATGACGATGCGCGCCTCCGCCTCCTGCGCCCCCTCCACGATCGTCTCGATGCGTATCGTCGACCGCGCGCCCTCCGGACCCGGATCGAGAAGCGCCAGCGACGACGTGCCCAGGCCGGTCTGTCCCCAACTGGCGTACCTGGCGGCGATGCTTCTCCCGCTGTAGGTGACCGCCTTCTCGTGCACCGGCCAGAAATCCGCTCCTATCCGCCCCACCCCGCGGAAGCCGGCCATGGTATATGACTCCTGGAGCGTCCAGCACTCCCCTATTCCGGTGGAGGGATACAGCGTGCTGGGAGAGGACCCGGAGCGCGGAAACACCGTCATTATCGCGTCGCCCATCCACCCGTAGTAGCGCTTCTTGGCCGGGTCGGGAACGCGGCGGGTGCTCCACACCCACGCGCCGTGTCCGACGTCCGCCACCTTGTAGAAGTTGGACGACGCGCCGTGGGCGTGCTTCACCCACCGGGCCCACGGGGCGGCCTTCTTGAACATCTCCACCTCCTCCTTGGTGGGAACGGAATCGCACGCCTTGCCGATCATCAGCGCCTTCTGCGGACAGCCCTTCTCCAGGAGCTTCTTCCGGCACTCCTCGAGCACCGGTTTCCAGAACGCCGCGCTCTCCTCCGTCGCGTACAGCGGGCTCTTCAGCTCGGTGATCTCACCGGTCTCCTTATCGAGCAGCGGCACCGGGGCGGTCCTCTTCTCGGTGTTCTCCTTCTTCCGGTTGTAACGGGAGCCGGTGTAGTAGTTGCGGTCCCAGATGTAGAGACATACGACCTCCGGCTTCCTGATGTGCTTCAGCGCAATATCGATGTACCTGTCGAAGAGCGAGAAGTCGTACGAGTACGCGTCGCCCTCTCCCTTGATCCAGCGAACCATGCCCTCCTTGCCGAGATGGTGGCGCATGATGAGGGGGATGAAGACGGAATCCGCGCCCACCTCCGCCATCACCCGGAACGACCGGTCGATGTGAGCCCAATGCTCGTCGGACCACTGGGGCACCTTGTAATAGATGGCCGCGGTCTCGGCCGACTGGATCAGGCCCATGTGAGTGACGAAGTCCGCCCGGTCCGGGACCTGCCAGTCCATTACCTTTATCTTCACCGGGACCTTCACCGGCTCCAGTCCCTCCGCCTTGACGGTGAGCGCTCCCTTGTAATCACCGGGCGCCGCATCGGCCGGGACCTTCACGGTCACCCGGACCGGCTGGACCGCGCCGAATACGGGAGGCGGGCCGGTGTAGCCGCGCCGCAGCTTCTTCTGACGCACGGGCACCTCGGCGGGCGGCTGATCCGCAAGACCGTCGAAGCGGTCTGCGCTGTAAACCGCACGATATCTGCCGCCCGAGAGCTTGCCCTCTCCGTTAGGAACGGGGTATCGGAGCACGGTGGACTCGACCGGTATCGCGGCGCTGGGATCGGCGCCGGCCAGAGCCGTCATTTCCGCCGAGAGCCCCTTCAGCGGCGCGGCGGACCCCACCACCACCTGGCCGGTCCAGGACCCGTTTCTCGCCCCGACGAGCTCGATGGGCCTCAGGGACTCGTTGGGGTCGCCGTATTCCATGTCGTAGAGGTCCTCTATCGGGCTTGCATTCCATACACGCACCCCCTTGGGCCGCTCGACGTTGGGCTCTGCCGAGCCCTCGGGAGACGCGGTCAGCCTCACGTCCCACACGCCCGAGCTGGACCACCGGTACTTCCAGCTCTCCTTGACCTTGCCGGCGATCGGGTGCACGACGGTGCAGTGGATCTCCATCGCGAGAACGTTCACCCCCTTCTTCAACGCTTTCGCGGGGACCGCCACGTTTTCCAGCCGCCTCACCCGCAGTTCCAGCCGTCTCTTTTCCTCCTCACCGGGCTTCCGGCTGCGGCCCAGTCCCGTCTTGCCGTCCTCGCCGGTGTAGGCCTCCGGCGGGTACTCCTGCGCGAGTGTCTCCGGGGTGAGCTCTCCGTCGCCCAGGTGGCCGCGGGCGACCTCTTCCCCGTTCAGGTACACCACGATGCCTCCCCTGTAGGCCGCCGAAAGGGAGAGCGATTCGACCTTTCCGGGGTCCGTAACGCTGAACCTGCCGCGAAGGCATACCAGGAAGACCTCTTGAGGACCTCCCGCTCCTCTGGCTTCCCCGTAGCCGGGCCGTATCGGGCCGGTGGCGCGGCGCCAGTCCCGGTCGTCGAATCCGGGCTTCATCCAGTCGGCCGGCGGCGCGTCGGAGCGCGGCTCGCCCTCCGGTATCTTCGCTCCCTCCGCCTTCTCCGCGGTCACCACCGGCCGCATCATCACACACGAGCGCCAGTAGCTGTAGGAGTCAAGCACCTCGGGCGGGCCGGCGGGCTTCTTTTCCGCCTCGGCACCGGCCGCGCAGGCAGTCCACACCATCAACACACCTACGAACAGAAACGAAACGATTTTCCTCATCGCGAAGCTCCTTGCAGATCGTGCCGGGCTATCTCGTCCAGCGATCGACCTTGATCTCTTGCGCGGCCTTCTTCGGGTCGCCCGGCGGATACTTCCTTCTGTGCTCTTCGAAATGTCGGTACGGCTGATTGCTCGACGTCTCGATGTATACGCCCTCAGCCGGATTGATCGTCACGCCCCTCGGCGGCTCCAGGTCGGCTCTCCACTCCCCGTTCTCGATGAAGTAGTAGGCCCTCTGGGAGGACTCGAAGTACACGAAGCTGTTCGGGTAGTAGACGTAGCGGAAGCGATGCTTGATCCCGTGAGGGTCCTCTCCGAGAGACTGCTTTCCGGTGGGAACCCAGTACGATTGCTTCGACGAAGTGCACGACCCCGCGAGCACGGGCATGAGCGCACAAAGGGCGATGCCGGCTGTGAGCGTTGATCTCCTCATGGGCCACCTCTCCTGCGGGACAGATACAGGTTCCGAGAGACGATTCTACGCGCAGACGGCGTTCTGTCAAGGATGAGGAACGCCCTTTGACTACTTGACTCGGAGGGAATCGTCCGGCTATACTTATGCCCGATTCGGCGAGCAACGGCGCGGGCGTAATTCAGTGGTAGAATGTCAGCTTCCCAAGCTGGACGTCGAGGGTTCGAATCCCTTCGCCCGCTCCAGAAAGGGCTGTGAGGCCCTTCCGGCCTTCCTCGGGAAGAACTCCTCCCCTATTTTCGGAAGATCCGCCTGCAGAAACGTCTATAATTGAAGAATGATCCGAGCCGTAACCTGAAGGAGGTGAAGCATGAGCTGGCGGAGGACGGGAAGTTGCGCGGCACTGGCAACGGCTGTCGCGGCGGCGGTAATGTTGACGGGACAGTGTGCAGAGCCGGGGAAAGGCGACGCGACGATGAACTACGAATACGCGGTCGCGCAGGGGAACAACTCGTTCGCGGCTGATCTGTACCGGAAGCTGGCGGAGAAGAAGGGAAATCTCTTCTTCTCGCCGTTCAGCATCCGCGCCGCGCTTTCCATGACCTACGCGGGCGCGCGAGGTGCAACCGCGGAGCAGTGCGCCCGCACCCTTCACGTCACGCTGGGTCCGGCGACCGGGATGAGGGTGCCGCCGGGGAACAGGATGCTGTCGCTGATTCCCTCGGAGAAGTACCACGCCGCGATGGCCGGGCTCATCGGGAGCATCCGGGCCGGGAGCGGGAAGTCGTACGAGATGAACGTGGCCAACGCGTTGTGGGCGCAGAGAGGCCATCCGTTTCTCGAAAAATTCACGGCACTTACGAAGAAGCACTACGACGCCGAAGTGAACCAGGCTGACTTCAGGAAGGAGGCGGAACCGACCCGCCTGAAGATAAACGGATGGGTCGAGCAGCAGACGAAGAAGAAGATCAAGGATCTGATCCCGAAGGGGGCGCTCGGGCCGCTGACCCGGCTGGTGCTGGCCAACGCGGTGTACTTCAAAGGGCAGTGGAAGACGCAGTTCGGGAAGAAGGAGACGAGGGACGACTCGTTCCTCGTCGCGCCGGGACGCACGGTGACGGTTCCGATGATGTACCTGAAGGAAAGCTTCGCGTACGCGGACCGGGACGGGGTGCAGGTGTTGGAGCTGCCGTACAACGGCGAGAACCTCTCTATGGTCGTGCTGCTGCCGCGGAAGCAGCACGGGCTGCCCGTGCTGGAGTCGTCGCTGACCGGGAAGAGGCTGATGACCCTCGTGAGCCGCCTCGGGTCGCGCGAGATAAAGGTATATATGCCAAGGTGTAAGATCGAGTCGCAGTTCGGGCTGTCTCAGACGCTGTCCGCGCTGGGTATGACGGACGCGTTCGACGCGGCCAAAGCGGACTTCTCCGGCATGGACGGAGCGAAGGATCTTCACGTTTCCGCGGTGCTCCACAAGGCGTTCGTGGATGTGAACGAGGAGGGCACCGAGGCCGCCGCCGCAACCGGGGTGGTGGTCGGCATCACCGCGATGCCGGCGCCGCCAGTCGTGTTCCGTGCGGATCATCCTTTCATCTTTCTGATACGGCACAGGAAATCCGGCGCGATCCTATTCCTGGGCAGGATGTCGAACCCGAAAAGCTGATAGAGGCGCCCCATCTGATCATTGGGCGCCGAAAATAGGCAAGGCACAGACCCGTGGCCTCGCCACGCGTATTGACTGTGCTTCATACGTCCTCTATGCTACCGCGTGAATGGAAATAGGCGAGGGAAGGGGATTTGACGTGAGCACATTGAGTTACCGCACGGCGGGCGAGTCACACGGACCCTGCATTTGCGCCCTGGTGGAAGGGTTTCCCGCAGGAGTCACGTTCTCTGCCGACGCGATAGACGCGGAGCTGAAGCGGCGCCAGCGCGGCTACGGGCGGGGAGACCGGATGAAGCTGGAATCCGACTGCGTGAAGGTGCTGTCCGGGGTGATGGAAGGGAAGACGATCGGCAGTCCGATCCTGCTGCTGGTGGAGAACGCGGATGCGACGCTTTCAGAGAAGCCGCCGGTGGTCTGTCCGCGGCCCGGACACGCGGACCTGGCCGGCATGATCAAGTACGGATTTGATCAGGCACGTCCAGTGCTAGAACGGGCCAGCGCGCGCGGCACCGCGGGACAGGTGGCGGCGGGCGGGGTGGCATCATTGCTGCTGGGAGAGTTCGGCATCGAGGTGTTCGCTTACGTGGTATCCGTTGGAGATGTCGACACCGACATATCGGTGGGAGACCTGGATGCTGCGCGGAAGGAGCGCGAAGGGTCGGAGCTGTACTGCCTGGATGCGGATGCAACGCAACGCATGAAACAGGCTATAGATAGGGCCCGGGATGCCGGCGACACCCTCGGAGGGGTGTTCGAGGTCATCGTGCGGGGTGCGCCGGCGGGACTGGGGAGCTACGTAGCCGCCGATCGCCGGCTGGACGGCTGGCTGGCCGGCGCGCTGATGGCGATACCGGCTATGAAGGGGGTCGAGATCGGTCTCGGGTTCGGGGCCGCGGGGCAGCCGGGCTCGAAGGTCCACGATCCGATCGAACCGGGTGACGGAGGGTTGCGCGGGCTGAAGCGGAGGAGCAACAACGCCGGCGGGCTCGAGGGAGGCGTGACGAACGGGCAGGACATCGTGGTGAGGGGCGCGATGAAACCGATCTCGACATTGATGCAACCGCTGGCATCGGTAGATGTTACTACCGGTCTGCCCGCGGGCGCGAGCACGGAGCGCTCGGACGTCTGTGCGGTGCCGGCCGCGTCGGTCGTCGGGCAGGCGGAGGTGGCCTTCCAGATCGCCCGGGCGCTGGTCGAGAAATGCGGGGGCGACAGCCTGAGCGAGATGAAGAGGAATCACCGGGGCTGCTTCGGAGGGTAACCGTGCAGCAGCTGCGTGCCCGCATCATATCGAACCGGACGGCCGGCGAGGATACGTTCATCATCCGGGTGGAGTCGGAGTCCCTCGCGAATTCGATCGTGCCGGGACAGTTCGTGCACGTTCGGGTGCACGACGGGCTGGACCCGCTTCTCAGGCGGCCGCTGAGCCTGCACAGGCGGAGCGCCGAGCAAGGATGGATCGAGCTTCTCTTCAAGGTCAAGGGAAGGGGCACCCGTCTGCTGGCGGGACGGGCGCCGGGAGAGGACTTGGATGTTATCGGACCTTTGGGCAACGGCTTTCCCCGTCCCGGGGACGTTCTGTACATGATCGGCGGCGGCATGGGGGTAGCGCCTCTGGGCGCGGTTGTCGAGGACGTGTGCGGTGCGGGAGGGAAGGCAACGGTGCTGATCGGAGCGCGGAGCAAGTCGGCGCTCCTGTGCGTGGAAGAATTCAAGGGGCTCGGCGCGGAGGTGCGGGTCGCGACCGAAGACGGGAGCGCCGGCTTCAACGGGCTGGTGTCCGGGCTGCTCGCGGAGCTGCCGGCGCCGACCGCGATATTCTGCTGCGGTCCCGCCGGGATGACGAAGGCGATC
>Ga0315555_1002600_pt1 | contig 12631 bp, 15 predicted proteins | sample SalMarSW160380MG_FD_202113 | JGI IMG/M metagenome (GOLD analysis project Ga0315555, IMG submission 202113) | Salt marsh sediment microbial communities from the Plum Island Ecosystem LTER, Massachusetts, United States - Salt Marsh Sediment SW1603-80 ...
AGCTTGGATTCAGCCGGGAAGTATTCGATGGTATAAGCTGGGCCGCAGCGGTCATTAAAAGCCTCGGCGAAAGCCAGTTCGAGATCCTGATAGTTACCCGTGGCGGCGCTGGCAAAACTCAGGACTACCGGCTCGGGCGGTGTCGTTGTGGTCGGTTGTGTTGTGGCTGTTGTCGTCTCTTCCGGCTCGCCGCAGGATACCAGACTGCCTATAAGCAAAGATACAGCAAGCACGAGACAAATCAGTATAGATAATTTCTTCATTGTTGGTATGATTCCTCCTCTAATCAACTTTAACCGGTTGGTACTTCTTTTCATTTGTTCTATCTATCACCCCCTTTATTTTGAAATATTCTTTAATATTATCGGAAACCTGGTGTGCACTGGCCTTGACCTTTTCAATAATTTCCTCTAGTTGTGGTTGAAGGCGACTTTCCGGCCCAATCAGACTCAAGGCAACCGGCCAGAAATAGTTACTTACAGCAGCCGATATACATAAAGCATCTGAAATCCTCTCACCGTGACTGACAGAGTATCCCTGCTTCCTGATTTGCTTGATTTGTTTTTTCAGTTCTCTTTTATCTGTTACAGAATGCTCAGTAACGGGTCTGATTTCTATGTTTCTCATAGCTATTTGCAGGTCCTCGTCATTAAGCTGGGAGAGAAGAATTTTAGCTGTCGCTCCGACATATATCGGTCCGACCGGATCCGGGCCTTGAACAACTTTAAGGTCGAATTTACTTTGGATTTCATGTAATCTGATATATTGAATACCTACCATGATATTAAGCTCTACTGTCTCCCCGGAGAAATCCCACAAGTATCTCAATTCTTCAAGAGCACTGGTTATGAGATAATGATGGTTCGCCTGAGGATTAGATGCAATCTGATTGATCAGGGGTCCCAGATAGTAGTGGCGGGTAATGGGATCCTGGGTTACCAGATGCAACTCTTCCATAGTCTTCATCAATCTGAAGACGGTAGGTTTGGTAAGCCCGCAACAATTCGCGATTTCAGTTAGTGTATTGGTATTATTGCTCAGGCATGTGAGGATTCTAACAGCACGATACACAGCTCTGATTGAAGTTGATTTCTGGTCTTTATCCAAAGCTAAGTTTCGTATGACAAAATAATTGTTACCATTCCGCATGCTACCATTATAGCATTAAAAAATAACCTGTCAAATTATTAGGTTTTATTTGCTTTTGGTTGCATCTGCGTTTTATTCTCCTTATAATACTCTTAAAGCAATATAGGGGAGATAGAATGTGGCTAAAAGGAATGATGGTATATCTAAAATAGTTGAAGATATAATAAAAGCAATTGTTCTTTTTTTAAAGTGGCTTTATGAGAATATCATCTGGGCTGTCATTGTCGTAATACTGGCAAACATAATTCTGCTTTTTCTCATTAAAGGTGGTGCTATCCTCGCAATTATTGATTGTATTGTGCTCATTGTATTCATTTTTAGAGTATGGAGAAGTAGATAAAAAAATCGCATCCCCTATTATCCTCCTAAACCAAGCATCATTCATCATAATATTCTCCCAATCCTTTTTGAACCCCTATGATGTCCACGACTCATAGCGCCAGACCCAGATATGTAAACGGAATCACTTAGCTTTGGCATCTTGGGTGAAATACGTGGTGAACGTGTTGTTATTCTTACGTGTTTCTTTGGTCTACCTATATATAATCTTCACCTAACCAGCATTCATACCGCATTGGTGGGTCCAACACGCAATATATATGGTTTTCATATCCTGCTTTGTGGAGTACTGGTTTCAAGAGTCCTTCAGCAGCCTTCACCAGGTCTTCCAGTGAACGTAACCGCACAACCGTCTCTCCCGGTTTAACTATCGGTAAATCTTCGATCTCTATAATTATCCCCTTATATTTTTTCGCCAACTGTTGCACTTCTTTCTCTATTTCTGATAATTCTAGAGGAGATTTCCAGAAATATAACATAATTGAAAAGAGGAGTAGGAGGAAGACAATACTTGTGACGATAGGACTTATTATCCTTAGTTGTTTAATCTCTATTCCGATGAATTTCTCCTGATGTATGATATTCTCGGTTATATCGATAGTACCGGGTTCGGACTTCTCTATATCGCCACTCCAGACAACGATACCTTCTCTCAAATCCGTCGTGATACTCTGTGTGAATTCGCTTTCTATCGTTTGGGTACCCGCCACAGCAGTGGTATCTACATTGACTTTAATCGTCAGGTTACGTGCTGAAATGGGTACCCCCGTTTCCTGCTGGATTACCCCGAAGATTTCTATATATTGTTTCAGGTCTAGGGGAAAGGTAATGTTGAAATCACCATCTTGTCTGGTGAGGGGGACCAGGGTAATCGTTTTTGCCCATTTCCCCGGATTCTCGATAATGGCTTCGACCGTCACCGATTCATATTGATCTGCAATCGGCTTATTTGCATTCAGGGTATAGGAAAAAATAACCTCCATTTCATCCACGAGGTCGGACAGGATGATATCTCCGGTACCCATAGTAGCCCGCGGCAAGGGTTCGGTGGGTTTTATCTCAGGAGGGCTGAGTATTATCGATCCGTATGGTGAACTAGGATGTAGTAACACATCATAATCAAAATGGCCTCGTTGTTCGTAATTCAACTCCCCAAAATAGCCAGATTCGATTTCTTCCAAATCCCCGCTGACTACGACGAGTGACCCTGAAGGTTTTACGGACATGTTTTGAGTAAAATCTTCGAATATCATCCCGGTATCTGTCTTTATAGTGGCATAGACGGTAGCGATAATTTCGATGTTACCGCTTAAAAGGTCTTCTATATTGTATAGAATAAAGCTGGTGGTGAAATTTCCCGTTTTTTCGGTTTCGGGTACCAGGATAATTTCTTCGTCATCTACTCCCATTCTTTTTACAATCGCTTTGACCTCGACGTTTTCTGAAATTTGCGTTACCTGTTTATCCGGCACAAAGCTGAAATCAAAGGTCATATTGAAGCGGTCGATGTATTCGGCGGGGTATTTCATTTCTGACGGCGGTAATACCGGCTCTTCGGGCTCCGGGCCGTACAGGTAGGAGGGTTTGAGATAGACGAGATAGTCGAACTTGCCTTCGTGATTATATTCGACCAGGGTTACTTGTTCCTCTACTATAGTCTCGGCGGGAACGGAGTATGCTTTAATAAGGCCGATACCCGAAAGGATAAATAGAATGATACTGAGAATCAGAAGAATAACTTTCGCTTTTATAATTCTGGTTATCAGTATATGAATAGTATTACTCACTGTTCTTCCATGGTGGTATTGAATTTATGCTTAAACGACTCCTTTATGAGGATTAATATGGTTGAAGACAGTATATCATAGCCAGGGTAAAAGTATTACCCTGGAACTCGTTGCCGGCGTCTTGGTGAAATCGGACGCTCATTTCAAATCGGGCCCCGTTAATGTCGCACTTGAACGGCAACGGAAGATTGGTTAAGGGGCTCTGCTTGAGGTCGTAGAAGGTCAATTTGCCGTCGTTGTCAGTGTCTTTAACACGCCACTGGTCGTTGGTGACAACACTTCCGGACAACCTGGTCAATGTGCCGGTCAAACAGTCCATTTGCCAGGTATTATCCCTATATATACATCGGGTGATTTCCATGTATTTAGCCATGTGGTCCGGCAGCGAGCCGCTCCACGGGTCGTAATCGCAGGTAATCGCTAAATTACTTCTGCCCTGCCAGCCGTGCACTGTAGTTCGCAGGGCGACGAAAGCCTCGTCGAAGATAAACTCGTCGCCGGGTGCCATGTTGCTGGCTGTCCAGGTGGCGGTTACGCCGTTTCCCCACCATTCGTCCTGGTCGCGGATCTTCAAGTCCACCTTCTGGCAGTTGGGGGAGTAATATGAAAAGCAGGCCTTTTGAGGATAAAAGCCGAAGCTGCACGGCCAGGCGTAGACCGCCCCTGTCATGCCGCTGAGGGCAATGACCGCTATCAGGCTTAGGATGATGCCTTTTACTCTAAACCCTTTCATCTTATTAACGTATCCTGGCTCTAATAGAGATTATTACCCGAACCTGAAGGCTTTCCTTTGCCTCAGGAGCCTCTCCTTCCGTTTTTTAAGCCTTTCCCGCCGCATCCTCTTGTAAGGACGGAAAATATCTTCCAGGGCATCTTTGAACGTGAGGCCGATGAAGACCAGCCCCATGGCGGTGATGACCAGCACGGCCACTGGCAGGCTGAATCCCAGTATATTGACTCTGGTCCGGCCGAATTCCGATAGGCGGGCCAGGTTACCCACGTAGGGCAGGTAGAGCACCTCCCTGCCGTTGACGTCCTCGGGGCGTACCAGGTTGGCGTCCGGGTCTTCGTTGGCGTCTCCCATGGTCTGGAAGAGCGGACCGTCAGAGGTTTCCTGTCGGTCAACCACGCGGTGGCAGATGGGCGTATCGATGCCGGGGAGCTTGAAGGAGATGACGTCTCCGACGGCAACGTCCCGTCCGTCCACGGGTTTTACTACGACGAGGCCGCCCACCCCGATATCCGGCTCCATGCTGCCGGAGAGCACGGCGTCGAACTCCCAGCCGAACTGGGCCGCCGCCATGACGAAGGCGACCGTCCCCATTACCAGGCCCAGCATTACCCAGCCGAGCCACCCGATTATCTTCTTCAGGTTACACCCCCATTCTCAGCTTTACGGTCAGCTATAGTATAGACCGCATTACATAAAATCTCAATACCCCCGCCGGCTTACCTGCCCGCGGGCGTGGCTTACCAAAGAGCGCCCCGGTGAGAGGGCGCCCCCTGTTTTTATCTTAATTGGCCGAAATAAACTCAGCCACGGGAGCAAAATTTACTGGCTGCTGTGCTGGTTAAGGGTAAAGGTAACGTTGGTGGTCAGGGTATCGCCTTGGAAGTAGGCGAACGTACCTCCCATCATACCCATCTCCAGCGTCGTAGCCATTAAGGCTATCAGGAACTTTCTCACATTCTTTAGCCCTCCTTTCACGTAGGTGGGTGGGGCGGTTATGGCCGCCCCGCCCATCCTCAAACTGGTTTTGGGTTAGTCAGCCACCTGGAGCAGTTCGAATAATAAGTCCAGCTGGAAACTATCGCCTTGAATTATGTTGTCGTCAACGCCGGGAATATCCGGGTCTATCCGCCACGCAAACTTGAACTTAATGGCGTCACCCGGGTTCATCGTCACGTCGCTCAGTTTTTCATATGCAGTACCTACAACGGGAAGATAGGTCTCAAGCTCGCCCATACCGGTTCCGTTTTGTAGCAGTTCACCGGCGTCGTCATAGTCACCGTCGTTGTTAAGGTCAACCTCTAATCTGATGTGCATGTAGTCGTCCAGGTCACCATCAATGGTAGCGTCCTGGCCGTTTTTAGTACCGTCGGACATATCCTCGGGCTCGGTAAAGCCGTTGTCAACATCGGCTAAGCGGGTAATTTCCAAGTCAAGGCTGCCAGGTATGGTACCATCGTTCTTTAGTGACCAGTAGATGATGCCGCTGTCTCCCGGCTTGATATCGCTGAAAACCACACAGCCATTTACGCCGTCACTACCCGGTGTCACGTTCATTACAGGACTTTGATAGGGTGGATAGTAACCGGTCTCACCGGATACGTAGATTGACCCGGGTGCCGCGTTCAGGGTCCCGGCGGTAAAGGTGTTGCCGGTGGATGTCTCGGTGTCGCTGAAGTAGGCGAATGCTCCGCCCACCATTCCCATGCAGAGAACACATGCCATCAGGATAATTAGTAATTTTTTCATTTTTTATTTCTCTCCTTAATGGCTACTTTTATGATGCTTGGGTAAGGCTGAACTCGATGTCAAAAGTACAGGTGTCGCTCTGGATGACGTTACCGACACCAGTAGCTATCGATATCGTGTATTCCCAGGATGCTGTCGCTCCGCCAGCCAGGTTAGATGCGGCAGTATAATTGGTACCGCTCATACCAAGGAGCGTACCACTGTACACCAATGTGCCGTTGTAATTAAGTACCACATCAATGTTGGCACAAAGATCGCCATTACCGGCACCATCAGTACCATCCCCATCTGTCTGCTCAGGCTCGGTTAATCCGTTGTCGTCGTTGGCTGTAACCGTCACCTTAAAGTCGGCAACGCCTTCGATAGTGCCGTCATTCTTGATTCCGAAGTTACCCGATATGGAGTCGCCCGGTGCCATGTTGTTTATCATAGCGTTGAGTTCGCTAATGGAGTTTAGATTTGGCAACCCTCCATCTGACCAGGTTACTCCGGGCCCGGGGTCGGTATCCACCTTCAGGTCAAGCGTGCCGGCGGTGAAGAGGTTGCCGGTGGATGTCTCGGTGTCGTCGAAGTAGGCAAATGCTCCGCCTACCAGGCCGATGCACAGTACACATGCCATTATCGCGAAAAGTATTTTTTTCATTTTTTGTCTTTTCTCCTTTATTTATTTTACGGTCTTTCCCGTCAGTCACTGGGTCTTTCCCCGGAGTCTCTTACTGGTTATGTCTCTGGCTTAGGGCACCTGGCTTAATCCGATTTCAATATCAAACATGAAATCATCTCCCATGGCGGCGTTGTTTAATACGCCGTCAAGGATCCACCCGTATGATGCCCATGTATCGTCAATAAACATCACTCCTATGCCCATATAAGCCGTCTGCCCGGGGTACAGAATCAGGGGCTGTCCTGCGTATGGCCCACTCTTCCATGTCTTTCCAGCCATCAAATCGACATTAACTGGCAGACTGTAATAGCTGCTTTCATCAGGATAACCCGCCCAGTATTTGGCATCTTGCCAATCAAATGGCGCCGGTCTCTGTCCGGGAGTATCATCTACCCAGAAGACTAGATAGACCTGGTCTAACAGCTCTCCGAAGCCGCTCGCGGCAATGGAAAAGCCATCTGGATCAAGTTTTAAGCTTGGGGCATCGCCAGCTGCGGTTTCCGGCTCTATTACGCCATTTTCGTTCGTGGTAACATTGGTCACCTTAAACGATAAAACTCCAGGCAAAGAACCAGCATTATATATAGAATATGTGTCTGTGCCTCTGGATTCACCTGGTTTTAGATTTCCAACACTATAAGGAACAAAAACATCGCCGCCATTCACTTTCAAGTCCAGAGTTCCGGCGGTGAAGGTGTTGCCCGTGCTCGTCTCGGTGTCGTCGAAATAGGCAAATGCTCCGCCTACCAGGCCGATGCACAGTACACATGCCATTATCGTGAAAAGTATTTTTTTCATTGTTTATTTTTCTCCTTTATTTAATTTATTGTTTTTATGTTTTAACCGGTCTTTCCCGTGCGCCACCGGGTCTCTCCCCGGCGTAGGTTGCTCCCGTGGCTGATTTCACTTCAGCCCGCTTTGTAAGAATGTTTTTCTATCACCTCCTTATAACGTTTCCCGTGTTTTTTATGAGAAATGCCCGCCGAAAAAGTCGTCATCGCTGCCGGGCATGGGCAGACCGCTATCGGCTGTCCGGCGGCGCAGCAGCGCGTTGACCCTGGCTACCAGCTCCTCGCGACCCGGCGGCTTGTTCATATAAGCGTCGGCCCCCAGTTCCAGCGCCTCGATGGCATCATAGACACCCCCGAGGACGATGATGGGCAGATAAGACGCCTGCCGTATGCGCAGGCAGGGGTCTTCGCCGTTGATTACCGGCAGGCTGCCGGCCATGATAACCAGGTCGGGATGGGTCTCGTACAGCATCGCCAACCCCAGAGCGGCATCAACCGCCCTCACCACCTCGTACCCCGCCTCCTCGAGGAAGGACACCATCCTTCCCGCCGCCACCTCGTCATTCTCGATAACCAGGATACGAGGAAGTTTCATCAGAGCACCTCCCTGGGTCATACGACTAAAGTACTACCGGCAGGTGGATATTCCTGTTCTGAAGGTGCCCGGAAGGGTGGGATTTCATAAAGATTTGGTACCGAATTGGTGCCCGAAACATAAATTTGGTGCCTGAAATATAAAGGGCAGGCGATTGCTTACCCTCGTAGCCTAACGGGCGTCGGCCCGTCGGGGAAGACTAATCGACTTTGGCGAAACGGTAGCCGATGCCCCTCTCCGTGAGCAGCATCTGCGGTTCCCGGCTGTCCGTCTCGAGCTTCTGCCGCAGGCGGTAGACATATTTCTTCACGAAACTCGGCTCATTGACGTACTCCGAGCCCCAGGCTTTTTCCAGCAGGAAGGTATGACTCAGCACCCTGCCTTCGTTTCTCACCAGCTCGGTAAGGAGTCGGTACTCGATGGGCGTAAGTTTGACATGCCTCCCGGAGACGAACACTTCGTGGGAGTTATAGTTGATGGACAGGGTATTACCCGAGCAGCACACGCATTCCTGTTGCGCGAAAAGTCCCTTGGTGCGGCGGAGAAGCGCCTTTATCCTGGCAAGCAGTTCGATGGGACTGAAGGGCTTGGGTATGTATTCGTCGGCTCCTGCCTCTAGGCCCCTGGCGGTATCGATATCGGTCGCGCCTTCGGAAAGGATAATCAGGGGGACGTCCGAGAAACCGCGGATTTTACCGACGAGTTCCAGGGTGTCGATATCGGGTAAAGAGTCGTCCACCATTACCAGGTCGGGCGACTCCGTTTCAACCATTCCCATTCCCCGTATCCCGTGGTCAGCCTCGACGATAGATACATCGGGATACCTCATTTGAAGGCAAAGTGATATATCTCTCACGATGCGGCTATCATCTTCAATTATCAGTACTTTCAATGTTCATCCCGTCAACTAGCGTAGTCGAACTTGAAAAGTTCAGGTGAAATTTCGCCTATAGCGAAATTTCAGGTACAAGAAGTAAGTAAATGATGCAGGCTATATAATAATATTGAGAGTTTAATCATTTGTCAAAAAAAATAGTTAACAATACCTCCAAATCTCTGGCTATATTATACGATATCACCGATTCTATTGACTTTTATCGTATCATGTTGGGATAAAGAGAATGTTTTCTGGGGAATAGGTCAGATGTGGTATTTGTGTTGGCACAAAACTGATATCATACTGAAAAAAGATACGCTAATCACATGAAATAACTAATAATTTTAAAGTCTACTATCTATGGGACCGTCTTAGACAGAAATCTAGCTCTAGAATTAAACTAACGGGGAAAAACAACCTGCGGGGCCCTGACGGTCTTAGGTACAGGCTATCCGGATATCATGTCAGGTTTATTTCTGATTACCGTTGATAAACTTCTCGATTTCTTCTGGTTTGAATCTGCGATCACGGCGGTAGCCGAACCGGCAGACTTTAATTAATCCGTTGTTGCTCCAATATCTTACCGTATTAGGGTGTACATTAAGAAGGTGGGCAACCTCCGATACGGTTAGCATCTTACTCGCTAGCTTTGAGTTTTCTCTACTCCCCTTCGACATCACTATCCTCAACCTGAATAATTTGGTAAGTTATTATATTTTTAGTTAAGTTAATGTTACTTAACAATATGGTAAATATGTAAAAGATATAGGGGTAAACCCCCATTATGTTTCTCCGAGCAGGGCTTTCAGGATTATGATTAGACTATATCTATAGTCCTCGTATTATTAAATCAGTGCTTAAATCCAACCCTGATCGCCGTTAAATTTGGGAATTCTTCAACGGTCACAAAATACTAGATTGATTACTATATAATTTGTCAAAGCCGTGCCGGGGCTAGACGGCGGTTCTCCTCCCAATTAGGGTCGTATGTTGTGCCAGTCTTGAGCATGGCATAAAGTGTCGACAGTAGTTTACGCCCTACGGCGACCAAGATGTGCATCTTGTTTTTCCCTTCCAAGACACGACGCTGGAAATACTCACGGTAACTTGGCACTCTTCTAATAGCGACTATGGACAACATCCAGATGAGCCGCCTGATGTACTTATTACCGGCGTGGCTCATTTTGGGATGCTCCAATCGATAATTTCCGGTCTGGAAGCTCTGAGGGCACCATCCTAGATGAGACAGGAATTTCTTCAGCGTGGGATAGCGACGGATGTCACCAATCTCAGAAATGATGGCTGCCAATGAAGGAGTACGTCCGACTGGGAATCCAAAAGGCTTGCAAGGCAGGTTTCTGAATAAAGCCGTGATTTGCCTGTCAAGGTCGCCGATAATCGATTGCAGTTCAGCTATTCTCTTAGCTATAACAGAGATCTTGGTTCCAAGTGATGGCCGTTTCTGAGCTACCCCGATTGTGCGTTTGGCAGCCTCAATGATTCTTTTGGCCATTCCTCTACTCATCCTGCGAGGGCTAGCGATCGACAGTGTTTTACCAATTACCTCCTCCCCAGCAGCAATCATATGCCCTGGGCCCGGATAAGCCGTTAGCAGGGCTAGAGAGGCTGCGGAATCTAATTGCCGAAAAACCTTTCCGTACTCCGGGAAAAGCACGCTTAAGGTTTCCTGAAGATGAATAAGTGCGGTGGCTTTCTCATTAACCAGGTCAACTCGAAAGCGAGTGAGTTCCTTCAAATTATCCAGCACTGGGTCTGGGATGGAAAGAGGCTTGTGGTCATCCAGCGCGAGGATAGCAGCTATTGTGCGGGCATCTATCTTGTCGGTTTTTGCCTTCTTACCCTGTGCCTTGCGGAATTGCCCAGCTCGAAACGAGTTCACCTCTACCAGGTCAAACCCTGTTGCCATCAAAAAGTAGCTTAGATTGAGAGCGTAAGGACAAGCCTCAACCCCGATGAGAAAATCGCCTTTCTCAAGTGAAAGCTTGTCCAAGATGTCAACTAGCTCCATGAACCCATCATGATCGTTCGCAAGAGAGAAAGACCCGCAGTACTTTTCGTGGGATAGATCCCGGATAGATACGTAATGCCGGTACTTGCCCACGTCTACACCCACATGATATCGGACCAAAGTAATCCTCCTTGTTGAAATTGATTCTGAGGCTTGGGAGAATCCCGCCATGCCACCATACACGCGTCGGATCAGAGGTCTTTAAAACAGCTGCCGCCGTATTACTAATCAGAGGTCATTTGGCGGGAGCACCCATTCAATCTAAAGAGGTACAGTCGTCCCCAGTTACCTAAAGAGGTCTCCCATGCCCACCTAAGTATAGCAAGTCAACGCAATTAATATACGTGATTACCTAAAGAATTTCTAGAAGTAAACCTGTACTCCGTATGACTTAAGCTCGGGAATATAGGTCTCTAACGATAGTTTGTTCAGAGGGTTATTCGCCAAGGTATATCTATAAACAATACCGGGGTATTGCACTTTCGGGCTCACCAGCGGCGAAATATCTTTGATATTATTCCCGGATAAGTCGAGAGCGATTGGGTTAGTTGTTCTACCTAGCGGGGCTATATCGTAAATTTGATTAGCGGTCAAATGTTTTTAGCTTTGTTTTTCACCCACGTTTTAACCTGGTGGAGCCGGGGGGATTCGAACCCCCTACCTTTTGACTGCCAGTCAAACGTTCTCCCAAGTGAACTACGGCCCCGTAAACGCATTCCTAATTTAGCATAGAAACGGGTTGTCTCGCAAGGTGATTCCGGGCACCATCAATATAATATATACGGGATTTTTATATTCGTCACGGTGATATTTATGACTTGTTTATTATATAGGTGGTATAGTTATCACAGAATATTAAAGCAATATGTTTTCAGGTTGTTCCCCAGCTTGGAAATGACCCAGTAGACGGAGGGGCTTAACCAGTCCTCAAGAATAAAAAAGCTTGAGGAATCGTTAAGCCCCTTCTCGTTGGGTGGGAGATGTGTATATTTTCATCCTAAACTTCTATGCCTATTGCCTGAAATATCCCTTTTAGCCCGAAGTAACCGGCATAGACCACCGTCATGCATTTTATAATTTTACCGGCAAGAACAATTACAGTATATTTAAATATTCCGAACCGTAATGCCCCCGCTGCCAGAGCCGTTGGATAAAAGAAGGGATTGATTACTGAGGCGACGATAAACAGGACAATAGGTCCTTTTCTTTCCATTAGTCCCAGCAGCTTCTCGTAAGTAGCCTGGATTTTACCGTGTTTGCTCTTACTGATTGCCCGGCCGGCCCCGTGCCCCGTCATATAAATAGTCAATGCTCCTACCAGTTCACCCAGGGCAGAGGCGATTCCCACCAGCCAGGCATACTCCATGACGCCTCCCAGCGTAAAAACAACCGCCAACGCGGGAACAGGGATGATGACGGTGGCACCGCCCAGGACGCTGATAACAAAGGCGCCTAAGTAGCCGAATTGCTGTAGCTCGCGTATTTCTTCATTCCAGACGACTACGGCAACTGCCATAAGAATGGTAGCGATAATACCGAAGATTCCGAGGATATATGCCCATTTCGCTGATTTCTTGCCCGTTTCTTGCCTGGTATCCAGTACCTCGTCACCATTGGTGGATTCTATATCCGCCGCTTCTTTTACCATAACGTGCCCATATTATACTATCATTTCAGGCTTAGTGCCACCCTCGGGCGAAAAAGAGAGAGGGGGCTTAGCCCCCTCTCGAGATTGACCTAATGTATTTAGTCGGATAAAAACGAAAATCTATGCCTGTCAGGCGGCGGCTTTAGCCGTCTCCTTTTCCTTCGTCTTGGTCTTAAAGGTCAGGCCGTCCTTGCCCAGGTCGACCCTGATGGTATCGCCTTCCTTGAGTTCTTTCCTGAGCAGCTGGCTGGACAATGGGTTTTCCACGTAACG
>Ga0315555_1002602_pt1 | contig 12627 bp, 9 predicted proteins | sample SalMarSW160380MG_FD_202113 | JGI IMG/M metagenome (GOLD analysis project Ga0315555, IMG submission 202113) | Salt marsh sediment microbial communities from the Plum Island Ecosystem LTER, Massachusetts, United States - Salt Marsh Sediment SW1603-80 ...
CATCTCTGCTATGCTTGGAGCAGGACTGTCGGGAATAAAAGATAAATTAGAATTAGGAAAACCAACCGAAGAAGATATTTATACTATGTCCATAGAAAGAAAAAAGAAATTGAATATAGAAATACTCCCCGATTCACTGTATACAGCAATAATAGCAACAGAGAAAAGTAAAATGGTTAAAAATCTCTTCGGAGACGAATTCTTTACAAAATACATTCGGAACAAAAAAGCAGAGTGGGAAGATTATAGCATACGGGTAACCGATTACGAAATCGAAAAGTATCTCCCATTGTAAAATATCTTGACTTATAAAACGTAAAAAGTAATATGTTCAATAACGAGGTATGTAAATTATGAAAATAGCAATAACCGGTTATGGAAAAATGGGCCAAACAGTAGAAATGCTTGCGTCGGAAAACGGCCATGAAGTTGTCTCAACAATAGACCCCATAGTAAAAACAGCAAAGTTCAGTGAATTAAACGAAAAAAACCTATGCGGGGCAGATGTTGTTATCGACTTTACCGTTCCGGGTATTGTCCTTTCAAATATCGAGCATTATGTCGATTACGGTATAAACGCGGTAATCGGAACTACCGGTTGGTATGAACATATACAAAAAATCAAAGAAAAGGTGGAAAAAAGCGAAATAGGACTTATCTGGTCCGGCAATTTCTCGATAGGGGTAAATTTATTTTTCCGAATAATTAAACAGAGTTCTATATTGATGAATAATTGCTCATTATATGATGTAATGGGATATGAAATCCATCATAACAGAAAGAAAGATAGTCCTTCAGGTACCATGAATATGATAGGAAATATTCTTCTTGAAAATCTTAATAATAAGAAAAAAATCGTAACGGAAAAACTCGACAGAAAAATTGAAAAAAACGAAATACATCTCGCATCGATAAGGGGAGGAAATGTACCCGGAACTCACGCAATCGTTTTCGATAGCGAAGTCGATACTATAGAATTAAAACACACCGCGAGAAGCCGGAAGGGTCTTGCCGTGGGAGCTTTGCAGGCTGCCGAGTGGATAAAAGACAAGAAAGGGTTTTACAACATAGAAGATATGATGAATGAAATTATAGGAGGTTAAAATGTTTCAGGGTGTTTTTACCGCAATAGTAACACCATTTAATGAAGATACAAGCATAAACGAAAAAGATCTTAAAAAATTGTTAGATTTTAATATTGAAAATGGAGTATCGGGCATAGTTCCGATGGGAACAACAGGAGAATCTCCCACGCTAAATCATGATGAACATGTACATGTAATAGAAATAGTCTGTAAACATGTCAATAAAAGGGTACCTGTTATAGCAGGAACCGGGTCTAATTCTACAAGAGAAGCTTTGTTTATGACTTCCCGCGCTAAAGATCTTGGAGCGGATGCGAGTCTCCAGGTAGCCCCTTATTACAACAAACCTACTCAGGAAGGTTTTTATCGACACTTTACAGCAATAGCTGACGAAGCCGACCTTCCCATAATCATATACAACATTCCCGGAAGAAGCGGTAAAAATATAGAAACCGATACAATAGTAAGATTGTCAGAACATCCTAACATTATTGGAGTAAAAGAAGCTTCGGGTAGCCTTCCCCAGATAATGGATGTAATAGATAGAACTCCTGATGATTTTATTGTACTTTCCGGAGATGACAATTTAACTCTTCCCTTGATGGCGGCAGGTGGAAAAGGGGTTATAAGCGTCGCGAGCAATATTATTCCCGATAGAATGAACGCGCTGGTAAAAGCGGGTTTAAACGGAGACTTCGAAAAAATGAGAAAATTGCATTATGAACTTTTGCCTTTCTTCAAAGTAGAGTTTATCGAAACAAACCCCATACCAATAAAAACCGCTCTCGCAATGAAAGGGATGATAAAAGAAGTTTTCCGTCTCCCCATGTGCGAGATGTACCCGGAAAACAAGAAAAAACTCAAACGTGTTCTTGAAGAACTGGGAATTATTTAGTTTCCACTGTTTTTTATATCTGTCAACAGGAATGAGGCTGAGAACCAGGCACAATCTAATCTTTCAACATTACCGGTGCCAATCCTTCGGAAAAATCCCACACCCAGTCAAACTTCGGGCTTACAACCCACTCACCATTTTTATCGATAAAACCATGTTTAAAATCTTTTCTTGCTGCCGCTAATCCTTCAGAGAAATCTCCGACATTATCGAACTTGTTTTCTATAACCAGTTCTCCGCTCTTATCGATATACCCCCATTTCCCGTTTTTTCTGACCTCAGCCAACCCTTCAGAGAAATCGCCGGCAAAATCGAATTGTGGTTCGAGTACCGTTTTTCCTGACCTATCGATAAAAACTATTTTACCGTCTTTCAGAATTCTCGCTATTCCATCGGCAAAAGTCCAGGTATCAAAAGTTATATCTATATAATAATACTTACTGCGCAAACAGCCTCTTTCTCTTTTATCCGCGATAGTTAAATCCCGCGGTTCATACCCTGTCCATTCGACTTGAGGACCAATAACCCATTCACCTTTTTCATTTATATATCCCCATCTATTATATATCCTCACCTGCGCCAATCCTTCGGAAAAATTATATGTGAAATCGAATAACGGTTCGATAACCCATTTCCCTCTTTTGTTGATGTATCCACGCCTGCTCTCTAATTGTTCCAATCTCTCTGAAAATCTTCCGGCTTTTTTAGCCCAGGCTATACCCTCATGGAAATCTCCGACATCATTGAATTGAGGTCTAATTAATATTTCGCCGGTTGTATCTATATATCCCCACCGCCAATCTATTTTTATTGCTGCTACGCCTTCGGAAAAATCCTTTGCTCCATCAAATTCTGTTTCGATTTTCAATTCGCCTTTTTTATCTATGTATCCGTATTTCCCGTCTACCTCGACAGCTGCCAATCCTTCACAAAAATAAGAAGCTGCGCCGAATTTCGGTTCGATCACAATCTTGCCTGTCGTATCGATAAAACCGTATTTTTCGTTTTTTTCTATCATCGCCAACCCTTCAGAAAAATGTCCGGCGTATGTAAATTGAGGTTCTATCACCATTTTACCGGTTTTGTCTATATAGCCCCATTTATAAGCAGTCTCGTCGAATTTCGGTTTGTTCGAAAATTTCTCTGTTTTATCGGTAAAACCGGAACCGGTTTCCTCTATCACCTCCATCTCTTCGGAAAACTGTCCGGCGGCTGAAAACATTAAAGACACAAACAAAAACAATCCTATCTTTCTCATCTTTTTTCGGAATGTCATAAGATTACAAATCCAGAATTATTTCTTCCAACGGTCTTTTCGGAACGTGATGAACATCTGTCTCATCCCTCCAATACTTGATGTCACCATTACACACGGTTTCAACAACAATTTCCTCATCGGGCTTACCTAAAGCAATAGCAATTAGAATTTCATAGCGAGGAGGAATATTAAGACTCTCGTGGAGAATTTTCCTTTTTAACGCCCCTAATATACACCCACCTAATCCTTTTTCAACGGCTCCAAGCAGTATATTTTGCGCGGCGATTCCATGGTCGCAGTCAAATGATTTTGCGATCGATGTATCTCCAAGAATCAGGATATATGCTGTAGGTCTCTCCCTATCATTCGGCCCATCCCAATCTTCTAAATATCCTGCCCATTTTGTGCAGGGAAATATCTTATTATTTGTCTCAGGACAATAGGAAAGAAAATATTTCAAAGGTTGAAGATTCGCGGCAGAAGCAGACAACCTCGCAAGTTCGACTAATTCCATCAATGTTTCCTTTTTTATTTCAAAACCTTTTTTAAAACGACGGTAACTTCTATTTTTCTTGATTAACCCCTTTATCATCTCTACCTCCTCAACCTTTAAGTTCTCCGATTGATTTTTTTAACAATATATTAAAAGTTGTTCCTTTACCAATAGCGCTATCTATTTTTATTTCTCCGTTATGGTCATCGATTATTTTTCGAACAACCGTCATCCCCAATCCCGTTCCTCTCTTTCCATGCGTAAAAAAGGGCTCGAATATCCTGCTTGCAACCTCAGGAGGCATCCCGATTCCATTATCCCTGACAAACAATTTCATTCCTTTTTCCATTTTTTCCGCGCCTATTTCAATTTTACCATTCTCCTTGATTGCCTCTCTGGCGTTCTTTATAAGATTCAAAAGGACTCTCTTCATTTTAAATGGGTCGAATTCATAATATAAACCCTCACAGGGTAAAATTTTTATTTCAATTTCCTTACCATCATCCCTCTCACCGAACAACTCTAACACTTCTCCCAAATATTCATAAATATCCACCGGTCGAAAATCCAATGTGCTTTTGTCTCTACCGAACTCGAGAATATCTTCTATCATATCAAAAGTAAAATCTACCGATTTGCTTATAGACTTCGCGTATTTTTTTACTTTTTCGTCGTCACCTATTCCCTCTAAAATATTGGCATAACCTCTAACAGCAGACAGGGGGGATTTTAAATCGTGTATTATCGTAGAACCGAGTCGACCCAAAATGGCAAGACGTTCTTCCTGAAGCGCTTTTTCTACAATCTTATCATCAATCTTCCGAAGTCTACCGGATAGAGTTCTAATAAGACAGATAGCAATCTTCGGCTGCTTGGAAATGAGATTGTAAAAGCTTTTTTTATCACTCTTAACAAGAGTTACCTCTTCTACGGCAACCACGGTAGCCGAACGAGTATCTCCTTCAAGGGACATTTCCCCGATAATATCTCCCGTAGTTAGTTCAGCCAGGACTTTCCCTTTTTTTGTAACAAGGGCGTGCCCTTTCTTTAAAATATATATTGCTTCACCGCGTTCACCTTCCCCCACTATTCCCTGGTCTTTTTGGAAAGTTACCTCTTCGAAAATTTTCTCGAGTTCATTTACTTCCTTTTTTCCTATACCCTCGAACACTTCTTCAAAAAACTTTTCCATACTTAAAAAATAACTATTGAATGAAAAATGTCAACGAGAGAAATTAAAAGATTCCGTCCAAAGTCCATTGTCCAACGTCAAAAGTCGTCAACATTCCCAAAACAAAAAAATTTCTCCCTTTTAACCAACCTTTAGTTATGCAATAATTTAACTGTTTTTTGACTCTAGACTCTAGACTCTGGACTAATGACTTAAGACTCCTTATTATTGTCCGGATAATAATAAGGCTATGGGTTGATTTTTAGCTTTTTTTTGTTAGAATTACACAGATAACAAAACCAATAAAAACACAGGTCCAAGGAGGGTCTTATGAGTTTCGGTACAGGAAAAATATGGTTTGATGGGAAATTCGTCGATTGGAACGAAGCTAAAATACACGTTCTCTCTCACGTTATTCATTACGGTTCGAGCATTTTCGAGGGAACTCGATGTTACAATACACAAAAAGGTCCTGCAATTTTCCGCCATGAAGAACATCTTAAAAGATTATACGATTCCGCTAAAATATACAGGATGGACATTCCTTATACTAAAGAAGAATTCGGAAAAGCCATTATCGAGACCGTCAGCATAAACAAACTCAAAGAATGTTACATAAGACCCGTTGTCTTTCGAGGTTATGGGTCTATGGGCGTTAACCCCCTACAGAATCCGGTCAACTGCGCCATCGCAGTCTGGGAATGGGGAACATATCTCGGAGAAGGAGTTCTTGAAAACGGAATATCCGTTCAGGTTTCTTCATGGAACCGCTTTGCTCCGAATACGATGCCTTTTCTTGCCAAAGCCGGTGGCAATTATTTGAATTCCCAGTTAATAAAAATGGAATCATTGATGAACGGGTTTGACGAAGGTATAGCTCTGGATTCATACGGATACGTTTCCGAAGGTTCCGGAGAAAACATTTTCGTTGTCAGAAACAACGTTATATATACTCCACCATCGAACACAGCTATACTGCCGGGTATAACACGTCACAGTGTTTTCACTCTCGCGAGAGACCTAAATTTACGTATAGAAAAACATCTTATACCGAGAGAAGCTTTATATATCGCGGATGAAATCTTTTTTTCGGGTACAGCAGCCGAGATAACGCCTATTACGAAAGTTGACAACATAGAAGTCGGAGACGGAAAAAGAGGACCGATTACAAAGAAACTGCAGGATGAGTTCTTCGGTATCATAAAAGGCGAAAAGGAAGACAAACATAACTGGTTAACTTTCGTTTACGATTGAAAAACTGTAATTTATCACACAGAGACACAGAGAACACAGAGAAAAAAAATGAACTGTTTTTTAGCAGTTAGCTGAAAGCTGTGAGTCGTCAGCCAATCTTCTCCGCATCTCTTTAATTAAATACATGGAGGTAAAAATTAAAAAATTAATTCCATTCATTTTTTTATTTTCTCTTATACTTACTACTTCATGCTGCAATCAAGAAGAAACCGCATCCGAAACCCAAATAGAAATTCCAAACGAAGAAGAATTGATGGAAAAATACGGTCCTAAGGATTTAACCGAAGAACAGGTCGATAGTATTATAAAATCGGTTGATTGGACTACGAATAAGAAACCTACTATACTCGGGAGTAAAAAAGCGAAGAAAGGGGGGAGATTAATCATAGGCGAAACAGGATATCCTGCAACTTTAAGACCGGTAGGAGAAAATTCAAGCTATACATTTAATTATGTTCTACAGACCTTAATATATGAAACTCTCCTTGGCCTCGATCCAATAACCCTTGAATTTTTTCCCATTATAGCCGATAAATGGTGCATGAAAGAAGATAAAAAAACATACCTTTTCCACATAAACCCAAAAGCTCGATGGGAAGACGGCCGACCTGTAACTTCGTTTGATTTCGTTGCCACCTGGGATCTTCTGATAGACGAAGGCCTGCGTGAACCTTTTCAAAGTGATCTATGGAAAAAGTATGAAAGACCTATAGCCCTAACTAAAAACATTCTAATGGTCAAAGCAAAAACTGTCGACTGGCGTTTGTTTCTCTATATGAGCTCTGATCTTTTCGTTCTCCCTGAACACATTATAGGAAAAATTTCTGCTGAAGACTTTATGAAAGATTACAACACTAAAATGTTGATTGGATCAGGGCCTTATTCATTCGAAAAAGCAAAAGTGAACGAATCCGTGACATTAAGAAGAAATCCGGATTGGTGGGGTAAAGACTTAGAAATTAATAGAGGCCTATTTAACTTTGATATAGTAAAAGTCATGTTTTACACAGAAGAGAAACTGGTTGAAGAAAATTTTAAAAAAGGGAATACGGATATTTACTGGGTACATTCAGGAGTAATTCAAAAATGGGTAAACGAATTTGTTCCGGAAAAAATGGATGAAATAAAATATAACCATATAATAAAGCAGAAAATTCACACACAGGCTCCCGCAAGCAAGTGGGGTTATGCCTTTAATCTTAGAGAAGAACCGTTTAACGACATCCGAGTTCGAAAAGCATTTTATATGTTGATTAACAGAAAAAAAATACTCGACAAATTTTTGTATAACGAATACCAATATCTTGATTCTTACCATCCTAATTCTTTCTATGAAAATGAAAATAATCCGAAAGTTAGATACAATCCAGATAAAGCTATCCAATTACTTGAAGAAGCCGGTTATTCTCAGAAGAATTTGAATAATGAAGGATACTTTGTTAAAGATGGAAAAGTTTTCGAACTAACTCTTAACATTATTAAAGGTATAGATACAAGAATAGAGACATTTTTACAGGAAGAATTTAAATCTGTAGGTATAAAAATAAATCTGAAGAATGTGTCATGGGCTACCCAACTTAAAGATATACATAAAAGAAATTTCAAAATAGTTAGAAGCATAACCACGAGCCTTCTGTTTCCAAATCCAGAACACGCATACCATTCGAAATATGCAGACCCGGATAATACAAATAATTACTGGGGGCTAAAAAACAATAGAGTTGACGAAATATGTGAAGAATACAATAATGAATTTGATTTAAAAAAGAGAATAGAACTTATTCGGGAACTCGACTCAATATTAACTAATCAATATATGTACGCGTTTTTGTTTTATTCTGATGCTTTAAAATTACTATATTGGAATAAATTTGGCACGCCCGAATTTGTTTTGGACAGAATAGAATCCCTGGGTTATTGGGAATATATGATACCGAAATACTGGTGGTATGATGAGGAAGCGGATAAAGCCTTACAAAACGCGATAGAAAACGACCTTAAACTCCCCCCCAAACCCGCCGAAATTAGATACTGGGAAAAATACCGGTAGATTCCCGATACTAAGGTTTTAGGAGAATAAGATGAAAAAATCCCTTTTATGTTTCCTTCTAATTTCACTTCTCTTTACCATCTCCTGCTGCAATCAAGAAGAATCATTACAGGAAACCCAAATAGAAATTCCAAACGAAGAAGAATTGATGGAAAAATACGGCTCAAAAGATTTAACGGAAGAACAAATCGATAGTATTATAAAATCTATCGATTGGGAAACAAATAAAAATCCTTCAATACTTGGAAGCAAGCATGCTAAGAAAGGAGGCACTTTAAGATTGGGGAGTGCGTTATATCCAACAAATCTAAGAGCTTATGGACCTAACTCCAATTACGTTATAAATATTTATATTAACCAGATCGTACACGAAACACTTCTCCAAATCGATCCTGTAACTTTAGAATATATTTCCGGGCTTGCCGATAAATGGTTTATTACTGACGATAAAAAAACTTTTTTCTTTCATATTGATGAACGCGCCAGATGGCAGGATGGAGAACCGGTTACCGCTTTTGATGTTACAGCTACCTGGGAGTTTTTGATAGAGGATGGGCTGAAGGATCCTTTCACTCAAGATCTGATGAAGAAATTTGAACGCCCTGTAGCACTCGCAAAAAATATAGTTATGGTTAAGCCAAAAAAGATTGGATGGCAGGAATTCTTAAATTTCAGTACTATAGAATTTTTAGTTTTACCTCAACATATATTACAAAATTTAACTCAAGAAGAATACCTGAGAAATTTTAACGATAAATTACTCCTTGGTTCCGGTCCCTACGAATTCGAAAAAGCGACTCCAAACCAGAATATTGTTCTAAAAAGAAATCCCAAATGGTGGGGCGCAGATTTGCCTATAAATCGGGGATTGTATAATTTCGATAGGATTGAGTACATTTTTTACACTGAAGAAACTATAATGGATGAAAAATTTAAAAAAGGAGATATTGACATTATTTTTGTTAGAATGGCACGTAAGTGGGTTAGAGATTTTGTTTCTGAAAAAATTTCCGCAATTAAAAATAACCATATAATAAAACAGAGAATCTTTATCAACGCTCCCCAGGGCCTCTCGGGATATTATTTTAATTTAAGAGAAGAACCTTTCAATGATATAAGGGTTAGAAAAGCACTTTGTATGCTATACAATAGAGAAGCAATGATAGAAAAACTGTTTTTCAATGAATACAAGTTTCAGGATTCTCACTTTCCCAATTCTCCTTATGAAAATAAAAACAACCCTAAAATAAGATATAATCCTACAGAAGCAATTAAATTGCTCGAGGAGGCAGGTTATTCTCAGAAGAACTTAAACAATGAAGGCTATATTGTAAAAGATGGTAAAGTTTTTGAATTCGATTTTAATGTTGTCTCAAGTGGTGATTCAAGGATAGAAACTTTATTTCAAGAAGAACTTAAAAAGGTTGGGATAAAGGTTAATCTAAAAAAAGTCACCTGGGCACAACATATTAAAGATTTAGACGAAAGAAATTTTAAAGTTATAGGAGGAATCCAGTTCACCTCAACCCCTTTTCCTCCTCCGGAAGAGCACTATCATTCAAAATTCGCAGATCAAAAGAATACTAACAACATGTGGGGTTTTAAAAATGAGAGAGTAGATCAGATATGCGAAGAATACAACAGGGAATACGATTTGAAGAAGAGAATAAAACTCATTCAAGAACTCGATTCAATAGTTACAAACCAATATACTACAATACTATACTTTTATAGCGATAATTCTAGAATTTTATACTGGAATAAATTCGGAATGCCCGAGTTTGTTTTCCCTAGTGTTTTTTATGATGGTAGAGTAACCGATAGAGAAGTCCAATCATCTATCGCCTTCTGGTGGTACGACGAAGAGGCTGACAAGGCTTTGCAAAAAGCTATAGAGAATAACCTTCCTCTACCGCCAAAACCCACCGAGATAAGGTATTGGGAAAAATATCGACAATAGGGAGTAGAGAGTAGTCAAAAAAACAAAAAATCAACTTTGTGTCTTAGTATCCCCACAGCAAAAAACTATTGACTTACAAAAGCATCACGTTATGATATGTGTAAAAGGAGACTGTAACGAAAAACTCAAAAGAAAATATTTCCCATGAGAAACAGCAAAAGATTATAAACATGTTTGGTAAAGTAGAATTTGATGACGATTACGACTACAAAAAAGCCAGGAAAAGATGAAAGTTTTGAACGATACTTGTTTAAAAAGAATAATTCATAAACCCTCATTATTGTTGTTTCTATTAATTTCCTCTTTCTTTATCTCCTGCGATAAAAAAACTCCTTCAAAAAGCCCTAAAAAGCACATCACAGAAGCAGAATTATTGAAAAAATACGGACCGGAAGATTTAACGAAAGAACAAGTCGACAGTATTTTAAACTCAATAAAATGGATTACTAATTTTGAAGGGGTCATCCTTGGCGATAAAGATGCAAAAAAAGGCGGTACGTTGAATTTCGGATGCTTTGGATATCCTGCGACACTCAGAAGTTACGGCCAAAGCGCATCTTATCTAATGAATTCAACATTCCGTTCTCTTGTATATGAATCTCTTCTCAAAATAGATCCGGTTACTCTTGAATACCTGCCTTCCCTTGCGGATAAGTGGTGCATAACTCCTGACAAAAAAACGTATTTTTATCATATAGATACATCGGCGAAATGGCAGGACGGTAAACCCGTTACTTCTTTAGATGTTGTAGCCACCTGGGATCTTATTGTGCATGATGATTTAAAAGAACCTATATGGCAGGGAATGTTTTTAAAATTTAAACGTCCCGTAGCCCTCACTAAAAATATTGTAATGATTAAGCCAAAAGAACTTTCCTGGAGAGTTTTTTTTAATATCAGCACTGAGGAGTTTTTCGTAATGCCTGAACACATAATCGGGAGAATCAAGCCTTCTGATTATATGGCAGATTACAATAATAAGATGATGGTTGGCTCGGGGCCATATATTTTTGAAAAAGCAAATATAAACGAAGTTATAGTATTAAAAAGAAATCCATCCTGGTGGGCGAAAGATATGCCTATAAACAAAAATCTTTTTAATTTCGATAATATCCGTTTTCTCTTTTACTCTGAGGAAACCCTCATGGGTGAAAAATTTAAAACCGGAGATGTGGATTTAATCCATGTCGAAAGACCTCTCTTCAAAAAATGGAAAGAAGAATATACATCTATTGAGATGAATGAGATAAAATACAATCATATTATAAAGCAACGTATTTATATAAATATGCCTTATATAAACGGCTTTTATTTTAATATGAGAGAAGATCCATTCGACGATATAAGAGTTAGGAAAGCAGTATTTCTACTATTTAACAGAAAAATTATGCTCGAAAAATTTTACTATAATGAATTTAGGTATATGGATTCATATTTTGCAGGACTCCCTTATGAAAACAAGAATAATCCTAAAATAAGATATAACAAGGAAGAGGCTATAAAATTATTGGAAGAAGCTGGTTATTCTCAGAAAAACTTAAACGATAAAGGGTATATTGTTAAAGATGGAAAAGTTTTTGAAATAACTTTAAATGTTTACAGAACCGACGATACCAGGATAGAAACTTTGCTTCAGGAAGATTTTAAGAAAGTCGGGATTAAACTCAATTTAAAAAGAGTTACTTGGGCTACAGCTTTAAAAGATATCGACGAATTTAATTTTAAGATGATAGGTCTTAGATTCACAATCGAAATATTCCCCAATTCTGAAACTTTATACCACTCAAATTTTGCTGATAAGAAAGGTTCATTTAATATCTGGGGACTAAAGGATACAAAAGTCGACGAACTTCTAGACTTATATTACCAGGAATACGATTTAGAAAAGAGAACAAAGATGCTTCAACAACTTGATTCGATAATTGTTCGAAAATATATGACGGCTCTTTTATGGTACGAAGATAATATGAAAATATTATACTGGAATAAGTTCGGAATGCCCGATTTTGGTATCTCACAGACGGATTATAACGGGCTCATAAATTATGAACCTTACTCGCCGGTAATAACTTTCTGGTGGATTGACAATGAATTTGAAAAAAAATTAAATAAATCAAAAAACAAAGAAATCATGCTGCCGGCAAGACCTTCTGAACTTAAGAGCTGGGAAAATTTAAAAAAGAGATATCAATAATGCTTAACTATTTTATCCGCCGTCTTTTAATGATAATACCAACATTTCTGGGTGTTACATTTATCGTTTTTACAATCACCAGATTCGCTCCCGGCGGACCGGTAGAAATGGCAATTCTCAAATACAAGCAAATGCAGATGGAAGGAGGCGGTGGGGCAATGGGAGCTCACGGTACGGCAATATCAGAGGAAATGGTAGAAAAATTAAAAAAAATATACGGTTTCGACAAGCCTTTTTATATATCGTACTTAATGTGGCTCGGCAATG
>Ga0315555_1002603_pt1 | contig 12626 bp, 7 predicted proteins | sample SalMarSW160380MG_FD_202113 | JGI IMG/M metagenome (GOLD analysis project Ga0315555, IMG submission 202113) | Salt marsh sediment microbial communities from the Plum Island Ecosystem LTER, Massachusetts, United States - Salt Marsh Sediment SW1603-80 ...
GAATAAAAACAACATCTTATGAAAAGTTAGGAAATTGGAGTTTTTTATACCCCGTATATTATGCAATATCATCACTTATGAGTTTCGTGAAAGGCAGTTTTATTAACCCCTATTAGGAGAAAAAGAATGAAAAAAGTCGTCTGGATTTTCAGCCTGGCCGCACTGGCGTTTACCTCCACGTTCATGGCATGTGAGAAGAAGAAAACAGACAGTGAGAACCTTCAAACTCAAATTCCTATCAACCAGAATTACAAACCGGATACCAGCTGGCAGCTTCCCGGGGGTGATACTTCCCGGGTAAAACCGCCGGCCGGTTTGCTGGAAATTACAATGTACGGTCCCCAGGGAGAAACACAGGGACAGGTGCAGATTAAGATCGATTTCCCCCGGCCCCTGGTCCCGCTGACCACCCTGAGTGATGCCCGCCGGGAAGCGGTACTGCGCCATTTCGACCTGGATCCCAGGATTGAAGGCCATTTCCGGATTGTGGGAACATCCGGCGTGGTCTTTGAACCGGCCCACAGCCTGCCCATGGCCACTGATTATACCGTAACCGTTACCCGGGGACTCCGCGATATGGACGGCTATGAACTGAAAAAGGATTTCAGCTGGAAATTTTCAACTCCCCTGCCACAGATTTCCATTTTCCCAGAAAACAACCGTGAGCAGGTAAATACAAACCAGGAAATTCATATCCGGAGTAGCGTCGCCCTGGATCTGGAATCGCTGCAGGAAAAGGCACAGATCTACGAAACTGTCTCCGGTAAAGCCGTGCCTTTCAATCTGATGGAAAATGAGAAAAATTTGCCACCGGAGCAGGATATCGGTATGCAGCGGGTCTGGTATGACTATATTCTGAAACCGGATCGACCCCTGAATAAAGATACCCAGTATACCGTAAAAATCGAGGCGGGATTGATAACATACCGCGGCAACCGGCCGCTGCCCAAAGCCATCCTGTCCAACTTCCGTACTTTTCCTCCCTTTCGCTTTGTAAAAGTGGACTTTACTCCTGGTTGCGGAGGGCATTTAATGACCCGTCCTTATGCGTCCTTTACTACCCGGCCCGATTATGAGAATGTCAAAAACAATATCACCCTTGAACCGAAAACCGAAGAATTTCCCATATATATGTATGGCTATGGAGACAACACCATCGGAATCAATGATTACATGTTACAGCCAAAAATAACCTATACTCTGATTTTAAATAATAACCTCAAAGATATTTACGGTCAAACCCTGGAAAATCCCTCCCGGGTAACCTTTACCACCGGGGATCTGACCCCCAAGATGTGGGGACCGCAGGGATACCAGATTATCACCCCTAACATCGAACCGGTACTGGGCATTAAAACCGTAAATATACCGGTGGCCTTTTATCGGTTACTGACATTATCTCCCGGGCAGGTAATGGTCAGAGAGCAACTGGATTATGAATATACCATCCGGCAATTCCTGGGAAGGTTTGGGGGTGAGGTAAAAAAGATAGATATCTCTCTCAACCAGGAAGGGATCGGGAAAAGCTATTTTGATCTGAAACCGTATCTGAAAGGCGGAAATTACGGGGTGGTGGGTTATTCCTTTCACAGTCCCCTGGTCCCCTGTTTTCAAAAGCCGATTGACTTCAACGGATTAATTCTGCGGACTGATCTGGGCATCTTCACCGAGTTTCTGCCCACCAGCGGTATTATCAAGATCAACCGGCTGACCGACGGCCTCCCCATGCCGGGTACCCGCATCCGCCTTTATCGCGAGGATGACCTGCCCCGGCTGGACAAAACCCTGGATAAAATCACCCAGAGCGGTGAGCCCGGCATGCAGCCCTGCGCAGAGGGGATCACCGACGAAAACGGACTACTGATATTGCCGGCTTCCCAAATGGCCAAATGCAGCCGTCGCCGGACCACCAACAAGGTGATCAACGAACTCTATCCACCACAGGCGGACCCCGACGACATCATGTACGACCGTGAAAAGTTTGGTTTTGCCGAACCACCCAGCCTGCTGATTATCGCCGAAAACGGTGACGACTGGACCTTCCTGCAGACCAGCTCTTACGGGAATCCCACCATCTGGCAATTCGGGGTAATTGCGGACTGGGAGGGTGAACGGCCCATTTCACGCGGTACTATTTTCTCGGACCGCAATATCTATCGTCCTGGTGAAACGGTGAAAATGAAAGGCGTTTCCCGTTACCTGTTGTTCGGCAAACTGATGAGCGGCGAAGGACAAGAATATACCCTGAAGCTCAGAGATCCACAGGGAGCACAGACGGAAATCGGAAAGGTAAAGGTGAACGATTTCGGCACCTTCGCATTCGATATCCCCACCAAAGAAGGACAACCCCTGGGATATTACCAGATAACCGCAGAAACTCCCTCTCCCAACTTACGATTTCACGGTGAATTCCGCCTGGCGGAATTTCGGGTACCCGAATTTGAGGTTTCGGTGCAGATTGACCGCAAAACTGCGGTGGTTGACGAGCCGGTGCGGGCCAGCTGGGAAGGAAAATTTTATTTTGGTGCTCCCATGGCCAGTGCCACGGCATCACTGGCCATTACCCGACGGAAAACTAGCTTTACCCCTCCCGGGTGGAACAGCTACGATTTTGGTGTCCCGCAATACCTGGAGGAAAAGAAAATTTCACTTTCAGGAACCTACCTTAAAGAGAGTTCCACTCTCAACGACAAGGGGCAGGGCGAAAAAGTGATCAAACTGAGAAGCGAAGATGTACCCTATCCCATGACCTATAACTTCGACGCGGAAGTGGAAGATGTCTCAAAACAGACTGTTTCCGCCAGCAAAAGCCTGACAGTTCTACCGTATGAGCAGCTGGTCGGAATCAAATTATCAAACTGGATTGTGGCGAAGGAAAAGGAAATTACCGTATCGGTGGTCGTCACATCTCCACAGGGAAAGCTCTTCACGGATATTCCGGTAAAGGTATCTCTGATAAAAAAAGAATACCATTCAGTAAAAACGGAAACACCGGACGGGCGTTTCACCACCGAGCATAATCTTGTAAAGAAAGTAATTGTGACCAGAGAGGTCACCACCTCAAACCAGCCGGTGGATGTGACTCTGGTGCCACCCGAAGCCGGTTCCTATATGATTCTGGCGGAGTTGAAGAGAAAGCCGGACAGCGGAACGGCAGCAGCAACCTCGCTGTGGGTTTCCGGCAGCGAATATGTTCCCTGGGAAGAGCGGGGAGAGGACCGCCTGGAAATTATCATGGACAAGAAAGAATACCAGATTGGGGATGAGGCAGTCGCTTTTATTCAATCGCCTTTTCCAGAGGCGGATCTGTTCTTCACGGTGTGCCGGGAAAAAATATTTCTCAGGGACACACAGCGTATCCAGGGAAGTGCTTACACCTATACATTCAGGATCACCGAAGACATGTTGCCCAACGCCTATGTGGGAGCAGCCCTGTTCCGCATTGGTGAGGCCATCGTACCGGTGGAGGAAGAGGTTGGCAAACATATGGAAAGAATCGGATTTGCCGGTTTCCAGGTCAGCCTGGAATCAAAATACCTGAAAGTTCAGGTACAGCCGGCAAAAGAAAAAGCACGGCCAGCCGAGGAGGTGGATGTGGTGCTTAAAATTGCCGATGCAACCGGTAAAGGATATCACAGTGAACTGACCGTGATGGTGGTGGATGAAGCGGTGCTGGCACTGACCGGCTATTCTCCGCCGGACCTGGTGAAAACCGTCTATGCCTTCCGTGGCCTTTCTACCAGGATTAATGATAACCGGCCTTTTATCATCAATAAGGAAGAACTGCTGCAGAAGGGAACCGGCTTTGGAGGCGGCGTAATGGCCGGGCTGGGGGATACCCGCATACGGAAGGAATTCCTGAAACTGGCCTATTATAATCCCTCGCTGGTCACCGACCCGGAAGGAAATGCGCTCATTTCCATAAAGATGCCGGACAACCTCACCACCTGGCGCATTATGGTGGTGGCAGTGGGAGACAGCAATCTGTTCGGCTACGGTGACAAAAAGCTGGTAGTAACCCAGCCATTTATCCTGCGTCCCATACTGCCGCGCTTTGCCAGAACCGGAGACCGTTTTTATTCCGGTGTTGCCATTACCAATCTTACGGAGGGCGGCGGAGAGGTCAGCCTGGCTGCGGAGCTGAGCGGCAAGTCGGTTATGCTGCAGGACAAAACCGCTGTTCAGAGCGGCATTCGGGTTAAACCCGGCGAATCCAGGGCGGTTCTGTTTCCCTTTGAGGCAAAACTACCTGGCAGTGCCGCTTTCACATTCACCGCTTCTTTCAGCGGGGTATACAACGGGAAAAATATATCCGAATCCGATGCCCTGCAGTTGCCCCTCACCATTGAAGATCTCATCGCCACCGAAACGGTGGTGTCGGTAGGAGAAACACAGGACCAGTTCCGCCAGCAGCTGGATGTATCCGACAACATCCGGAAAGATATGGGAGGACTGGACATTTCACTCTCCAGTACCGCCATGACCAACATAGGGGAAGGGGCAAAATACCTGGTGGACTATCCTTATGGCTGTCTGGAACAGACAGTAAGCCGGCTGCTGGCTCTCATGCAGCTCAAATATTTATCCGATAAATATAAATTTTCCCTGGAGGCCGTTAAACCGGTGGATAAGGTGATTGACGCCAATATGAAAAAGGTGCTGCTGCTGCAGAATACTGATGGCGGATTTAAATTCTGGACCAGCAGTGACGAGTCCGCCTGCTACCTCTCCCCCTATGTCGCTTACCTGTTCAGAAAAGGTCGCATCCTGGGTTACAAATTTCCGCAGCAGGCGGCGGAAAATCTGGCAAAATATCTGGACCAAATATTGCGCAATCCCTGTTATCCTTTCAACAGCTGGAAAGCTCTGGCGGAATACCGTATTCACATTCTGCTGGGATTACACTATCTGGGCCGTCATGATGAAACCTATTTTGAAGAATATTACAACCGCCGTAACGAGCTCAGTTACGGTGCCCAGATAAATCTGGCCCTGCTGCTGTGGCAATCACCGAACTGGCAGAATGAGGCGCGGAAGCTGCTCGCAGAAATTAAAAACAGCCTGTTCATAACCGCGCAGACTGCCCACCTGGAAAGTCCGGCACAGTTACCTCCCTCCTGGCTTTTTATGAGTTCGCCGGTCATTACCACTGCCGATGCCGTTAAACTGTTTCTGGATATGGAGCCGGAGAGTCCGCTGATCGCCAAATTTGCCCGCTATATTCTGAATGCCCGCAAGAACGGGCGCTGGCGTTACACCTATGAGAATGCCAAGGCCATTGATGCCCTGGTGGATATATCTCTGAAACGGGAAGCACAGCCCCCGGATTACAGCGCTAAAGTGATGCTGGCCGGCAATCAGGTATTGTCCCATATGTTCAAGGGGTATCAGTTTGCTCCGGTGAATAAATCCTTGGCGATGTCAGAGCTTCCAGCCGGCAGTAGCGATATCCTGCTTTCTATGGACGGTACGGGAAGGTTGTATTATATCCTGTCTTATTCCTATCGTCTGAAAGGGGCTCAGCCGGCCAGGCAGGAAGGTTTTTCCATCAGCAGAACCGTCAAGAACCGGGAAACCGGTAAAACGCTTGTTACCTTCGGGACCGAGCCTCCAGCAACCATTGATCTGCAAGCAGGTGATGTGCTGGAAATTGAACTGCAGTACAATGTGCCCCAGGCCGGTTACCACCTGGTAATTGATGATCCCCTGCCGGCCGGATGCGAGGCTATAGATGCTTCTCTGAAGACCACCTCCGGCCGATACGATACCAATCAGGGAAGTGACAACCGGTACAGCCGGGACTGGAATTACATCAATCATACCGAGATGCGGGATGAGCGGGTGGCCATGTTCGCTGATATGATTCCGGCCGGAATTTATTCTTATCACTACCTGGTGCGGGCCACCACATCGGGAACGTTCCTGTGGCCGGCTGCCAGAGTATCCCTGATGTATGAGCCGGAGCAATTCGGAACCTGTGCAGAAGGTTTCGTTAACATTCAAAAATAAATGTCCCGGTTTAAAGAGAACGCGTACGAAATGAAATTGAAGCCACTGATGACATCAGCATATATTTCGAAACTGTGGCAGCGTATGCCCCGCAGGGTCATACAGACAGCCGGAATTCTTTTAATTTTGCTTTCTGCCCTCCGACTTGCACCGTTGTTCTTTCCCGTCCATGCCGAAGATCTGGCCGGCAGCAGTTTCCAGGCGATCAGTTTCTATGACCGGCAGGGGAACCTGCTGCAGGAACTACTTTCGGCCGGGTCCAACCGCAGCGTGCATGTCAGATTAATCCGGGTTTCCCCCTATTTCCTGGATGCCATCATTGCTGCGGAAGATAAGAACTTTTACCGTCACCACGGTGTCGATTATCCGGCAGTAATCCGGGCCATCTATCAGAATACCTCCAGCGGTTCGGTGGTTTCCGGTGCATCCACCATTACCCTGCAGCTTGCACGCCTGCTGCGTCCCGCAGAGAGAAATATTTACAATAAACTCAGGGAAGTGTTCATGGCCTGGTGCCTGGAAGCCGGTATGAACAAGGAGGCTATTCTGGAAGCCTACATCAACCGGCTGCCCATGGGTGGAAATCTGTACGGCGTCGAAAGCGGCGCCCGCACCTACTTCGGCATATCGGCAGCTGATCTTACCCTGGCCCAGGCCACCCTGCTGGCCACCATTCCCAACTCGCCCAATAATCTGAATCCCTATCATCACATCAGTAACATCAAACAGCGCCAGAAAATTGTACTGAACCGCATGGCTGATCTGGGCATGATCAACCAGCAACGAATAGAAGGTGTTTTAAAGGAGGACGTGCTGTTAAAACCGCAAAGGGCCTCTTTCCTGGCTCCTCACCTGGTCTTCCGGCTGGCCGGGCTCCTGCCGGACAGTGTCCATTCGGTTAAAACCACTATTGATGCAGAATGGCAGGCGCTTATTTCCGAGCAGATTGATTTGGTGCTGAACCAGCTGAAGAATTATCACGTGACAAATGCCGCCGCTATTCTGCTGGATAATCGCAGCGGGGAGATACTGGCATACGCGGGGTCCGCTGATTATTTCAATACCGACATAGACGGTCAATATGACGGGGTACAGGCATTGCGCCAGCCGGGATCAACATTGAAGCCTTTTCTGTATATGCTGGCGCTGGAAGAAGGATTCACTCCCGGCAGCATTATTTCCGATATTCCCACCCATTACCGTATGCCAACCGGAATATACAGTCCTCATAACTATTCGGAAGATTTTCATGGCCCGGTACGCCTGCGGGAGGCGCTGGCAAATTCCCTGAATGTCCCGGCGGTGCGCGTGCTGGCTAAAATCGGGGTTGAAACTTTTCTGGAGAGGCTGGGAGAATACAAATTTTCCTCCCTGGACCGCCAGGCGGACTATTACGGGGTGGGACTGGTACTGGGAGGCGGTGAAGTTTCGCTGTACGAACTGACCCGTGCCTACCTGTGTATGGCGCGGGGCGGACGGTTCCAGCCCCTGCGCGATATCCTGGAAATAAATGACATACCCGGCGATCCTCCACCATCCGCATTTACTGTTTCCACACCACAGTTTAACTACCTGATCACAAGTATTCTGAGTGACCGGTATGCCCGCACGTCAGAGTTCGGTTTTAATTCCATCCTCAATTTGCCTTTTCCCTGCGCCGCCAAAACCGGTACCTCACACCGCTTCTGCGATAACTGGACCATCGGCTTTACTCGCGATTATACCCTGGGGGTGTGGGTTGGAAATTTTGATCATACTCCCATGATGAAAGTATCCGGTATTTCCGGTGCCGGTCCGCTGTTTGCCAACATCATGGTCCTGTTATACCGCAATGAAGCCCTTCCCGAACCCTTTCCTGTTCCCTCCGGACTGACCCGCGTCATTATTTGTCCCCTCTCAGGTAAAAAACCAGGCCTGGCCTGCCCCTCCCGTATGGAAGAATGGCTGTCTGTCCGGGATACCAGTTTCTATAACCACGGCACCTGCGATATGCATATTTCATCCGGAAAAGATACCAAAACAGTGGTTCCGGTAGATTTTAAACCCTGGGCGGACAAACTGGGTGTGGAAACTGTGCAACCGGAAAGTCAAATCCGGCCGGAAATTGAGATTATTCATCCTCGGGATGGAGCCATCTACTACCGGATGTCTAACCTGGCTCCGCAGTACCAGTCCATCAATATGGAAGCACGCGTCAGGCAAGAGGAAGTCCGCCTTGAGTGGTTCCTCAACAGCCAATTGCTGAAAGAGACCGCCGGCAATCACAGTTTTCTGTGGGAAATCAAGCCAGGGGAGTATACCCTGCAGGCCCAGATCACCGGAAATACAGCCTTTTCACACCCGGTGCATTTTCAGGTGAAATAGAATAATGTGAGGTTTTGGGAGGTGAAATAGGGGTTTGAGTAACATTTTGATTTTTACTTAGACCAAGCAGTCCTTTGTGCCCTGCCCCCTGCCTGGCTATTTGGAGTGCGTATGGCAACTGACGATGAGATCAGAATAAATTTCCTTACATGAGTCTTACAGCATCTTGTGGTAATCAATACTTCTAATGGTTTCTTTTATTTGTTCTTTTGCCTTGATGCAAAAGAACCAAAAAATCAAGACTGTCATCCCGCACTAAAATCAATTTTAGTGCGGGATTAAACTCGCTCGCACTCAATAGTCAAGTAAACATCAAAGTTTTTAGGTATCTATTGAGTGCTAGTTCAAATCCGTCGGACGCCCTGCCTGCAGCAGGCAGGCGGACAGGCAGAAAGAATTTTTACGCTCGGTGCACCGGAATTTCTGCAGATTTTTTCTGAAGGTCTATAAAACCAACACGCCATTTAACACGAAATTTTACCTTCTACGGGAGTATCATATTTGATGATATATTTTCGAAGCAACTTGTACAATATTATAAAAAAAATAATAATCCCATAAATTTTTAATGATTTATTTCCGGAAATCACTTAAGTTTATTCATACTGACCATAGAAATGTTTGTCAGATAGACTCTAATTCGTTTGTGTGATTTTCACCGTGGTTCATAATATGGTAATTTAAATCGAATTTTTTCTAATTGAATTCAACTTAATGTATAAATATTTTAACTATTTGATACTCGTTCATTCACTTAATTTTGATCAGTTAATGAATATTTGGGAGGTCTGCAAGAGCGATTTATTAATCGTAATGATTAGATTTCCCGACCTCTAAAGGGGTGATATTCAAAAATGGAGATTTATCGTATAATTATAAGTTAATGAATGTTTTCTATTATCACTAACTCATCCCTCAACCCCCTCTCTTTAAAAGAGAGGGGGCAAAGGGGGTGAGTTCAAAAGTATCTTGTGTATTCAACAACATGTAAGTTAATTCATTTATTTTTACTTTTTAGAGGACCCTAGATAGGGGTGGTCGAACATGAATGAAATTATTATATTATTCAACGTGGGGCAGATCTCTAATGATCCTTTTTTAAAAAGGGTTAAAATATAAAAATTTCAGATTATTATTACTTTTTGCTGAATTAATGACATAATGATTTATTAAAATATCTGTATGAATGAAATATTATCATGAAAGGTCTCACATATTTCTGTATGAAAAATGATTCATAAACCTGATCAGGATCCTCCATATACAGGCTAGAAATTGAACAATGTCTTAACGATAAATTAAATTTAACACAACAGCTCAGGACACCATCCTGAAGGAGAAAAATTCTATATGAAAAAGCCGATTATTATTTTAGTCATTATGATTATGGCCTTGTATTGTGCCGGTGCCGATGAACATTCCAGTGCAAAAAAGGAAGCCATCTCAGCAGCGGAACATTGGCTGGCGCTGGTGGATTCGGGGAAATACGCCAGTAGCTGGGAAGAAACATCTGAGATGTTCCGTAATGTAGTTCCTCAGGAGGAATGGATTAGCAAAATGGAAGCCATTCGCAAACCCATGGGTGAATTGAAATCCCGGGAACTTTTATCCGCCGAATATACCACCTCGGTTCCCGGCGCTCCCGATGGCGAATACGTCATTATACAGTTCAAAACGTCCTTTACCAACAAAGCCTCGGCTATCGAAACTGTTACACCCATGAAGGAAAAAGACGGTCAATGGCGGGTGTCTGGTTATTTCATAAAATAAAGTTGGTTCTTTATTCCGATCCGGTTCCCTGGGAGTAGAATACTTTCGCGAGAGCTGAGAGGTACTGAACACCGGCCTGCATGAGGCAACCGGTAAAATATACAGGGTTGTTACAGCTCCAATTTAATCCCATGCCCATCCATAACAGAGGAGTATATCATGACTCGTAAAATCCTGCTGGCCACGCTGGGGGTGTTTATTCTGTGGACCATCCTGGATTTTGTTATCCACGGTCTATTGCTGAAATCCGCTTATCAGGACAGCATGCAGTTATGGCGTCCCATGTCCGAGATGAAAAACTGGCTAATGTCTGTGGTGCGTCTGATATCGGCCCTGGTTTTTGTGACTATTTATGCGCGCCTTATTTCGCCCAGGGCAATGAAACAGGCATTATCCTACGGGGTGCTTTTCGGGCTGGGTGCCGGGATATCCATGGGTTATGGCACCTATGCCGTTCAGCCGATTCCTTATCTGATGGCATTCAGCTGGTTTCTGGGCACCCTGGTGAAAGCGGTACTGGCCGGGCTCCTTACCGGAATGATTGTGAAGGATCAGCCGATCGAAGTGGTGGAAGAAGCAACTCCCTAAGCCGTTGTCAGGTGAACCTTTTTTAACAACATGTAAGGTGGTTAATATATAATGAAAATATTCACACTATTATTGATGCTTTTTACGCTGTTTTTTTGTGTCCGCTGTGATAAACAAAGTACGCATAAAAAGAACCTGCAAACCCTGGTGCAGGCCGAACGCGCCTTTGCCCGGCTTTCGGCGGATTCCGGCATGGGAAAAGCTTTTATCACTTACCTTGCCGATAATGCGGTGGTTTTCCGGCCTGATCCGGTAGCCGGAAAAGAGCACTACCGGCAGAGTTCGAATATTCCGGGTATGCTAATCTGGCAGCCGCAATGGGCAGATGTTTCCAACGCGGGAGACCTGGGATACACCAGCGGGCCCTGGGAATACCGCAGCCAGGGATTTGCCGACACCATCCACGGCTGTGGCCATTATGTATCAGTGTGGAAAAAAAATCCGGGAGGAAAATGGAAGGTGGTGGTTGATGTGGGGATATCGCATAACTGTCCCGGCTTTCTCCTGCAGGATACGGTGCTGCAGGTACAGCCTCCCCGATATGCTGTTGAAAATAATCCGGCAGCCAGCGACCATGCTGACTTGATTTTTCTCCTGATGCAGAATCAGAATTTCACCACCCTGGTTAAAGATTCCGGAACTGCCACTGCCTATAAAAAGTTCGCCTCACCGGAAATCATGCTGTATCGCAATGACCATTTCCCGCTTACTTCTCTTCAAAAGGCATTGGATACTCTGATTAATACCCGCGCCTCCTGTTCCTGGCATCCCACTGCGGCGGATATGGCTCAATCGGGAGACCTGGGGTATAGTTATGGAATTGGTCAGGAAGAGAATCCGCAGAAAGCACCAGGATCTCCGCAGAAATTCAGCTACCTGCATATCTGGCATAATACCGGTCCGGGGGGCTGGAAACTGGTGCTGGATATTACCAATCCCCTTCCCTGAAAACCAAAACCGCATTTTGACGCTTTATCTTTTCTGAAAACCTGAACCAATCCCTTACCGCGGGGTATTTATTAAGAAGGCCGGTCTTTTGGCAAAACCATTTGCATTGGCTGTATAGTTCACTTAAATTTTTGCTCCTAAAAAGTGAAGGTGTCATGGCGAAAATAAAAGAAAAGAAAAAAGCAAAAGAAGAGAAATTTCGTTTTCCCCTGACCCGGAAAAATTATTATATCATTTTGCTGGGTATACTGGTGATCATTGTGGGATATATTTTTATGGGTATACCGGACAATCCCGATGCCTTTCTCAGCCGCACCCTGGCGCCGATCCTGCTGGTATTTGCATATCTGATCATTATACCGGTGGGGCTGTTTTACCGCGAAAAGAAGGTCAAGCAATAGAAGATCCGTACGTACGGAACAGCCGGACGGGGCTATCCTATGAGATAGTCCCAACCGGCTAACGATAGAGTGATTCGGGCGCTTAGCTCAGCTGGTCCAGAGCGTCCCGACACCGGACGTGTCGGGCCCTGTCCGGCATCAGGGAGGTGACGGGAAAGTCACTGGAGAGCCTGTCTAGCACGTCCGAAACCAGATAAAACGAAAAGGTAAAGTAGCATTAACGGGCGCTTAGCTCAGCTGGTTCAGAGCGCCGCCCTTACAAGGCGGAAGTCACTGGTTCGACTCCAGTAGCGCCCACCAGAAGGGCAAGTGGTAAGTAATAAGTATTAAGTTATAAGTGGGGAGTGGGATGGGAGAAGTTCACAATTTTTGTGTATATATCCTTCGAAGTATTTCCTCCAAAAAACTGTATATCGGACAAACCGACAATTTTAATCGCCGTTTCTCAGAACATCAGATGGGGAAGCATCCTGCTACCCGAAACCGCGGACCCTGGGAGGTTCTATATGTTATTCCCTGCAAAACCCGAAAGGAAGCTGTCGCATT
>Ga0315555_1002606_pt1 | contig 12622 bp, 12 predicted proteins | sample SalMarSW160380MG_FD_202113 | JGI IMG/M metagenome (GOLD analysis project Ga0315555, IMG submission 202113) | Salt marsh sediment microbial communities from the Plum Island Ecosystem LTER, Massachusetts, United States - Salt Marsh Sediment SW1603-80 ...
CATGGCCGAGGGTGCACCCCTGGATGAATTCACATTCAAAACAAACGCTGCAGAAAATGACAGATTAGAACGTGAAAGGATCAAAAAAGTCGTTTTAGAAAACTCAAAGATGAAGATTGGACATGGCTACTGATGAATTTATTAGCACAGGGATTGAAAAACTAGATAAACTTCTTGAAGGCGGTACACCAAAAGGCTTCTCTGTACTAATACTAGGAGGCCCTGGTAGTAGCATAGAAATTTTAAGCAAACAACTAGCCACCACAGGAAAAGTTCTATATGTTACCACCGAAGAGACCAAAGAGGAAGTATTTGAAACCATGGACCGATTCGGCTGGAATAAATCAGATGTAGAAGTACTAGACATAGCATCACAATACTCACAAGCTGTTCTCTCAGGGGAACAAAAAAGAGTAAGTGTTTACCAGCAAAGATCCAAAATAAAACTTAAAGAATTAATTGAAATCGGGTCCTCAGGTATGCCACCTATTGAAAGAGGAGAAGAAGATTTCTTAGCAATACTATCAAATAAAGTTAAATCATCTAAAAATGAAAAAATAATAATTAACTCACTTGACTTCTTCCTAAGCCAGTACTCACAAGAAGAAGTAATAAGAACAATACATGCATCAAAAATTAGTAACCTACAAAACAAAGGCGTACTCATCATCATAATGACAAGAGGAATACATGGCGACGTATTTGAAAGAAAAATGGAAGGAATAGCTGACTGCGTCCTTGAACTAGAAGTCTTACAAAAGGGCTCCACATTTGAACGTTTCCTGGCAGTTAAAAAAATGAAAAACTATGCAAAAAAAATCGGCATAGCACGCTACACCATTGATAGCGATGGTTTTATTTTAGAAATGATAGAGAGAATAATGTAAAAAAAATTTCTTCGAAAAAGTTTTTTCATTCTTTTTTCCGCATCTCAATATTTCTATAAACCTGATAGAGTATACATTTGTCTCCCCCAGGGCAAACAATCTCATTTGGAGTGAGATCACAACCTGAGGAAGTACGATGCCGTATCCTAGATTTAAAATTACATTCTTCGATCATAATAATGCACTGTAATGTCGCAATTGTTTATAAAAATTCATCAATTTTTATGCACATGAACATGTAGATATATATGCAGATACTTATTCATGGAGCGACTGTTTTATTAATGAGGATTGTATTACAATTGAATTAGAGTGGATGGGATGTTTAGCGGAAACACTGACGAGACGCCTTTAGACCTTAAACGACCATTAGTTATAAGGGCTCTAAGGCGAAGCAATGTTAGGAAACGAATTGCAGAGTACCTTTTTGATATCAGCCCTAGCTGTAGCTACACCTCAGAGATAGCATATAATGTTAAAACTACTCCTACTAATGTTATCGGTGCTATAAGAGGAATGGAATCACGTTATAGACCAGAGGAATCACTCCTTGGTTTAAACCTCGTTGAAGAAAAACACGCAGGAAAAAACATCAAACTATATGGTTTAACCTCTTTCGGTAAAGAAATAATAGAATCATTAAACAATAGAAAATAATTTTTTTTGCCACCAAAATCTTTTTAACCTAAACCATAGCTCTTAATAAGGAGTTATTTATACTGGATTTGAATTTCGCTTATTTGGGGGATCCAACATGAAAAACTCAGATGATAAAAAAATAAAACTTGGAACAACCACACTTAAAGAAGGCTTCGCTAAAATGCAGAAAAGTGGCGTAGTAATGGATGTTACAACCGCTGAACAAGCACAAATCGCTGAAGATAGCGGCGCTGTTGCAGTAATGGCCCTAGAAAGAGTCCCCGCTGACATCCGTGCACATGGCGGAGTAGCAAGAATGGCTGATCCCGCCGTTATCCAAGAAATAATGAACACGGTCAGCATCCCTGTAATGGCAAAGGTTAGAATTGGTCATTTCACAGAAGCACAAGCATTAGAGTCCCTCGGAGTCGACATGATCGATGAATCAGAGGTTCTCACACCAGCAGATCCCTTTTATCACATTGACAAACGCAAGTTTACCATACCATTTATCTGTGGCTGCAGAAACCTAGGAGAAGCAGTACGTAGAATATGGGAAGGTGCCGCTATGATTCGTACCAAAGGCGAAGCAGGCACAGGTAACATCATCGAAGCAATTAGACATCAAAGAATGGTAACAAGCATGATCAAAAAACTAGAGGACATGAACGATAATGAAATACATAAACTAGCTGAAGATCACTCTAAAAACTATTCAATCTCTATGGAGACATTAACTGGTAGAAAAGTAGACGAGAATATGCCAGTCTTCGAAGAATACACCTATGCGCAGGTTAAAAAAGAAGTTTATGAGATTCTGAAGGATATTAAAAAAATTCATCATAGACTCCCTGTAGTAAATTTCGCAGCAGGAGGCATAGCTACACCAGCAGATGCAGCAATAATGATGCAACTCGGAAGCGATGGAGTTTTCGTAGGCTCCGGTATCTTCAAATCAGATAACCCTAGTGAAAGAGCAAAAGCCATAGTTGAAGCTGTAGCACATTACAACGACCCAGAGATCATAGCTAAATACAGCAAAAACCTTGGAGAAGCAATGAAAGGAATGGAGATAGAAAGCATACCAAAAGGACAACTACTGCAGGAAAGAGGATGGTAAAACAGTTATCCATCGGCGTAATTGGGGTACAAGGCGCGATATCCGAACACATTAACATTATGCAGAACGCCCTCAGAGAAACCAATAATGCTGGGAACGTTTTTATAGTAAAACAAAAAGAAGAAATTAACAACGTTGATGCCCTAGTTATACCTGGTGGAGAAAGCACAACTATTTCTAGGATTTTATATAAGACCGGAATGCTGGAAAATATATCAAAAAGAATAAAAGAAGACAAACTACCAGTTATGGGTACATGTGCCGGTTGCGTAATACTATCCAGCGAAATAACCGATCATGTAAAAGATGTAAGACTATTGCAAGCAATGCAAATGAAAGTACAAAGAAACGCATTTGGGCGGCAAAGAGAATCATTTGAAAAAACTATAGGAATCAAAGGTTTCTCTAAACCCTATAACGCAGTTTTCATCAGAGCACCAATAATCACAAAAACATGGAATAACTGTAAACCCCTTGCAAAAGTAAACGAAAAAATTGTAATGGCCAGACAGGAAAACCTCCTAGCACTCTCTTTTCACCCCGAGTTAACTAATGATCATAGGGTGCATAAATATTTTTTAGAAATGATTCTTTAAGCTTTCATTATTGCTAATAGGAATATCCCAAGAGCGATTACGGCTCCTACAAGTGCACCAAGTATTGCTACGACACCTTTGACAATAGTGTCACTAAAATCTAACAATTCATTAGGTGTACCCATTACTGATTCTAAAAGACCAGCACCATATAAGAATACTACAAACACTAGTAAACCTATTATTATTAGAGCTCCGCCTACTGCTCTGCTTTTTCCAGATCCAAAATAGGCTGTAAATATTCCTGCTATGATACTAGCAATAGCGAAAACTAAGGTCAGCATGCTTAGAAATTGTTGTATCTCATACATTTTCCTTTTTCACCTCCCTAAAATTTTGTTCCAGTTAAAGTTTTAGTGTCTATTACGCCCTCGATCGATCTGATTTTATCTACTACTATTTTCCCGAGTCTCTCGAAGTCTTCAGCCTTAATCTTGGCTATGAGATCATATTCCCCAAAGAGCGGGTGTAACTCTACTATTTCAGGTACTTTAGATAGATGGTTGTATACATCATGTTCACGTGCAGGTGCTGCACTTATTAGTACAAAACCTATAGCCATATTTTTCCTCCGATTTACTGGTTATATTGTTTTCTAATATAAACCTTTTCAAAATATTATTACTGCTTGCTCTTAACATCTATTCTGATTTTTTTCTTTTTAACAGATACAAGTTTATTCAAATCGAGGGTTAAATCTTCATTTATTATATATTCGTCGATTGGTTTGTCTGGTAACTTTCCGTCTACCTCATAGATATAATATCCTTCCTCGCCATCTATTGACTTAATGTATCGATGATTTCCGACTTTACTAACTTCAACACCCGGGACTTGTTTAAGTGCATCAAAAAGATTTTTGTCTTTACTAATTTTTATAGTAGATTCTACGATAAAAGGCTCTATAGCTTTTTCTAAGCTACTAGTTTTCGTGCTTAATAGATGTACGTTTCCAAAAACTCTTCTTTTAATTAAACCAACATTTTCCAGAATCTTTATGTGTCTAGAGGTAACCGGGACAGAAATTCCAATTTCTTTTGCTAGACCTGTTAAATGCATTTCTTTAACAGCTAGTGTTTTTAGAATGTTAAGTCTTGTAGGACTACTCAACGCCCTAAATATTCTATCGTTACTCATATAGGTAACAATCGTTATCAAAAATGTTAGATTTTAATCTTTCCCTTGTATGTAACATACATGAAACAAGACAAAAAAGAAACAATAGGACTAGTTATAAAAATAATACTACCCCTATTAATAGTAGTTGCATTATTTGCAGGAGCCGTTAACCTAGGGGTAATTAGTATTACCCCACCGGAAAACAAAGCAGGTAATATTACAACTAGCACCTATGAAGTTGCTGCAACAATCATCATAGACTTTGGAGAGGGTACAAAATCAATTAATACTATTGCCACAAAAAATTCCACTGTTTATGGATTTCTAATTGAAGCTGCAAATATTGAAAATTATGATGTAAAAACAACATACTATGGTCTGTATGGTAGCGTCTTCATAGATTCAATATCTACATATGAAAACGGCCAGGAAAACAAATACTGGATTTATTATGTAAATGGAGAATCAGGAACAGTTGGAGCAGATAAACAAATAATAAAAACTGGTGATATCATCGAATGGAAATTTGAAGAATATCAATATTAAAAAAAATTAATAAATACAAAAGTGATTATAACATTCGAGGAGTAATATATGTTTAAAAAATTAGCATATGAGAAGAGTAGAATATTCGCTGGAGCTTTATTGATAACTATAGGAGTCCTAATCAGATTACTTTTGAACGGGATTTTCTTCTTAGACTTGTTTTTTGTTATAGCTATCATATCTTTACTTAGTGGTCTATTACTCGGTGGCTACTACACATTCATCGTACCCATCTCAATCATGATCATAACTGATTTGATTCTAGGAAACACATTAATATTGCTATTCACTTGGTCAGGTTTCGCAACAATAGGTATTATCGGCTATCTATTAAAAACAAAAAACAGTCTAACAATAAAAAGAATTCCAACAATTATGGGCGCAGGGATAGGAAGTGTTTTACTCTATGACTTGTGGACAAACTTTGGATGCTGGCTAGGCTGGTATCCCCATACAACTGGTGGTTTACTAGCATGCTACACAAATGCAGTTCCATTTACTCTATGGCACTTATTATCAACAACTGTAGCGTTTACCTTGGTGATATTACCTATTGTTTATCTAAAGGAAAACAAGATAATTAAAACTGATTTCACAATAAACCCATTTGAGAAACGTGTTACACTAATCGCACCAGCTGTTCTAATGATCCTAGCAGTAATTACCTTAATAGTTTAAAATCAAATTTTTTTTTATCATTTTTTTGTGCAAAACCCTTTAAAACATTATACTAATTTCCCCTGTGCATGACATATCCATTATATGAGGCCAAAAATGAGATAATATCCATATTAAACAATGCTTTATCTAAATTAAAATATGAATTTGAAGTAAAAATCGAGATTCCACCAGGGGAGATGGGTGATTTTGCTTTTCCATGTTTTAGTTTAGCGTCTATTGCTAAAAAATCTCCAAATAAAATAGCCGAAGATATCGTCAAAATAGTAAATAGGAGTAAATGGGTTGAAAAAGTTGAAGCAAAAGGCCCATATGTTAACTTTTTTTTAGATAAAAAAAATCTTAAGAGCTCTACTCTAAAATTTATATTTGACAAAAAAGAAAAATATGGTTACCTCAAAAATAAAAATAAAAAAGTAATTGTGGAGCACACCTCAGCTAATCCAAATGGCCCTCTACATGTAGGTAGAGCTAGGAACCCTATAATTGGCGACACGATTGTACGAATTTTCAAAGCTGCAGGCTATAATGTAGAATCTCAGTTTTATCTCGATGATATGGGTAAACAAGTAGCTATACTTGCATGGGGCATGAACAATCTAGAATCAAAAAAGATCCCTAAGTCTGAACGAAATAAACCTGATCATCAAACAGTTGGATATTACCAAGTTGCCAGTAAGCTTTTGAAAGAAGATGAAAAAGTAGAAAAACAGATAAGCGAGATCGTCAAAAAAACCGAAGTAGGCGATAATAAAACAATCAATCTTATTCACAAGGCATATTCACCTGTACTGAAGGGAATTAAGGAGAGTTTAAAACGAATAAATATAACTGTTGAAAGATATGTTCCGGAGTCAAATTTTGTCAAAGATAAAAGTGTGAACACTATTGTTGAAAAACTAAAGAAATCAAAATACTCAGGGGAAGAAGACGAAGCATTTTACCTAGATATGGAACCTTTTGGGATAAAGGGTAGAAACACAAAATTCTTTTTCCTCAGGAAAGATGGTACAACACTCTACGCCACTCGTGATATTGCTTATCACATCTGGAAAGCTAACCAAGCTGATATGCTCGTAAATATACTAGGTGAGGATCATAAACTAGAATCAAAACAAGTAGAAATAGCTTTAAACCTAGTAAAAGCGAAAATGATTCCAAAAGTAATTTTCTACTCATTTGTCTCATTACCAGGGGGAAAAATGTCCACACGACATGGGCGAGTTGTTTTCCTTGATGACCTCATCGATGAATGCACTAGTAGAGCATACGAGGAAGTCAAAAAAAGAAGAGGAATAGCCGAAAAAATAGGAATAGGCGCTCTACGCTATAACATAATTAAAGTTCAACCTGAGAAAGACATTGTTTTCAAATGGGAAGAAGCATTAAACTTTGAAGGAAATTCCTCACCATTTATCCAATACTCACATGCACGTGCCTGCAGCATATTATCAAAAAAACAAGAAGACATCAAAAATGTAGATGCATCATTGTTGACACATGATTCTGAGTATCAACTAATAAAAAAACTTGCTCAGTTCCCAATAATCGTTGATGACACTTGTGAAGGTTTTAAACCACATGGCATTACCACCTACTTGTTTGATGTAGCATCTCAGTTTAACCAATTCTACAGAGATTGCCCAGTCCTCAAGGAAAAAAAAGAGACACTTAGAATTGCAAGACTCGCACTAGTTAATGCAACAAGGATTGTACTAAAAACTGGTTTAGATATTCTAGGTATATCTGCACCTGAGGAAATGTAAAAAATGCAATATAAACACATAAAAACTAGCTCTCTATTAAATAAAATAACAAGGAGAGACAAGCTTTTTATTGGAGATTACACACTTGATCCTTATCAAAACTGTGAATTCGGATGCCTCTACTGTGATTCCTCATTTGACAAAAATATCTACATTAAATCAAATGCGGTAGAACTTCTTGAAAAAGAACTAAAAAATATAGGAAAAAACAATGTTATTATAGTTGGATCTGTACATGACCCTTATCAAAAAATTGAAGAAAAATACCAGTTAACAAGAAAATTACTAAGAATAATTGAAGAACGCGGTTTATCATGTCATATTCTTACAAAATCAAATCTTGTAAACCGTGACATTGACATAATATCAAAAATTAATAACTGCATAGTCACAGTTAGTATGATATCTTTAGAGGATTCAATTTCAAAGTTTTTTGAAAAAAACATACCTTCATCAATTGAAAGAATGGAAACTATAGAAAAACTCTCAGATATAGGTGTTAAAAGTGGTCTGGCATTGATTCCTGTTCTACCCCATATAGTTGAAAGAGAATTTGAAAATATAGTTAAATCTGCAAATGCTCATAAAGCACATCACCTTCTGTATAGACATCTGGAGTTAAAGGGTGATCAAAAAAACATTTTTATAGACAAGCTCAGAGAGTTCAAGCCTACTCTTGTTGAAAAATATGGGAAACTCTACAAGGATAGCTATATGCCAAATGCGGATTATATCGATGAAACTAGGAAAACATTGGGAAAATTATGTAGTAATTATAATCTAAAAAATAAGATAGAATGGACGTGAAATTTTTTCCCCACGTCTTATTTTCTTATTTTTTCTTACCTGACAATACTATTGCTAAAACTAGTAGCACTATTATAGCGAGTAACACTATGATTACTAGGTTTTCCTCAAGGAAACTCTTCATTTCTTTTTCATGTGGATACTTTGTTGCACCATATGGCATGTGACCTGCTAGATTTAGTTCTTCATCGTATTTGATTGGCTGTACGTCTTCTTCTTCCCAGTAGTTGTTATCACTGTAATCAGTGCCTGGAGTAAAAACTCTGAGATCAGGATCACCGAAGAAACAAACATTGTTGTTTATATCCCACCACCATTGAGGTGGATCTGTGAGATACAGGATTCCAACATGGCTAATACCTTTTGTATATGCCTCCCCAATTGTATCACCAAGAACTATGTCCCGTGGTATAGTTTGAAGCCAGAATGATCCATACCATGATGTTCCCCAAGGGTCTATTACTTGGAACGATGATCCATGCCTTATCATAGTAAGATGCATATACTTGTATGCAGGTAGACAAGCTACATTAAGCCATCCACATGAGTGGATATTTTTCAGATTATCATCTAAGTTGTAACCATACATTAAATCAGCGGTTGTTGCTAATTTTGCAACGCTATGGGCACCAACCATTCCATCTTTGTATAACGTGTTGTCTCTCCAGCCTTTTGGAAGGAACCATTTTAGTATCGGGATTTTAGCCAACGTGTTCACTATTGGTCTCTCCGAAGGCCAGAAATCCTCACCGGTCGGGAATAAACCTCTCAGATCAGGGTTTCCAAGAAACGCTGGTAAAAAACCATGTACTTCCATAGTCAATGTATCAGGATTCTCAGTGGAACCCAAATACCAATCATAGCCTCTCCATGGGTTAGTTTCCTTTTGGCTACCGACTCTCTTCGAAATAAAATCAGGTAAATAAGAGAAAACATTTTTCTCAGGTTCCCAAGTTAACATGGCACCACCATTTCCAGAGGTCCCATGCGTAGCTGAAAACCAAAGTATCGCACCATCGTTTAGATTTTGGGTTACCGCTGAAAAACTAGTTGAAAATACACTATCAAATCCACCTTTATCAAGATAAAAAGGAATTACTTCAGAAACTGCTATATCAGGCCAAACAGCACCTTCTTTTCCTGGAACTACACCTTCATCAATTGGATTGAATGTTTCAGTAGTGCCCGGTACGATATCATCCGCGGATTTATACTCATATCCATAGTATTTCTTAAACATTTCATTAACGTGATGTTTCGGGTTAATGTACATCTGAAGAACAGGGTATTCAAACTTTTCTTCCTGAGAAGGTTTAATGATTTCCAAACCAAAATTACCCCATGCTAACAAATCACGACGCTCGCTTTTACTGCCCTGAATTAAATTGATACCTTGTGGATCTAAAGCAGGATTATTGAAAATAAGTGCCGGATAAAACACGTTACGCGATATCCAATAAGCAGTATCAACAGGAGTACCAAAAATCCTACCTGGTTTTGCTTTACCTGCAAAAGTACGATCCCAAGTAGCACCAATCTCAAACTGATCTGCTACAGTAATCATAGATTCCATACCCTCTTTATCAAAACCAAGATCACCTAGGAAATCATACACTCTTTTACCTGTTAAATACATAGCAGCAACAGAAGGATGACTGAAACCATTGGCATGTCGACTCCAGAATTCGTTATGCCATACCACTGCTGCTGATAGCTCTGGATGATTCTCTATTACAAGAACAGGTGATCCATGATGAGCGGCACAGTATGCCGCTGAGCCAATGAATAAACCTGCAGTTGTCTCATCAGCTGGCTTTTTATCAATGACATACCATTTAGTCCAAGGATCAATAGTTGAGAATATTATGTCATTTTCTCCTGTTAGATCCATTATCGCATTGTAGATTTCTTCGTACTGTGTGTATTCTTCTTTTATTTTTGCAATATTTTTGATATCCTCTCTAACGTTTTCAGATAGATGCCCACCTAGATTTATAAGATATACATTTTTGACGCCTAGTTTGTAGATTACGTCTTCAGTTTCTTTAGATAATTTGGATGATGTTGTATACAATAATGGGGTGTTTAGAGCACTAGCTAGTACAGCTCCCTCAGTAGCAGAACTTAGAGCATCGGATTCTTCTTTTGGATATTTTTGTTTCCAACTATATTCAACCTCGAAATCTATAGAATTCGAGAGTTCATCTAACGCAAAAACACATATTGAATAAGATTCATCAGGTAAGCACTCACCAATTAAACTAAGGTTAAACTCCTGGGAACTACTATCTTGATCGGAAGATGAAAGAACCTCTTCTCCACTTGGTCCTATAAGGGAAAAACCAAGTTTTACACTTGGATCATCCCACGTTAACTTAAACTCAGCATGTCTACAGCCAAATGTTGGTTTATCTGGAATCTCAAGTTCCATGCCTGGGAACATCGTGATATCAGTCTGGTAAGTAACACCCATAATCATATTCCTAAGAATATCTACAAATTGCCCATATCTCTCAACAAAGCGACTTGAGTGAGTTGGAACATCAGTGATACTAAGTCTCCAAGGTCCACTTTTATATACATACGTTTCTGTACGTTCCTTGTCCATGCCCCCTATGTTCCAACCTAGAGTAACCGAAGTTTGCATCCATTCTCCATTGTAATTACAATATAGCTGAGAATCAGGATCTGCGGTGGGAATAGCTACATGAATGCCTATGGGTAACGCTGAACCACTTGGTGTACCAACTTCAAAACAAGACCACCAAGTACGAGATTTCAAATACTTGTAGCCTTCAGGAACCTCAAACTCGTGAAAACGAGGATTTAATTTATCTAACTGATTTGTAAAGAAAGTTATTTCCTTTATTTCTTTATCACCAGGTAATGTCCCTTCAACTGTTGAACTTATAAAATTATTAGGTTCTTTGAATTCTTCATCTATAACTGCTATTACTGCTTCATCTGAGTATGACCAGTCGTGTAGTGCTATGTTATTGGCGATTTCATATGGGTCATCTCCCTTGATTGTTGTGATGATGGTATCTTTTGCTGTCCATTGTTTTACGTCTTCCTCATCTACGTTTATTAGAACCATTTCATCTAGTTGGCCGTTGCTATAGCTAACCCAGTCTTCCATGAAGTAGTCTAGTCCTTGGTATGCGTTTAGGCTTCTTTCTCTGTCTTCTTCATATTTATATTCATCTTCATAGAATAAGAGTGGATGTGAAATTAGTTTGTCATCATAGTTGAATACTGCTGTGGGTACTGCTGCTAGATAAGCATAATCATCAAGGTAGTTATTTTCGTCATAATTGACAAGGGTTACTTTTTGTGTAGTGGCAACAGGTAGGTGTGATGGTCCTTTGTCACACGCTTTTATGTATTTTGTATCAATAGCTTGAGTAATTGGTATTAATATACCACCTAGCAAAATAACTACGATCAACAATGATATCAGGCTTTTTGCCTTTTTTAACTCCTTGTTCATATCTTTTTCCCCAAACAAGAACATTTATATCCCCTGATAAGGATATATTTCACTATATATGTATTTATACTGCATATATATAGTTTATTATAATTATAGAAAAAGAAAAATGGATATTTTAAGTTTTACAGATATATCCATATTTATTTTTTCTTGGATTTCTTTTCACTACGGACAACACCAGCAACTACGATAAGCACTAGGATAACTGCTATCAGTATTATAGCCCAGAATGGTATCTCAGCACCTGGTTCTTTCTCATGTGGGTAACCTGTGGCGCCATATGGCATGTGACCTGCTAGATTTAGTTCTTCATCGTATTTGATTGGCTGTACGTCTTCTTCTTCCCAGTGATTTTTATCACTGTATTCTGTACTTGGGACAAACATTCTGAGATCAGGATCGCCATAATAACAAACACATTCACTGTTATCCCACCACCATTGCGGTGGATCTGTGAGATACAGGATTCCAACATGACTAATACCCTTATTGAAAGCCTCTCCTACAGTGTCCCCAAGTATAATATCACGGGGTACACTCTGTGCCCATACTGATCCATACCATGAGGTAGGCCAGGGATCCATTATTTGGAATGATGCTCCATGTCTGATAAGTGCAAGATGTATGTATTTTGTTGCCATTAGACATGCATTGGTTGTATATCCTGCCGAGTGAAGATTTTCTACTGCATCATCTACTTGTGTTCCATTGATACCGATACAACCAATTTTACTAAGTAACAGAGTGTTTATCATACCGTCATAGTAATCCTGTGTATCCAAGATTCCATCTGGTACAATTCTTCTTATTATTGGGATGATAGACAACAAGTTACTTATTTTGTCTCTAACTGGTTTTTTAGCTGATGCCCAGTCAAGCGCTGTTCTAAAGACTCCATTCATATCTGGATTACTTAGCATAGTAGGTAGAATACCATGTATATCTATGGTGAGAGTATCTGGTTCTTCTGT